>Ga0187819_10000187_pt1 | contig 29354 bp, 26 predicted proteins | sample NC_wetland_sal_i_15_FD_132411 | JGI IMG/M metagenome (GOLD analysis project Ga0187819, IMG submission 132411) | Wetland sediment microbial communities from Neuse River Estuary, North Carolina, USA - SO4_4 | ecosystem: Environmental > Aquatic > Freshwater > Wetlands > Sediment | place: USA... | reverse complement strand
GGTTTCGTCGTAGAGCTCGATCAGCTCGGGAAAGCGTTTCCGCACCAGGCCGATCAGTCCGCGAATTGCAGAAATTCCATCGGCGTCGAGATCGAGCGCCACGCCGCCGGGGACCGCGCGGTCCATCATCAGCCGATGACCAAAGCCCGTGTCCGCCGTTCGCAGGACATGCTCGCGCAGGGCGCCACAATGGGCATGCATGAGCGAGAACGATGCATCATTGCAGATCGCGCCGATGTCGCCGAAGTGATTGGCGAGCCGCTCCAGCTCGGCCATCAGCGTCCGCAACAGAACAGCCCGTTGGGGCACGGCGAGTTCCAGCGCCACCTCCGCGGCCTGCGCAAAAGCGATGGCATAGGCGACCGTGCTGTCTCCCGACACCCGGCCCGCCAACGTGGCCGCTCGCTCGATGGGCGCGCCGGCCAATAGCCCCTCGATGCCCTTGTGCACATACCCCAAGCGTTCCTCCAATCGCACCACGGTTTCCCCGCTGGCGGAGAAGCGGAAGTGCCCGGGCTCGATGATCCCGGCGTGCACTGGTCCCACGGGGATCTGGTGCAAAGGCGCGCCCTCGGCCTTGAGAAAGGCATAAGCGGCGCCCGACGGGGCCGCGGCCTCGCGCTTGCTCAGCGGCTGCGAGAGACCCCAGCGACTGTGGTCAATCCAGCGACGGACGTCGGGCAATCCTTCTGGCTCGAGTCCGTAGAGATCGCGGATCGTGCGTTCGAGGCGCAGGGCGGGCGCGTGCGAAAGCCCTACGGAGGGATAGCGGCGCTTCGGCACTTGCAAGCTGATCACGAGGATCTTGGCCTGGGCGATAAGGGCCATGTGCACGGCCTCTCCGTCGCTCCACAGTCCGGACAGCGTCGCCTCTCCGGCGGCGAGCCCAACGATCGCCTGCCGCCAGGTCGCGACATCGACGACGATGCGCGGCCAGGGCCGGTGGGCCTCAATGCGTCTGCCGCGATTTGCCAGCGCGAATATGAAAGGCATTGCCGTCTCCTCACCCGAGCAGCCGTGCAACGTTCTGGAACCAGGTCACGAGCGGACCCGGCAGGTAGATCCCGGCCGCCAGCACCAGCGAAAGATGGGCAACGAACGGAAGCCGCGACGCTTTGACGGGCGCCGTGCTGCCGGTGGGCTTCCCGAAGGCCACGTCGTTCAACCGAAGGAAGAGGGCGCCGAGCGCGATCAAGAGGCCGAAGACCAGCGGGAGGGCGAGCAGTGGCTGCCGCGCAAACGTGGAGCTGACGATCAGGAATTCGCTCATGAAGATGCCAAGCGGGGGCAGCCCGGCGATGGCCACCACGCCGAGCACGAGACCCCAGCCCAAGAGCGGGTGGCTTACGGTCAATCCGCGGATCTCCGACATCTTCTGCGTGCCCTTGACTTGCGAGATGTGGCCGACAGTGAAGAAGATCGCCGACTTGGTGAGGCTGTGCATGGTCATATGCAGGAGGCCCGCGAAGTTGGCGAGCGGTCCGCCCATGCCGAAGGCGAAGGTGATGAGCCCCATATGCTCGATGGAGGAGTAGGCAAACAGGCGTTTGATGTCCCGGCGCCGGTACAGCATGAAGCCGGCGAAGATGAGCGACACGAGCCCCAGCGACACCATTAGCGGGCCCGGCGCGATGGCCGCCGGATTTGCGGCGAGCAGCATCTTGAAGCGCAACACGGCGTAAAGCGCCACATTGAGCAGGAGTCCCGAAAGAACCGCGGAGATCGGGGTTGGACCCTCGGCATGCGCATCGGGCAGCCAAGCGTGCAGCGGCGCCAGACCCACCTTGGTGCCATAGCCCAGCATCAGGAAGACGAAGGCGAGGTTGAGCATGTCCGGGCTAAAGTCTTTCGCCTTGTCGATGAGCGATGTCCACACCATGGCGTCGTGGCCTTCGCCGATGACCGGCCGGGCCGCCATGTAAACGAGGATCGTACCGAACAACGCCAGGGCGATGCCAACGCTGCCGAGGATGAAGTACTTCCACGCGGCCTCGAGCGCCTCGTGTGTGCGGTAGATGCCGACCATAAGGACCGTCGTGAGGGTCGCGAGCTCTATCGCCACCCACATGAGGCCGATGTTGTTGGCCAGCAGGCCGAGGTTCATGGAGAACATCAGGGCCTGATACATGGCGTGGTAGAAGCGCAAGTACGCGGGCGTCAACCGGCCGATCTCGAGTTCGTGCGCGATATAGCTGGCGCTGAAGGCACTTGTGGTGAATCCGACGAAGGTGCCGAGCACTACGAAAACGATGTTGAGATCATCGACGAAGAGATAGCCGCCGGGGGCGGGCCGCTCGACCAGCAGCGACAGCGCGGCGAGGAAGGTCAGAAACGCTGCAAGAACGTTGAGGCGCGCGGTCAACCGATATCCGGGCAATACTGCGAGCACCAAGGCCGATGCAGCGGGGATCACCAGTATGGCGGTCACCGGCTCAAACGGCAATTGATTGAGGAGAGCGCCGCTCATAGCCGTTCGCCTCTGGCTTCATCGATCGCTTCAACGTCGACGGTGTCGAACCTCTCTCGGATACGGAACAAGAAGACCCCGATCACGATGAAGGCGACGAGGACCGAGAACGCGACGCTGATCTCGACCACGAGCGGCATGCCCTTGGCGCCCGTGGCCGCAAGTATCAGGCCGTTCTCGAGCGACATGAAGCCCACGATCTGGCTCACGGCATTGCGGCGCGTGACCATCATAAGCAGTCCGAGCAAGACGACCGAGAGAGCAAACGCCAAGTCCTCGCGCGCGAGCGGGTCGGCGGTCGCGGTGGCGCGCAGCATGACGACCATCGAGAGGGCGACAAGCCCAATCCCAAACAGCATGGTTGGACCGATACCGCCGATTATCTCGATCGTGCGGTGGATGCCGAGCCGCACCACCACTCGGTGGAGTGCGACCGGGATGATGATGGCCTTGAGCACGAGGGCGATGAACGCAGTGATGAAAAGGTGGGGTGCATTCTGGATATAAGCCTGCCATGCGACCGACAGCGAAAGTACGAATGCGTGTAGCGCAAAGACGTTGAGCAGCCCGAACATCCGATCCTGGTAGAGCAGCATGAAGCTCACCAGCACCATGCCGCCGGCAAGCATATGGGCAACGTCGATTGCGGTTCGGTCCATCAGAAGCTCCGTGAAACAAAGAGCAGAAGCATGCCGAGCAGCCCGAGCATGAGGGCGATCCCGAGGAAGTCCGGCACGCGGAAGACGCGCATCTTGGCGATCGACGTTTCGAACAGCGCGAGGAGGAACCCGCCGGCGACGAGCTTGCCTGCGTAGCTGACGGCACCGATGGCATAAGCCGCCGGCCCGCTCCCCGTGGGGGCCAGCCCCCACGGAAAAAAGATGCAGGCTATGAGCGAGATATAGAGCAGCAGTTTGAGCGCGGCGGCGACCTCCAGCACGGCGAGATGGCGCCCCGAGTATTCAAGCACCATAGCCTCGTGCACCATCGTAAGCTCGAGGTGCGTCGCCGGATTGTCGACGGGAATGCGCGCATTCTCGGCCAGGGCGACGATGATGAGGCCGACGAGTGCGAGCCCGAGCGAGACGCGCAAGCTGCCATGCGTGAGCATGAAGTCCGCCACTTCCGACAGCTGGGTCGACCCCGCCAGGAGGGCCACTGTGAAGACGATCATGATCATGGCGGGCTCGGCGAGCGAGGCGAACATCATCTCGCGGCTCGCACCAATGCCGCCGAAGCTTGTTCCGATGTCCATCCCGACGAGCGCCAGGAAGAAGCGAGCAGAGCCAAGCAGAGCCGTGATGGCGATGAGGTCGGCGGTCCAGCTGAAATAGAGGCCCGTCGCGAAGGTCGGGACGAGCGCCGCCGCCACCCAGGTGGCCGCAAAGATCAAATAGGGGCCACTGCGGAAGAGCCAGGAGGCGTTTTGCGCTATCACGACTTCCTTGCGGATCAGCCTCAAGAGATCGCGATATACTTGAAGCAACGGCGGCCCGCGCCGGCGTAGCAGTCGCGCCTTCACCCTGCGCGTAAAGCCCAGCAGCAGCGGCGCCAGGATGAGCACGAGTGCCATCTGCACGCCCTGCGGGATGAGATCTAGGATCAGGACCATACCAGCATCGCGAACATGAGGATCACCAGAAGGAGGATGAGCGCCACAAACACGACGCTCAGGAATTGGCGGATCGTCAGGAACTGGAGATAGTTGAGCTTGTCAGCCGCGTAGCCGGTGCCGCCGGCAATCGGTGCATAGATGGAGTCCCAAGCGAGATCGCGAAGGGTGACGGTTATTCGCGCAGGCCGCACATCGCCCGGCGGCGGCATGTCAACCTCCTCGCGGGCGAGAAACGCCACCTCTCCAAACACGCGACGGATCGGCTGCGCGAAGCTGTCGGCGGTATATTGCGTTTGCGGCCGGGAGTCCGGGAAGCCGCAATCCCAAGCGGGGCCACGACGCACGGCGCGCGAAGCAAAGCGGTGAATGATTTCGACCGCGGCCAAAGCTGACATCGCGATGAAACCGAAAACCAGAAGGCCATTATAGGAGCTGCGGCTCTCTGCAACGGGGACGATCGACAACCACGGAATTGCGCTCTGCACGGGCATGCGGCCCCCGACCAGGCCTTGGGCTACCGGTGCCAGGCCATCGATGATGAAGCCCGGAATGATCCCCGCAATTAGACACAGGGCTGCAAAAGCGAACATGGCTGCCAACGACGCATTGTCGGCTTCTTGTGCTTCCTCCGCCACCGGCGTGCGCGGGCGGCCCAAGAACGTCACTCCGAAGGCCTTTACGAAGCAGGCGGCAGCGAGCGCAGCCGACAGGGCGAGCATCGCTCCCACGGCGGGCACGATCAGCTTCAGCCCCCATGACGGCAAGATCGGGCTCAAGAGAATTGCCTGAAACGTCAACCACTCCGAGACAAATCCGTTGAGCGGCGGCAGCGCAGAGATGGCGACGCATCCCGTGAGGAAAGCGAAGGCAGTTAGCGGCATGCGATGGATGAGGCCGCCCAGATGCTCCATGTCGCGTTCGCCCGTCGCCGTCAGCACGGCGCCGGCGCCGAAGAACAAAAGGCTTTTGAATATGCTGTGGTTGAAAACGTGGAACAGGGCGGCTGTCAGCGCAAGCGCCGCGGGCGCTGGCATATTGTGCGCCGCAAAAGCCAGCGCGAGGCCGAGGCCGATGAAGATGATCCCAATGTTCTCGACGGTGTGGTAGGCGAGCAGTCGCTTGAGATCATGCTGCATCAAGGCGCTTAGCACGCCGAGCACGCACGTCGCTCCAGCGAGCGGGATCACGACGATGCTCCACCACCAGGCTGGCGCCCCGTTGAGGTCGAAGATGATGCGGATGAAGCCGTAGACCGCGACCTTGGTCATGACCCCGCTCATCAGCGCCGAGACGTGGCTTGGCGCGGCCGGATGGGCGAGGGGAAGCCAGACATGCAATGGCACAAGCCCTGCCTTCGAACCGGCGCCCAGGAGAACCAGGATCAAGACCAAGCCGGGTTGCGCACAGGTCGCGCCGCGCATCTCGTCGAACGCGTAGCTGCCGGCCGGCCCTGCAAGCAGGCCGAATGCCAAGAGCAGTGCCAGCGTGCCAAAGCTCGCCATCACGATATAGATGTAGCCCGCGCGTCGGTTATCGGGATCCTCGTGGTGTGCCATCACCAGCGCCCACGACGTTAGCGACATGAACTCCCAAGCGAAGAGAAAACTGAAGGCGTCGTCGGCGAGGATCACCAAGTTCATGCCGGCGAGAAATGCGGGGTAGAAAGGCAGGACGCGGCCCGGCGAGACGTCATGCTCACCGTATCCAAGCGCATAGAGGCTGGCAGCCCCGCCACCGAGATTGACGATAGCCAGGAAGAATGCGCTCAGGAAGTCAATCCGGAAATGGGCACCGATCCATGGCAATCCGAGGGGCAGCCGAAGCGAGGATGCAGGGCTTTCGGTGGTCAAAAGTTGGGTGAGAGCGACTGCGAGGACGGCGAGACAAATAGCAAGGCAGGCCCCGTAGACGAGGCGCGTCGCTGTAGGCCACTGTCGGGTCGCGAGGGCCAGCAGCGGCACGCCGAGCAGCGCCGGAATACTCCACAAGGCAGCGATCACCGGCGTCATGAGGGGGCCCCTTCGCCTTCAAGGGCGCTCAATTTTCGGGCGCGGTCGGCGATCAAAGCCATAGCGACACCACCAGAAGCAGACTGACGAGCGCCGCGAAGACGAGGCTCAGATACTGGCGGATGGTGAGAAACTGCAGGTAGTTGAGCTTCTCCGAGGCGTACGCGACCCAGCCGCTGATCGGCGCATAGATCACCTCCCAGGCGGGGTCGCGTACGCGGACGTCGAGCCGCGCTGGCCGCATGTCCCCCGGCGGCGGCATCTCAACACGCTCGCGCACGAGGAAGACCATCTCGCCGAACACGCGGCGCAGGGGCTGGGAAAAACTATCGGCCGTATATTGGGTGGCCGGGCTCGGATCGGGGTAGCCGCAGTCCCAGGCCGGCGCTCGGCGTACGGCGCGCGAGGCGAAGCGATGGATGACCTCCGCGGCCAGCGTCGCGGAGAAGACGATGAAGACGAAGACGAGGAGGCCGTTGTAGGAGCTCCGGCTTTCGGCCACCGGCACGATCGACAGCCACGGGATCGACGTCTGCACCGGCATGCGCTGCCCCACCAAGTCTTGCGCGACCGGAGCGATCCCGTCGATAACGAGGCCGGGCAGGATGCCGGCAAGAAAGCAGAGGCAGAGAAGCGCAGACATTGCCGCGAGCGAGAAACGGTCGGTCTCGTGGGCGTTGGCCGCGGCGGGCGAGCGCGGCCGGCCGAGGAACGTGATGCCATAGGCGCGCACGAAGCAGGCGGCCGACAGGGCCGCGCCGAGCGCCATCATCGCTCCGACCGCCGGGACGAGAAGCTTCAAGCCCCATTGCGGCAGCTCTGGGCTCAACAGCACAGCTTGGAAGATAAGCCACTCGGAGGCAAATCCGTTGAGCGGCGGCAGCGCGGAAATGGCAACGCAGCCGCCAAGAAACACGAAAGCCATCCACGGCATCCTGTGGATCAGGCCGCCGAGCTTTTCGATGTCGCGCGCTCCCGTGGAGGTCAGTACAGCCCCGGCGCCGAAGAACAAGAGGCTCTTGAAGACGGAGTGATTGAGAACGTGGAAGAGCGCCGCCGTGATGGCGAGCGCTGCCGCCGCGGGCATCCCGTTTGCCTTGAAGGCGAGGGCCAGGCCCAACCCGATGAAGATGATGCCGACGTTCTCGACCGTGCTGTAGGCAAGCAGCCGTTTCAGGTCGCGCTGCAAAATGGCATAGAGCACGCCGAGCACGGCGGTCGCACTGCCGAGCACCAGCACGACGCTGCCCCACCACCAGACCGGCGTCCCCAGCAGATCAAAGACAATGCGGATGAAGCCGTAGACCGCCACCTTGGTCATGACGCCGCTCATCAGCGCCGAGACATGGCTCGGGGCTGCCGGGTGCGCCAGCGGCAGCCAAACGTGCAGCGGCACGAGGCCGGCCTTGGATCCCGCTCCCAGCAGCGAAAGCGCGAGCACGAGACCGGGGAGCCAAACCGCATCTTCCGCGCCGCGCATGTCGGCGAAAGCGTAGCTGCCCGCGGGCCCAGCCAGCAGGCCGAAGGCCAAGAGCAGGGCGAGCGTGCCGAAGCTCGCCATGACAATGTAGATGTAACCGGCGCGCCTGTTGTCGGTGTCCTGGTGATAGACCATCACGAGCGCCCAGGAGCTGAGCGACATGAACTCCCAGGCAAAGAGGAAGCTGAACGCGTCGGCCGCGAGCACAACCACGTTCATGCCGGCGAGGAATGCGGCGTAGAAGGGCAGAACGCGGCCCGGTGTCTCCTCATGCTCGCCGTATCCAAGCGCGTAGAGGCTGGCTGCGGCAGCGCCGAGATTGACGACGCCCAGAAAGAAAGCACTCACAGCGTCGAGGGCGAAGTGCGCGCCGATCCACGGCAGACCGATGGGAAGCTCTAGCCTCTCGACTGGGCTTCCCGGCGTCAGCAGCCAGCCACAAGCAGCAACGAGGATCGCGAGGCACGTCAGCAGGCAACCGAGATAGACCAAGCGGGAGCCGCCTGCGAAGCGTTGCGCCGGAACACCGAGCACCGCAATGCCGAGCAGCGCTGCAACGCCCCACAGTGCCACCGCAATCGCCATCGACAGCTACCTCTGGGATGGGGACATCGCGGAGAAGCCGCGTCCAAGCATGGGTGCCGTCCTCCTCACTTGCGGGCTCACGCCTTGAGGCGAATTCCGCGACCCCCGGAATGACTGACTGCTCCCTCTGCGATCAGCTCGATGCCGGCCGCATCCAGAGCGGAGACGAGCTTCGTGAGAGAATCGACGTTGCCGCGGATGACTCCGTCGCTCGCCTCCATGCGTTGAATGGTCGGAATCGACAGCCCGGCGAGTTCGGCCAGCTTGCGCTGGTCTATTCCAAGCAAGGCGCGAGCGCCTCGAAGCTGGGCAGCCGTGATCATGCGTCAGACATCAATAGTTAGTATTGGCGCATGATATTTCAACGTCAATGCGTATGTCACGCTTCAATAGCGTCGAGAACCTCCGCGCCTGTGGATAGCCGCATCGGACCGGAGTCCGCTCAAGGCGCCATTCGCTGATGTATTGCCTGGACCAAAGCCTCCGCAAAGGCCGATACGGCAGGACCTACGGGACAACGGGGCGCATCTTCCGCGAGGAAGCGCCGGTCAGGAAGAGTGAAGCCTAAGATGCTCGTAGAGGAAATGTCGCGCTGGCGCATATCGAGCCGGGCGTCGCGCGTCACGTAACCTGACGATGCAGCATTGAGACATATCAAGGCTCAGATCCCGGCCAACAGCTAGACGGCGTAGGGGCTGGGACGCGTTCGGCGCAGCTGCGCTGGGCGCGCTTCTGTGGCGGACAGCGCGCCTAATCTCATGCAAAGGGGGTCAACGATGGTCTTTTCCAAGCCGTTTTGGGAAGTCCTGGTAAAGCCCGTCATGCTGCCGTTTCTTCTAATCGCGCTGATTGACGGCGCATTGACGGTCTATGGTACGTCCAAGGCACTCGGTGGAACCCCGGTGCTCTCACTCGCAGCAGGTTTGATCGTAGGGTTGGGCGTGCTGATAACCCTTTTGTCTACGTTCGACATCTGGGGGCACCTGGCATCCCGTGCTGCGAGAATCGGCATTCATCACCCTACTGCTGCGGTGTCTATGGGGAACGGCGCTGCTTTATGATTGGGGGACCTCGGCCTGGGGCCTGTACGAGTTGATGGGCGGAGGTTCGCTTGAGTCGCCCCCGTCGGCTGCCGAACTCGTGCGAATTGCTGTCGTTGCAGCCGCCGGTCTCGTCGTCAGCGGTTCGACGATTGTCGTCGCGTTCATGACCTATAACGAACGCCGCGAGGGTGCTGGATCGACAGCATAGGATCGCCGACGGGCCGCGCCCGCTGCGGCAAGTTGAACGCCTTTGACCTGCGTCAAAGCGAAATCCATGTTGGGTTTGAACCTCTGCGGGCGGGTCTCGGGTTCGAGCGCAGAAAAGCGCGGCTATTTCAACGGAGGACACCATGGATTGGCCAATGTCCCGCACCGTCGAGCGGCAGGCGAGCCGCATGGCGGCCATGATGCAGAAGGTTGGCGCCGACCCCGTCAGGCTCGCGCGTCTCCGGGCTGGCGAGGTCTATGCCGATGCGCGCACCAAATGCCTTCAATGCAGCAGCGCGCGCGAATGCCTTTTATGGCTTGATGCCAATCCCCCGAGCCGGGAGGCGCCGCATTTCTGTCCCAACTTCGACGTGCTCGAGAATTGCAAGCTCGGAAATTGTGAGAAGGTCGGCTGACCTTCTACAAGCACGGGCACGGAGGGGGTGATGTACAAGCATATTCTTATTGCGACCGACGGCTCCGACCTTGCTCGCAAAGCGGTGGCGCAGGGGCTGGCGCTGGCCAAGGTCGTCGGCGCGCGGGTTACCGCCGTCTCGGTCACCGAGCCGTGGGCGACGATGGCTCCTCCGGAGGTCTTGAATGAGCCCTTCGTTCAGGAATTCGAACGGGCCGCGGCTGAGCGGGCGAAGCGGATTCTGGATGGCGTGGCCGCCGCGGCGAAAGAGGCCAACGTCGCATGTGCGACGCTGCACGTGCGCGACCGCTTTCCCGCGGAAGGCATTCTCGAGGCGGCAGCGAATGTCGGCTGCGACCTCATCGTCATGGCCTCGCACGGGCGTCGCGGTGTGGCGAAGCTCTTGCTCGGGAGCCAGGCGAGCGAAGTCCTCACCCACAGCACGGTGCCGGTTCTCGTTTGCCGGTGAGGCTAGGGTGCCTTCTTCTGGATGGTCTCCAGATACCGCTTCAGCTCAATGACCGCCCGGCGCGAAAACGCGCCGCCGCCTTTGCCGCCGCCGCGTTCGTTACTGAAGACTTTGCCCCAGACCGGCATGACGGCCGTGCCGTGGGCCGCCATGTTGCCGCCGTAGCGGATGATCTCCACGACCCGGGTGGCTGGAAAGGCTCCGCCGGCCCGAACGCTGATCTGCGTGAGGTCGGCCGGCGGAACTTTCAAAACCTGCGCCATCGGGCCGTTGCCTGTTCCGTCGGTCCCGTGGCACGTGGCACAATGGTCCTGGAAGAGCTGCTGTCCCGAGGGGAAGTTCTCGGCGTTGCGGGGCAATGCGCCCGCTCCTGTCGCCGAGACGGCGAGCGCTGCTGCGGCAAGCGGAAGCAGGAGCGCGTGGCAGAAACCGGGCCGATCAAATCCACTCATTTGCGTACTCTGCATAGGATTGGGTTCGCGAAGGGCGCCTGGGAGCCTAGAATGAGACTTGAAACGAACGCTTAAGCGATGATCGCGGATTTCGCCGCCTTAGGTTCGGCGCGCGTTTTCCATATTGGCGTCTGGTGCCGCCTGACGTAGTGCTCGCAGGCTATATCCGCAACCAGCGGCATGGCTATCCTGGCTCTCTCGCAGCGCGCAAGCGTTGATCCCTATCAAGACGCGAGCCGGTCGAGCCACGTTAGACAGCGAGCCGGTGGCTTAGGCACCGCCATGGAGGATCGGCTTGAGCAATCCATTACTCTCCGGCGCGAAGGTCGACGATCGTCTCGAGCTTTCCGCGGGAGGCTCATGGACGGCAGTGCACGCGGCCGAGCTCGAGGCCCTTGTCGAGAGCGCGGCCGGTTCGCGCGCAAGCTCGCTCACGATTGACATGGGCAATGTCGATAAGCTGGATACCTTCGGGGCGTGGGTTCTGGAACGGCTCTCCCGTCAGTGGTCCGGGATCGGGGCGCCGGTGCGCTTCGTCGGACTGCCCGACCATTACCGGGGGCTCCTCGACGAGGTGCGCCGGCTGGGGCGCGAACCCGCGCGAGCCGCGGTCGAGACGCGCGGATGGACCGCAGGGCTCGAATGGCTCGGCCGCATGGCCGAAAGGGGCCAGCAAGACCTCGGCCTGCTTGTTGCCATGCTGGGCGAGCTGACCCTCGCCTTCGCGCGCGCACTCGTCCGGCCCCGCAACTTTCGCATCACGTCGATCGTGCATCAGCTGGACAGGGTGTGCTGGCAGGCCGTGCCGATCATCCTGCTGATCACATTTCTGATCGGCTGCATCATCGCGCAGCAAGGCTTTTTCCATTTCCGCAAGTTCGGTGCGGATGAGTACGTCGTCGACCTCGTCGGCATCCTCGTGCTGCGCGAGATTGGGGTGCTCATCGTCGCGATCATGGTCGCCGGCCGCTCGGGCAGCTCCTACACGGCCGAGATCGGCTCTATGAAGATGCGCGAGGAGATCGATGCCCTCAAGACCATGGGCCTCGACCCCATCGAGACACTCGTCATGCCGCGCGTGATCGCGCTCGCGATCGCGCTTCCCATCCTGACGTTCCTCGGCTCCATGGCGGCACTATACGGCGGCGAGCTGACCGCGCAGCTTTACGCAGGGATGAGTCCCGAGGTCTTTCTCGCCCGCCTCAAGGATGCGATCTCGATCACGCATTTCAAAGTGGGAATGATCAAGGCTCCATTCATGGCGGTGGTGATCGGAATCGTGGCGTGCACGGCGGGCCTCAACGTCAAGGGTAGTGCGGAGTCGCTTGGGCTGCAGACCACTGCCTCCGTGGTCAAGTCGATCTTTCTCGTCATCGTTCTCGACGGGTTGTTCGCAGTCTTTTTCGCCTCCATCGGTATGTGACCGGTCATGCAAGACGACACGCAGAACGACAAAGAAAACGCGATCCGCGTGCGCAATCTCGTCGTCGCATTCGGCGAAACCACCGTGATTGATCACCTCTCCCTCGATGTGATCAAGGGAGAGATTTTGGGCCTCGTCGGCGGCTCGGGCAGCGGCAAATCGGTGCTCTTGCGCACGATTATTGGTCTTCTTCCCAAACGCCAGGGATCGATTGAGATCTTGGGCGTCGATCTCGACAAGGCAAACGGAGCGGACCTGCGCGCGCTCGAGCGCCGTTGGGGTATTTTGTTCCAGCAAGGCGCCCTGTTCTCATCCTTGTCCGTACGCGAGAACGTGAAATTTCCCATGCGCCAGTATCTCGACCTCTCGCCGGGCCTGATGGACGAGATTGCGCTCGCCAAGCTCGAGATGGTGGGCCTTAAGCCCCGCGACGGCGACAAGCTTCCCTCCGAGCTTTCAGGCGGCATGACTAAGCGGGCAGCGCTGGCACGCGCCCTCGCCCTCGATCCTGAGATCGTCTTTCTCGACGAGCCGACGTCGGGGCTCGACCCGATCGCCGCCGGCGACTTCGACATGCTGATCCGCACCCTGCAACGCACGCTGGGTCTCACGGTGTTCATGGTCACCCACGATCTGGAGAGCTTGGCCACGGTGTGCGACCGCGTTGCCGTGCTGGCGGAGGGCAAGGTCGTGGCCGTGGGGCCGCTCGTTAGCGTGCAAGCCTCCGCGCATCCCTGGGTCAAATCCTACTTTCAGGGGCGCCGTACCCGCACCAGCAACAACGCGCAACCTGCCATCTGAGGGGTTTCATGGAAATTCGCGCGCGCTACACCTTGATCGGCACGTTCACGCTCGCCGTCATCGCGGCGGCTTTCATGTTCGTCTACTGGCTCAACGGCAGCGGTGCGCTGCGCTACGGGAGCTCCTATCAGATCCGCTTCGAGAACACCGTGTCGGGGCTGTTGACGGGATCGGCTGTTCTCTTCAACGGCGTCCGCGTCGGCGAAGTGACGGCGCTGGCGCTGAGTCCCGAGCAGCCGCGCCAGGTCACGGCGACGATAGCGGTTAATTCCGGCGTTCCCATCCGCGCCGACACCAAGGTCAGCATCGAGTTCCAGGGCCTGATGGGCGCGCCGGCGGTTTCGCTCACGGGGGGCACGTCGCAGTCGCCGCCGCCCGCGGGCCCCAGCGGGCTGCCGACGCTCATCGCCGATCCCGAGGCTGGGCAGAACATGACGGGGGCCATACGCGACGTGCTCCAACACGTCGATACGATCGTGACCGACAACGCCGCGCCCCTGCGCAGCCTGATCACGAACCTCGCCGCGTTCGCCGATGCGCTCGGCCGCAATTCGACGCATGTAGACGGCATCGTCGCCGGGCTCGAGCGGCTGACCGGTGGAGGCGCCAAAGCGACACCGGCGGTGTACGAGCTCACGGCGCCCCGTACCTTCCCAGCTTTCGAGAAGCTGGCCAACGCTCAGCTCGCCGTCCGCGAGCCCACCGCGCTCGATGTGCTGTCCACGGACAGGATCCTCATGCGCGGAGCACGGGGTCTCACCTCAATCGCGGATGACGCGAAATGGAGCGATCTCTTGCCGCTCGTGTTCCAGGCGAAGGTGTTGCAGAGCTTCGAGAACGCTGGCCTGCTGCGGCAATCGAGCCGCCCCTTGGATGGGCTCAACGCCGACTTCCAGCTCGTGACGGAGTTCCGCAAATTCGACCTTGTGGCGGGCCCTAACCCGACGGCGGAAGTCGAGTTTTCGGTGAGGCTGCTGAGCGCTGATGGCAAGGTCGCCGCGGCCAAGGTCTTCCAGGCCGAGGAGCCCGCGAAAGGTACCGACGCGGCGGCCGCCGCCGCAGCCCTCGATGCCGCTTTCGGCAAGCTGGCGGTGGAGCTCGTCGTATGGACCGCCAACGCCATGCGGGGCGCCACGCAAGGTTAGCCAGGGCTGGGGCGATCTGAGCCCCGATCACAGTCCCGCACAAATTCTCACACGACCCGCATACGGGGTGGGCGTGGGCTTGGTTTCTTTGCTGTGTCCGATCCTCAGCAAAGGTGCCCTCCATGCTCGCCATGACCCTCCCGCAGGAAATCGACGCCGGCCACCCCATCCCCGAGCCTTACGAAGCGCACGGATTGGACAATTGGATCCGACGGACGGGCCCAAAGGTGATGCAGGCCCGCGAGCACGTATTCTTCGAGGGGGATCCCATCAAGCACATCTACCAAGTCGAGCACGGCACGGTGTGCCTCTACAAGACGTTGCAGGATGGGCGTCGGCAGATCGTCGACTTTGCCCACCCCGGCGACTTCATCGGGCTCGGGGCAGGCGGCGATCATGTCTTCAGCGCCCAGGCGATTACATTAGCTCGGCTGCGCTGCCTGCCAGCTGGGGCTTTGCATGAGGTCGCCTGCCATAACCCCGACATCGGCATGCAGCTCTACAGGGCGCTCTCCGAGCAGCTCCTTGCGGCGCGAGACCTACTGCTCACCGTCGGTCAGCGCAATGCCACCGAGCGGTTGGCAGCGCTACTGCTCGCGCTCTCGCGCAGGAACGAGCGCAATGGCACCAATAACGCGCGCATTGCCTTAGCAATGACGCGTGCCGATATTGCCGACTTCCTCAGCCTGACCGTCGAGACGGTGAGCCGCACCTTCACCAAGCTGCGCCAGAGCGGGATTATTGACCTCGCGCACAGCTCGCTCGTGGTCATCAAGGATCGCCACGCGCTTGAGCAGCTCGCGGCGGGAGAAGCAAAGAGTAACGCGATTTGATCAATTCACACGTTGGCGGTGACTGGCCCAATTGCCGAAGTGGCACCGAGATGAGTGGCGCGGCAATGACCGAAAAAGCCTACTGGTTCGTTGCAGCGGTGTTCCGCGAGATCGACGATCTCGCCGCCGCGCTGGCGAAGCTGCGCGCGCAGAACGTCGTGGCGGACGGGCTTCTCGTCCTTGTCGCGCACGCTGGCGATATACCCAAGAAGCTTGACTACTGCGGATCGAGCGATGTGGCGATTGCCACGGTCGACCGTTCCTCGGACGGCTGGCAGTGCATCGCAAACCGGGGGGCTGCGCTTGGCTGCGGTCTGCGCGAGCTGCTCGACGCGGCGAAGTCGGCGGATGGCCATGGAACGTCGTCGCCGGCGGCCGATGGCAAGGGACAGTCGAGGCTTTATGCTCAGTTGCGCCAGGACGCCGACGAGGGAGCCAACATTCTCGTCGCCAACGTCGCCAACCCGGGGGAGCAGCTGTCGGTGGCGCGCATTTTCCTGCGGCAAAAATGCGAGCGCGTTCTGACGCATGAGATTGCCGCGTCCGCCTGCTAGGTTCGGCCTCATCGTGGCCCGCCGTCGGTCCTGCCGAACCGGAGCCGCCGCAGCTCCAGGCGCAGTTCATGACCATACGCAATCTTGACAAGCTGTTGGCTCCGAAATCGGTGGCGTTCATCGGAGCGAGCCCCGAACCCGCGAGCGTCGGCGCGATCGTGGCCGCCAATTTGGCCGCTGGCGGATTTTCCGGGCCGATATGGCTCGTCAATCCGCACCATCGCAACATCGACGGTGTGCCCTGTTATCCCACGATCGCCGCACTTCCCGGCGTGCCCGACCTGGGCGTGATCGCGACCCCGCCGGTCACAGTCCCCGGCTTGATAGCGGAGCTCGCAGCCAAGGGAGGGCGCGCGGCCGTCGTGATCACCGCGGGAGTAGGCGGGGCGCTGCGGGCCGAGATGCTGAAGGCGTCGCAGCCCACCTGCCTGCGCATCGAGGGTCCGAACTGCCTCGGCCTCTTGTTGCCCGAGATCGGGCTCAACGCCAGTTTCAGCCACCGCATGCCGCTCAAGGGTGATCTCGCCTTTCTGTCGCAATCGGGCGCGCTCATCACCGCCATCATCGATTGGGCGAGTCCCCGCGGCATCGGCTTCTCGCACGTCGTCTCCTTGGGCGACATGGCAGATGTCGATTTCGGCGATTTGCTCGACTATCTCGCGGGCGATACGCGGAGCCGCGCGATCCTGCTCTACATGGAGCAGTTGACGCAGGCGCCGAAGTTCCTTTCCGCCGCGCGCCGCGCTGCCCGCGTGAAGCCCGTGATCGTGCTGAAGGCGGGGCGCAACGCGTCCGCCGCCAAGGCCGCCATGTCGCATACGGGAGCGCTTGCGGGCTCGGATGCCGCCTACAACGCCATTTTCCGCCGCGCCGGGTTGTTGCGCGTCAAGGAGCTAGGCGAGCTGTTTGACGCGGCCGAGATCCTGTCCCAGGCGCCGGCGCTTGGCGGCGAGCGGTTGACGATCGTCACCAACGGCGGTGGCGCCGGCGTGCTGGCGGCCGACACGCTCGCCGATCTCGGCGGCCGCCTGGCGGAGTTGTCATCCGCGACGAAGGCGGAGCTCGACCACGTGCTGCCCCCGACTTGGTCGAAGGCCAATCCCGTCGACATCATTGGCGACGCCGGTCCGCAGCGCTACCGCGATGCGCTCCGCGCCGTTTTCGGCGACCACAACAGTGACGCCGTGCTCGTCATGAACTGTCCGACCGCGCTCGCCTCCAGCGAGGCGGCAGCCGGCGTCGTCGTCGAATCGAACCAGAAGCAAAAGGCCGCGGACAAGCGCGCAAAGCCATTGCTCACCACTTGGCTCGGCGACGGTGCCGCCGCGGCGAGCCGCAAACGCTTCGCCGACGCCGGCATTCCCACCTTCGAGACGCCCGACGCCGCGGTGTGCGGTTTCATGCAGCTTGTCCACTACAAGCGCGCACAGGACGAGCTGATGCAAACGCCGCCTTCGCCGCCCGGCGGCTTGAACTTCGAGCGCGAGCGCGCCCGCGCCATCATAGCGACGGCGCTCAGAGACGGCCGCAAGGTGCTGTCCGAGGTGGAGGCGAAAGGCTTGCTCGCGAGCTACGGCGTACCGGTCGTGCGCACCGAGACGGCGCCCGATGCCGCCTCCGTGGAGCCGATTGCTGCCGACATCCTCAAGCACGCCGATGCGTGTGTTCTAAAAATCCTGTCGGACGACATCCCGCACAAGTCCGACGTCGGCGGCGTGCGGCTTGCCATCAAGACCCCGCAAGAGGCGACGGAGGCGGCGCGCACCATGCTTGCGAAAGTGCGCGCGGCGCTGCCGTCGGCCTCAATACGCGGATTCACAATTCAGCCGATGATCGTGCGGCCGCACGCGCAGGAGCTCATCATCGGCGTGAGCGAGGATATGACCGTTGGGCCTCTGATGATGTTCGGTGCCGGTGGCACTGCGGTGGAGGTGATCGCAGACACCGCGCACGCCCTGCCGCCGCTCGACCTCAAGCTTGCAGGCCAGCTCATCGACGAGACGCGCATAAGCCGGCTGCTCGCCGGCTACCGTGATCGGCCGCGCGCCGATATCGCCGCGATCGCGCAAGCGCTCGTCCGCGTCAGCTATCTTGTGACCGATCATCCTGAGATCCGCGAGCTCGACATCAATCCGCTGCTGGCGGACGAGCACGGATGCATCGCGCTCGACGCGCGGGTGCGCGTTGCCGACGCGGCGGCCGAGCCGCGCCATCCCATGAGCGTCCGGCCTTACCCCGTGGAGTGGGAGTCGCAGGATACGGTCGGCGACATGGGCCGCGTGCTGCTGCGCCCCATTCGCCCAGAGGATGAGGCGCTCTATCCGCACTTTTTCGAGCGCATGTCCCCTGAGGACGTGCGCATGCGCTTTTTCACGGCGCGGCCCGACCTGTCGCACAAGTTCCTCGCCCGCATGACGCAGGTGGACTACGCGCGTGAGATGGCCTTCGTCGCCCTCTCGGTTGCCGAGGGAGAGCTGCTCGGCATCGCGCGCCTCATCGCAGAGCCCGATTACGTGCGCGCTGAATTCGCGATTCTGGTGCGATCCGACCTCAAGGGGAAGGGGCTCGGCTGGCGCTTGATGCAGCACCTCATTGCCTACGCGCGAGCGGAGGGTCTGCAAGAGATCCATGGCCAGGTGCTCGCGAGCAACGCGACCATGCTGAAGATGTGTAGCGAGCTGGGGTTCGAGATCGAGGCGACGGAAACGGAAATCGGGCTGCGCCTCGTGCGTCTTCGCTTCGGCGGTGCGTCGGCCTAAAGAGCCGCGGGGCCGTTTGCGCCGGCCAACACCACAAAGTCGAAGAGAATAAAAAGCAGACAGCAGAGGAAGCCGGCGAGCGGCACCCACCGCGGACACCGGAACTCGCCCTTTGGGTTCGGATCGTCCCGCATTTTGATCCGCAGCAGCGCCAGGTTTATGAGCGAGAACATCGCGAGCGTGAGGCGCGCCGACAGATCGGCGAGCTGCGCGATTGGCAATAGGAGACTGAAGAAGAGGACGATCGCGACCGACACTGCGGTCGCCAGCAGGGGCGTTTGGGTAGCCGTGCTGATGTGCCCGAAAGCTCTCGGCAAGACGCCTTGCTTCGAAAGGCCATACAGTATGCGTGAGGCCATGATGATATTTACGACGATACCGTTGAGCGTGGCGACGATGGCGATCGCGCTCATGGTGCGCGGGGAAGCGCCCGTCAGGCGCTCGAACACCAGAGCGATCGGCGCGTTGGAGGCTGCCAGCTCCGTCGGACCGACGGCGATCAGCGCGACCCACATCACCAGAACGTAAAGAACAGTACTGATCGCCAACGTATAGATGATGGCGCGGGGCAGCGTGCGGCTCGGGTCCTTGACCTCCTCGGCGATGTTGACGATGCCTTCAAAGCCGATGAAGGCGAACACGGCCAGCAGCGAAGCTGTGAAGATGCCGCTCCAGACGCCAGGATCTGTCGTCAGCGGTAGCATCTCGGGGACGCGCGAGACGATGTCGGGCGCGAACAGAAAGCCCGCGACGATCACCATGGCAAGCCCGCCCAGCTCGACGAGCGTCATGAGCCCGGCAAAAGAGACCGACTCGACGATCCCGCGCCCGGCGATGGCGCCCATCGAAAGCACGACGGCGGCGATGAGGACTTTGTCCGGCAACGGCACGAAGATACCGATGTAGCCGGCGGCGCCGACGCTGATGGTGGCCGCCGACACGAGCGACATGGCGATGCACAAGAATCCGACGAGAGCCGCCACGCGTTCCGAGCGGAACGCCGCGCGCGCATAGGCGGCCTCGCCGGCGGCCACCGGCATGCGGACGCCGAGTTCGGCGAGCGAAAGACCCGTGAAGCCCATGAGGAGGCCCGCGGCCGCAAACGCGATCGGCGCGTGCATGCCGGCGCGCGCCGCCGCGGCGGCAACGAGCACGTAAATGCCCGCGCCGATGGTCACGCCGAGGCCGTAGAGCACGACGTGCGTGAGCGTGAGCGCCCGCCGCAGCCCCGGTGCGCCCGAGGCGGGCGGCAAAGGTGCGACCTGCTCGGCGGGACGGTCCTCGCTCCGCGTGCCGCTCGCTAGCTTGTTCGTCAATTTGCGTCCGCCCGTTAGCTGATTGTTGGAGGTTGAGCGTAATCCGGTCCGTCAAGCCTTGATCCCGATCAGCCCGCGAGGTTAGAGCAATTCTGCTGCGTATGCCGGGAGAGCCGCCCCAACGCCATGCCCCCTTCCGCCAATTTGACCACCGAGCCCGAAGAGCGCGAGATCGCCGCCTTCCTCAGCGACACCGCCACATACCAAGGCCGCGTCGCACACGTGGATGTGGTCGAGACGCACATCGCGCGCGTGTTTCTCGTGGGCGAGGAGGTCTACAAGGTCAAGAAGCGGGTCAATTTGCCGTTCGTCGACTTCTCGGCGCTCGAGAACCGCCGCCGCGCTGCCGCTCGGGAGGTCGAGCTCAATCGGCCGCATGCGCCGGCGATCTACCTGGGCGTTGTTCCCATCGTCCGCCGCGATAGCGGGCGCCTGGCGCTGGATGGGGAGGGCCGTATCGTTGACTGGGCCGTCCACATGCGCCGCTTCCCCGAGGCGGAGGTACTGATAAATCGGGTCTCGCAGGGTCCACTGACCGACGATCTCGCGAAGGCACTGGCGGCCATGGTTGCCAAATATCACCGGCAGAGCGTCGTTGCTCCGGCCTGCGACGGGAGGCAGGCGTTCGAGCCCGTCGTCCGCCAGTTGGTGGAGGCATTTGGCAAGGAACCGGCCGCAGGGCCCGCAGCCGCCGCTTTCGCCGGCCGCCTGACCCCGGCCTTCGCTCGCTTGGCGCCGTTGCTCGTCGAGCGCGGCCGCGCCGGCTGCATCCGCCGCTGCCACGGCGATCTTCACCTCGGCAACATCGTGCTCATCGATGGCGCACCGGTTCCCTTCGACGCGCTCGAGTTCAGCGAGACGCTGGCCACCATCGACGTGCTCTACGATCTCGCGTTCCTGCTCATGGACCTCGATATCCGCGGCGATCGCCAGGCGGCCAATATCGTCCTCAATGACTATATCAGCGCGGCGTCCGTCGGCGGCGAGGTCGAAGGGCTCGCTACCCTGCCGCTGTTCCTTTCCTGCCGAGCTGGCGTGCGCGCCGTGGTCGCGATGGCCCGCAGCGCGCAGCTCGAAGGCAAGGAAAAGGAAGAGCATCAGCTCAGCGCCCAGCGTCACGTCGCGCTCGCGGCAGCCTATCTCGATCCTCCGCAGCCGCTGCTCGTTGCTGTCGGGGGACTTTCCGGAACCGGCAAGTCGACGCTCGCCGCGAGGCTTGCCGCTCGCTTCGGCGCGGCGCCCGGTGCGCTGCACGCGCGCAGCGACGTCGAACGTAAGCGTCTTTTCGGCGTGCCCGAGACGCAGCGGCTCGATCGCCAGCACTACCGCATCGGCGTCGCGCAACGCGTCTACGCTATTCTCGAGGACAAGGCGCGAGCCGCGCTTGCGGCCGGGCACTCGGTCATCGTCGACGCGGTCTTTGCAAAGCCTGAGGAGCGGGCGGCCATCGAAGCGGTGGCGCGCCAATCCGGCCGGCGGTTCGTCGGGCTGTGGCTCAGCGCACCAGCCGAGACGCTCATCGAGCGGGTCGAGCAGCGGCGGGGGGACGCTTCCGATGCCGACCGCCGCGTCGTCAAGGAGCAGCTCAGCTACGATCTCGGACCCATCGCCTGGAGCGTCGTCGATGCATCAGGCTCGCTGTCGCGCTCTCTTGAAAGCGCCGAGGCGGCGTTGACGAGCGCCGGCGTCAGGCTGCAGGAACCAATACCGCGGCGCCGGTGAGCTCGCCCGCGCGTAAGCGGCCGAGGGCCGCGTTGGCGTCGGTGAGGTCGAAGGTGGTCACATGCGGGCGAATGGGAACGCGCGGCGCGATCTGGAGAAACTCCACAGCGTCCTGGCGGGTGAGATTGGCGACCGAGCGGATCACCCGTTCGCCCCACAGAAGTGAGTAGGGCATCGCTGGGATCTCAGTCATGTGGATGCCGCCGAGCACCAGCGTCCCGCCCTTGGCAAGGGCCGCCAGCGCAAGCGGAACGAGCGGCCCGACGGGCGCGAAAATGATGGCGCCGTCGAGGGGTTTGGGGGGCATCTCCTCGGACGCGCCGGCCCAGCGGGCACCGAGTTCGCGCGCGAGCCGCTGGGCTGGAGCATCGCCCGCGCGCGTGAACGCGTACACTTCCTGGTCGTGATACGCCGCAAGCTGGGCGACGATGTGAGCGGCCGCGCCGAAGCCGTAGATGCCGAGCCTACGCGCTTCACTGACTTGCTTCCACGAGCGGTAGCCGATCAGCCCGGCGCACATCAGCGGCGCGGCTTCGGCGTCGGAGTATTGCGGCGGGATGGCAAATGCGTAGGCGGCGTCCGCGCTGGCGTACTCGGCATAGCCGCCGTCGAGCGTGTAGCCGGTGAAGCGGGGGCGATTGCACAGATTCTCTTGGCCGCTGCGGCAGAACTCGCAACGGCCACACGTGGAGCCGAGCCAGGGTATACCAACGCGGTCGCCGATCTTGAAGCCGTCGACACCCGCGCCGATGGTGACGACGCGCCCGATGATCTCATGTCCGGGAATGACGTGCGCCTTGGGATGGGGCAGATCCCCGTCGATCACATGCACATCGGTGCGGCAGATGCCGCAGGCCGAGACACGCAGCAGGATATGTCCAGGCCGGGGCGCTGGGACCGTGCGCTCGACGCGTTGAAGCGGCGCGCCAGGGCGATCGAACGCCATGGCCGTCATATGGGCCGGGATCTCGCCTCGCGCGGACCGGCGCTTTCCCGCTTGCGGCGGGGCGGCGTCTCCTCTCGCAACTCCTTTTTGCCGCTTCAATCCGTCTCCACGACAGAGACGATGCGGAAGGTACGCATCTCGCCGTCGTGCTCCTTGAGTGATACGTACTCGCCCGGCGCGAACCGGTGTTTGTCGAAACGATAACCCGGCTCGTCGTCCTCTGTCGCGCGTGGATCGTAGTCGAAGGCCCAAGTCCCGCCCGGCCTGTGCACGAGCCGGCCCATTTCCTCCTCACCGGCCCAGAAGCGGCGCACGCGGCAGCGGTCGCGGTGCTGGCGCCACTCTTGCGCGACGAGATGGTCGTCCTCTCCGATCGGTGCAATGAAATCGTAACCACGATCCGGGCTGCCGTTGGGAAAATCGCGATCGCGCGCCAGCTCGAGGCGTATGCGCTTCAAGGTCATGACGGTCCTATCCTGCCTATTTGAAAGGGAGGCGGGCAGCGCAATGCGCCGCCCGGGCCTTGCCCGTCGGTCAGCTCTTGATGGCGATCTTGCGCTCGGCCTTTGCATCCGCACGCTTCGGGGCGGTGATCTTCAGTACGCCCTTGTCGAAGCGGGCCTCGATCTTGCTGTCGTCGAGCGATTCCGGCAGGCGCAGGGAGCGCTCGAAGCTGCCGAAGCTGCGCTCGGCGAGGTGGTAGTTGTCCTTGTTGACTTCGCGCTCGGCCTTCTTTTCACCCTTGACGGTCAGATAGCCGCTGTTGACGGCAACGGACACGTCCTTCTCCTCGACACCCGGAAGCTCGACTTCGATGGTGAATGACTTGTCACTCTCGTGCACATCGAGATCGGGAACCATCAGGCTCGTCGGCCAGCGCAGGGGAGCGAGGTTCGTCCACCGTGGCCAGCCGCTTTCGAAGCGCTCCAGCACGCGGTTCATCTCGTCGCGGATCTCCTCAAACATGCCATACTGGCGCGGCACGGGCTGTTGGGTGGGTTTGGCTAGCTCAATCTTGCTCATAGCTTCCTCACAAGTTTAATTGCCAGGGGCAAGCCGAGGGAAACACTTCGCTGTTAACGCCATGTGCGGGCTCGGTCGCATCGTGTATCAATATGTCAACGCGGGCGGGGTCTCCTTGCGCGCGGGGCAGATAGCTTCCAGTTGCTATGAATCCTATGCCGGATAGAAACGTCGAAGCCGCGGATCCGCGTGCGGCTGCCGCCGAGCAGGAGCTCCGGCGCACCAACGCGAAGGTCGCGGCTATCCTGGAGATCGCAGCCGATGCCATCATCGCGCTCGACACCGATATGCACATTACGCAGTTCAACGATGGCGCCGCGGCGATGTTCGGCTACACGAGGGACGAGCTTATCGGCCGCCGCCTCGACCTGCTCATCCCCGAGCGCTTCCGGTCGAGCCACGGCACGCACGTGCGATCCTTCGCCGCTTCCGGCGTGGCTTCGCGGCGCATGGGCGAGCGGCGGGAAATCTTCGCGCTGCGCAAGGATGGCAACGAGTTCCCCGCCGAAGCCTCGATCGCACAGCTGCGGTTCGAGGACGAGCGCATTTACCTCGTCGTTCTACGTGACGTGACCGAGAGAAAACGCACCGAGGCGCTGCTGGCTCAGCACAACCTGGAGCTCGAGGCGCGCGTTGCCGAGCGCACCAAGGCGCTGGTCGAGGAAAGCCGGCGCCGCGAGGAGGCGCAGGCGGCGCTCATTCAGGCACAGCGGATGGAGGCCTTCGGGCAGCTCACGGGCGGTATCGCCCACGACTTCAACAACCTCCTGACCATCGTGCTCGGCAATCTGGAGCGCCTCGAGCCGGCGCTTGCCGGCAAAGAGGAACGCGGCCAGCTGCAGCGCGCCGCCGACGCGGCGCAGATGGGGGCCAGGCTCACGGGGCGGCTCCTCTCCTTCGCACGGCGGCGGCCGCTGGCGCCATCTGTGCTCAACGTCAACGATCTGGTGCTCGGCATCGCCGAGCTCCTGAAACGCTCGCTGGGCGAGCAGATCACGCTGACCACCGTGCTCGCCGGCAATCTCTGGCCAACCAAGGCCGATGCCAGCGAGCTCGAGAATGCGGTGCTGAACCTCGCGATCAACGCCCGCGACGCCATGCCTGCGGGGGGCAAGCTGGTGATCGAGACGGGCAACGTGACGGTCGCGGCGACGGCGCCCGACGCCAACCCAACCGGCCCCGTCACCGCGGGCGATTTCATGCGCATCTCCGTTTCCGACACCGGCATCGGCATGAGCCCCGAGATCCTGCAACGCGCGTTCGAGCCATTTTTCACGACCAAGGAAGGCCGCGGCACCGGATTGGGCTTGAGCACCATCTACGGCTTCGCCAGCCAGTCGGGCGGCCACGTCACCATGGAGAGCGAGCAGGGCAAGGGTACCACGGTCAATCTTTTCCTGCCGCGCGAGCGCGAGGGGCGCGCCGAGGTCGGCATCGAACCGGACGCAAGCGTGCCGCTTTCGGAGAACGCCGAGACCGTGCTCGTGGTCGAGGACGATCCCAGGGTTCGCGAATTGAGCCTGCAGCGCGTGGAGGGATTGGGCTACGTCGCGTTGGAGGCGCAGAACGCGGCGGCGGCAATCGCGATCCTGGAGAAGCAGCACGTCGATCTGCTGTTCAGCGACATCGGCCTGGGGCGCGGAATGTCAGGCTTCGAGCTGGCGCGATGGGTGCGAAGAAATCGCCCCGGCACCAAGGTGCTGCTGACGACGGGGCACGCTTCCGGGGTCGCCGCGGAGGAAAGCACGCGCGATGGCTTCCAAATTCTGCACAAGCCCTACAACCGCCTGCAGCTGGCGGCGGCGCTGCAGGACGCCCTCAGCGCCAAGACCTAAGCGCGGCGGACCTGGGCGGCAAAGACGTAGCCGACGCCACGCACGGTTTTGACGAGCTGAGGAACCTCGCCCCGCTCGATCTTCTTGCGCAGCCGGGCGACGAGACCGTCGATGGAGCGGTCTAGCGGGGTCCAGTCATGGCCTTTGAGGAGGTCCATGAGCTCGTCCCGCGAAAGCACGCGTCCTGGGCGCTCGACCAGCAGCAGGAGCAAGTTGAACTCTGCGGTGGTGAGTTCGCAGTCCTTTCCCTCCGGGTTTACCAGCGCGCGCCGCCCCGCATCGAGCAGCCACCCGTCGAACTCGAAGCGCCGGGTCTTCTCGGCCGGGGACACGCGGGCTGCTTCCGATCCTTGCGTTTCGTAACGGCGCAGCACGGCTCGGACACGCGCCAGCACCTCGCGCATGTGGAAAGGCTTGGCGATGTAATCGTCCGCACCGAGCTCCAGCCCGACGACTCGGTCGATCATATCTCCCTTCCCGCTGATCATGATGATCGGCACGTTGTTCTTGGCGCGCACCTCGCGTGCCAGGTTGAACCCGTCCTCGCCGCCGAGCCGCACGTCGAGCGTGATGAGGTCCACGGGCTTCTTTTCGAGAATCGCCAACAGGCCGGCGCCGTCGGCTGCCTCGCTAACGGCATACCCTTCAGCCTTGAGCCCGGCCTCGAGCAGCCGGCGAACTTCCGGCTCGTCGTCGACGACGAGGATATGAGCGGGTGCTGATAGAGCCATCGAATGCCGCAGGTCGTGGACGCCAAGCTGCGGGCGTCAAGCCTCATGACGACCCTGAATTTGCAGCGGAAACGGTGGTCGCCGCCATCGGATTACAGTCCCGCACAAATTTGCACAAGTGCGGCACACCGGCGGAGCCAAGCGCCGGTAGATATGGCCCGGTCCTTGGGTGAGAAGCCAATAATCGCGCCCATTTGGACATAAAGGAGCATTCGATGAGATGGCCGTTCGCCCAAGCTGCTTTGATCAGCGCACTTTGCTTGGCCGGGATCTCCCCCGCATTGTCGCAATCGAACGGCCAGCAGGAGTTCGAGCGCCATTGCGCTCTCTGTCATGGACTCGATGGGAGAGGCTCGGGCCCGCTCGCAGATGCCATGAAACTGGTGCCGACGGACCTCACCCGCTTGGCGGCGCGCAATAACGGCGAGTTTCCTTCCAACAGGGTCGCCGACGTTATCCGCAATGGCGGCGCGGTCCTCGGCCACGGTTCTTCGGCGATGCTGGCGTGGGGCAACTATTTCGCCGAAAAGGGCCAGCCCAAGGTCGCCAAGGAACGGATTGCCGAGTTGGTCGGCTACATAAAAAGCCTGCAGCAGAAATAACGAGCCGTTCGTAACAAGTTCGGAATAGCCTTAGAGGTCGCCCTGCATCGGGAGAAAGACGTACCATGAAGCCGACGACGACTTGGATCTTGATTGCGGATGGCGCGCGCGGTCGCCTCTTTGCGAACCGCGGACCTGGAAAGGGCCTAGAGCTGCTCGATGAGTCGCTCGAGGCGGACCACCGGTCAACCCACGAGCTCGTCGATGACAGGCTCGGTCGCACGTATGAGTCGGCGGGTGCGGCGCGTCACGCCGTCTCTGCACGCCACGATCCGCACCGGGAGCTGAAGCGGCACTTTGCCGTCAAGCTTGCCAAGATGCTCGATCGGCGGTGGATGGAACATGCCTACGACCGCTTGGTTCTCGTCGCGCCGCCGGCCGTGCTCGGCGACTTGCGGGAGGCGCTCCCCGATCATGTGCGCAGCCTGGTGCGAGCCGAGCTGGACAAGGATTTGACCAAAACGCCGATCGCCGAGCTCCCGGGCCATCTGGCGGCTGTGCTTGCTGTCTGAGCCTTGAGGTTACGATGCTGGCAGGAGCCGCACGATGAGCGAACCCGCACGAGCGGTACAGTTGCGTGTTTTGGTCGGCATCGATCTTTCGGAGCGCAGCCGCAATGCCCTCTCCCGCGCGGTGCAACTCACGCATGCGGGCGGCTCGCTGACGCTCGTCCACGTGACGAGCGACGCCTTCCCGCAAAAACTGGTGGCCGCGCATGACAGCTACGCTCGCGACGTGCTCGAGGAGCACGTCTTGAAGGCGCGGGCGGAAGGCGTCGGGCAGGTCGTGCAAATGATTGCCTACGGCCGCGACTACGAGCAGTTGATCGAGCAGGCAAGAAAGGATCGCGCCGATCTGATCGTGTTGGGGCGGCACCGCCCCAGCAGCGCGCTGCAGGATATGCTGGGGACGACGGTCGATCGCGTTCTGCGTCTAGGCAGTATGCCAGTGCTCGCCGTGCAAAGGAAGGCTGAGCAGCCGTACAATTCTGTCTTGGTTGCCGTCGATTTTTCGTCTGCGTCTCGGCGCGCGCTGGAATATGCCATTCGCTGGTTTCCGCAGGCTCGCATCGCGGCGATCACTGCCTACGGCATCCCCCGGCGCTCGCTACTCGCCGACGGCGCGGCTCGTCAATCGGTGGCCGAGACGCACAGGTTGGCGCTAAAGGGCTTTCTGGGCGAAGTAGCGCAAGCCCTCGGGCCGGACTACGCCGCCGCGACGGCCCGCATCGTTCCCGCGATCGAGCACGGGTGGCCGGAGGATGTCATCCTGCGCGCGGTGGATGAGAACAAGCCGGACCTCGTCGTTATCGGCACACACGCCCGCGGCGGCATAGGACATGCCGTATTGGGCAGCGTGGCCGAGTGGGTGCTCATGGAAGCGCCCTGCGACGTCTTGGCCGTGCCCCCTGCGCGGTAGAGCGTCGTCAGCTCGGCTGCGTGTGGCACTAAGGGTCGCGGGTTGATTTGGGTCAAAGGGACACCGGTCCGATTAAGTGCAGAGTTCACACGTACTGCGAATGCGACGAGGAGCCCATGCCGCAGCACCAGCCCTCGAAGTCTCTAGAGAAGGCGCCGAGCAAGCCCTGTGCGGAGCCGCCGCGGTCTGGTGACCGCAACAGCGGCGCGCCTTGCCCGACGGTACGTGCGATGCGGCGCGCCTCCCAAGAGCGCCCGGTAGGCCTGCCGGCCCCCGACACCGACGACAGCGATCCCTCGCTGCATTTCGCCGACGTCGTCGACCGCACGATCAACTACGCCGTTTCCCGGCTGACCTTGGGTCTTTCGCCCGCGGCCGTGGCGGAAGCCTACTTCGATTGGCTGGTTCACCTGGCCGCCGCGCCCGGCAAGCAGAGTCAGCTCTGGCAGAAGGCGCTTCGCAAGTGGATGCGGCTCGGGCGGTACGTGGCCTCGTGTGCCATCAGCGGCGGCAAAGGCGAGTGCTGCATCGAGCCACTGCCGCACGACAAACGGTTCGCCGGCGAGGCATGGAATTCGTGGCCATACAACGCGTTCCAACAGGCGTTCCTGCTGCAGCAGCAGTGGTGGCACAACGCGACGACGGATGTCCGCGGCGTCACCCAGAAGCACGAGCGGCAGGTGGAATTTGCGACGCGGCAGCTGCTCGACGTGTTCTCCCCGTCGAACTTCATCCTCACCAACCCAGAGGTGCTGCGGAAGACGCAAGCGGAATGGGGCGCCAACCTGGTGCGCGGATTCTGGAACCTCATCGAGGACAGCGAACGCGCCGCAAACGGTCGCAAGCCTGTTGGCATGGACGCCTTCAAGGTGGGCGAGACGCTGGCAACGACTCCCGGGAAGGTGATCTTCCGCAATCGGCTCATTGAGCTCATCCAGTACGAGCCGGCGACCGAGCGAGTGCGACCCGAGCCGGTTCTGATCGTGCCCGCCTGGATCATGAAGTACTACATCCTAGACATGAGCCCGGCGAACTCGCTCGTGAAGTATCTCACCGAGCAGGGCTTCACGGTCTTCATCATTTCGTGGAAGAACCCCACCTCGGAGGATCGCGGCCTCGGTTTCGAGGACTATCGCACGCTCGGTATCGGCGCCGCGCTCAACGCCGTTCGCACGATTGTCCCTGAGGCCAAGGTCCACGGCGTCGGCTATTGCCTCGGCGGAACCCTGCTCGCCGCGGCCGCCGCCGCGCTCGCCCGCAACGGGGATGACACCTTCAAGACATTGACCTTCCTCGCCGCCCAAGTCGATTTCGAGGAGCCGGGCGAACTCGGCCTGTTCATCGACGAAAGCCAAGTGTCCTTCCTCGAGGACATGATGTGGGAGGAGGGTTATCTCGATGCCCAGCAGATGTCGGGCGTGTTTCAGTTACTTCGCTCCAACGACCTGATCTGGTCGCGGGCCGTCCACGACTATCTGATGGGTGAGCGCGAACCGGTGTTCG
>Ga0187819_10000186_pt1 | contig 29392 bp, 27 predicted proteins | sample NC_wetland_sal_i_15_FD_132411 | JGI IMG/M metagenome (GOLD analysis project Ga0187819, IMG submission 132411) | Wetland sediment microbial communities from Neuse River Estuary, North Carolina, USA - SO4_4 | ecosystem: Environmental > Aquatic > Freshwater > Wetlands > Sediment | place: USA... | reverse complement strand
GGTTTCAGGTTCTATTTCACTCCCCTCGCAGGGGTGCTTTTCGCCTTTCCCTCACGGTACTGGTTCACTATCGGTCGCCAACGAGTATTTAGCCTTGGAGAGTGGTCTCCCCAGTTTCCCACGGGGTTTCTCGTGCCCCGTGGTACTCAGGATACCGCTTCGAGTCCGGTAAGCTTTCGGCTACGGGGTTTTCACCCTCTTTGACCCTGCTTTCCAGCAGGTTCGCCTAGCCTCCGGTTTGGTAACTCTACTCACGCGGTCCTACAACCCCCCGGTATAAATACCGGGGTTTGGGCTGTTCCGATTTCGCTCGCCGCTACTCTCGGAATCTCTTTTGATTTATTTTCCTCCAGGTACTGAGATGGTTCACTTCCCTGGGTTTGCTCATACCCGCCTATGTATTCAGCGGGCTGTAATCCCGTTTTACGGGATCGGGTTTCCCCATTCGGAAATCCTCGGATCAAAGCTTGCTTGCAGCTCCCCGAGGCTTATCGCAGCTTGCCACGTCCTTCATCGCCTGTTGGCGCCAAGGCATCCACCGTACGCCCTTAGTAGCTTAACCATAAAACTTACCCAACACGATCCGTCTCCGGATCCCCGGGAAAAAACTGAAAGAGTCTTGCAAGCCCTTCCAGCCCCTTCTTCGGGGTGCTGTGCCTCACCCTTCACCTTTCGGCTCAGGCAGGCACACCGCGCAGTGAGTAAGTTCGCCTTTCCACATTGCGCTACTCTCGAGCAAAAATTTGCGGTTTTTCGCGCCACGCGAACCTTGATATTCGCGTAACGCGATGCCTACTTCCTTCGGTTGTCAAAGATCGTTCGTTCCGCTCACAATTTCCGATCGGAACGTCTCCGCTCCCGGCGGAGCGCAATCGCGATTTGGAGCCGCTCTTGCGTTTCTACTAGCCCTAAAATAAAAAACCCGGCGTCGAGCGCCGGGCATGTCCGTCCTTTCGTTTTGGCCGCCCTCTACTCGCGCAGCCTCCCGAACGGATATGCTCGAAGCTCGTTTGTCTGGTACCCGGTGTGCGTAACCAACCTCACCTCTGCATGAGACGGCTGCCCAGGTCAGTCAGGAGAATCCCCGCCAAACTGAGGGGCCACCGACATCTGAAGAGTATAGCAACTTGCTGCATTTCGTCAAGCACTTGTAATTTATTCTTAACATCTCTTCTTGTGGATTTCAGCCCCCTTTGTGGAAATCCCATTCCGGGATCCTGAGGGACCTCCTTCCGCCCGCTTACCTCGCACCCCGCCCAAAACTGTGGCCTTTGGCGCGATTCGCATGCAAAATGGTGCGTCCTCTGAACCGTGCCCCATTCCTGGAAGGAGAACCAGTGCAAAAGCGCAAACTTGGCAAAAGCAATCTCCAGGTTTCAGCCATCGGGCTCGGTTGCATGGGCATGAGCTTTGGCTACGGTCCGCCTGCGGACAAAAAAGAAATGATTGCGCTGATTCGCACGGCAGTAGAACGCGGCGTCACATTTTTCGACACCGCCGAAGCGTACGGCCCATTTACAAACGAAGAACTCGTCGGCGAAGCCCTCGCTCCCTTCCGTGCAAACGTGGTTATCGCCACCAAATTTGGATTCAAATTTGATTCGCAGACCGGCAAACAGATCGGCCTCGATAGTCGTCCAGACCATATCAAGGAAGTCGCCCATGCCTCCCTCAAGCGCCTGAAGACCGATTTCATCGACCTGTTTTATCAGCACCGCGTTGACACGAATGTACCCATCGAAGACGTCGCCGGGGCCGTGAAGGACCTCATTCACCAAGGCAAGGTAAAGCACTTCGGGCTTTCCGAAGCAGGCGTGCAAACCATTCGTCGTGCGCACGCCGTTCAACCCGTCACCGCGCTCCAGAGTGAATATTCGCTCTGGTTTAGGGAGCCGGAAGCGGAGTTGATCCCAGCGCTCGAGGAACTCGGCATCGGCTTCGTCCCATTCAGCCCTCTTGGCAAAGGCTTCCTTACCGGAAGCATCAGCGAAGAAACGAAATTCGAGAAAAGCGATTTCCGCAACATCGTCCCTCGCTTTACGCCCGAGAACCGCAAAGCGAATCAGGCCTTCGTGGATCTTCTTGCCAAATTTGCGCAACAAAAGAAAGCGACGCCGGCCCAGATCGCCCTCGCTTGGCTGCTTGCCCAAAAGCCGTGGATTGCTCCTATCCCCGGCACAACGAAGCTGCATCGCCTCGAAGAAAATATCGCAGCCGCGAACGTCGAACTTTTGCCCGGCGATCTCCGCGAACTGAAGACCGCCGCCTCAAAGCTCGCGCCGCAAGGTGCCCGGTATCCCGAAGAGCTGCAAAAATTGGTCGGCCGCTGAGCAGCAGAAGGGAAACGAAAGTCGAGGCAGCGCTCTAAGCGAATTGGCATTTAGCAACCGAAGTCCGAGCGCCGTCACTGAATATAGCTAACACGCGAAATCTGCACCTATTGCCTTTCACGAAACCTGCGTGAACCATTTAGAATGAGCGTGCATCCAATTTCCATGGCTTCGACCATGCAAGCCCCCAATCCAAGCATTCGCCCAAGCGAGCTACTCGCCTCCTGGGGACGCATCCTCGCCGGCCGTGTCCCCCTGCTCTCGATCGAAATCACGCGCGAATGCCCCCTGAGCTGCCCCGGCTGTTACGCCTATGGCGAACAGCACCTCGGCGGCGGTGTCACTCTCAGCCAGCTCAGCGATTTCCACGGTGACGCCCTCGTCGATGGCGTCCTCTCGCTCGTGCACAAACACAAGCCCCTCCACGTTTCGCTCGTCGGCGGCGAGCCGCTGGTCCGTCATCGCGAACTTTCCCGTATTCTCCCCGCCCTCAGCGAAATAAACATCTTCACGCTGGTCGTCACCAGCGCCGTCATCCCCATTCCGCCCGAATGGATGAAATTGCCGCGCGTCCGCGTGGCCGTCTCCGTTGACGGTCTTGCCCCCGACCACGACATCCGCCGCAAGCCCGCCACCTACGAGCGCATCCTCAAAAACATCGAAGGCCGCGAGGTCAATATCCACTGGGTCATCACGCGCCCCATGCTCGAACGCCCCGGCTATCTCGAAGAGTACGTCTCCTTCTGGCAGTCGCGCCCGGAAGTAAATCGCATCTGGGTCAGCGTCTACACTCCCCAGCTCGAAGAGCAGAGCGCCGAAATGCTCCTGCCCGAGCACCGCGTCGCGCTCGCTCGCGAGCTGCCTCAGCTCGTCAAGCGTTACCCAAAGCTCCTCTTCAACGAAGGCCTCGCCAATGCCTTGCTCCATCCGCCGGAAAATCCCGGCGATTGCGTCTTCGCCAGAATGTCCGCCAATTATTCCGCCGATCTCCGCAGCCGTGTCGAGCCATGCGTCTTCGGCGGCTCACCCGACTGTTCGCAGTGCGGCTGCGCCATCAGCAGCGGCCTGCACTGGATCAGGACCATTCCTGTCGTCGGCCCCGTGAAGGTCGACCATTTCATTCAAAGCTCGATCAACGTCGGCTTGCTCGTCAATCGTCTGCGCTCCGGTCCCGCTCAGCCCTCGCGCTGGCAATCCCGCCCGACGCCTCGGCCCGCCGACAGCACTCTCGTCCAAATCCGATAAGCCCAGCGGCTCCGTAATTGTCGCGGCCGGCATTCACGGCGCAACCGGAGGCTGTCTGCGAAAATTTTCGTCGCATGTTGACATGTGCTGCACATGCAAGTATGCTGTCCGCATGTCAACCATGATTCAGATCCGGAATGTCCCTTCCCACCTGCATCGCGAGCTTAAGGCGCGTGCCGCCCTCGAAGGCATGTCCCTCTCCGGTTACCTGCTCCGTGAACTGCGCCACGCCCTCGACCGGCCCACTCTGGATGAACTCCGCAAGCGGCTTTCAACTCGCGAGCCCGTGCGCCCGCACCCCGCCCCCGCAGCTGCCGTGCGCGCCGAGAGGAATCACCGCTGATTGTCGTCGACGCTTCCGCGATTCTTGAGATTCTCCTCCAGACGCCGGCCGCTCGTCACGTGAGCCGCTTCCTCTTCGCCGCCAATGTGACGCTTCACGCTCCTCATCTCATCGATCTCGAAATCGCTCAGATCTTGCGCCGCTACGTGCGCTCGGCCGTCATCTCCGCTGAGCGCGGCGCCGAAGCTCTCGCTGACCTCGCCGACTTTCCGCTCACCCGCTATCCGCACGTCATTCTGCTCCCACGCATCTGGGAAATGCGGCACGGCCTCACTGGGTATGACGCCGCTTATCTGGCACTTGCTGAAGCGCTGGATGCTCGGCTCGTCACACGAGATCGCGCGCTGGCCAAAGTGGGCAGCCAGGTGCGCGTCGAAGTCGTGTGACGCGAGCGGCGCCCCTTTAGTAGTCGCGCAATGCCTTCCGCCCGCAAGTGGAGACCCGGTGCAAATCCGCTAAGCCCGCCGAAGCGCGATCTCGCGTGCTTTTCCATCACCGGCTCGCTGGCGGCACAATCCCGTTCATCCGTAGGTATTCCACCAATTGCCCGTAGTGATCGTAACCATGAATCAACGTTTCGACCGCCAGACCCAAACGAGTCGCCTTGCCCTTCGGCAGCGGCGAAATCGGCGAACCTTCGATCACGCTGTTCTGCTCGTCAATCGCAGCCACCGCCTTGTGAAAATACGCGAACGACCCTTTCAAATACTCCATGATCTCCGCTTTCGTCCTCACCGAATTCGGCCCCGTCTCATCGCCCGCATCCGCAGGCGGCTGCTCCCCCAGGATGCGCGCGCCCAAAATGTAGTTCGTCGCCGACAAATGTTTCACCTGTTGCCCAAATGTCCGAACCCCCTTGAATTCGCCGTCGATCGGCGCAAACTGATACTTGTCCGCGGGCATCGCATCCGCCACATCGACGAGTTTTTTCTCCTCCTGCGTCACCCAGTAATCGATCGCCTCGCTCTCCCTGCTCCGCGTCGCAGGCCGCGCTGCCGGCTTCTCCGCTTGCGCCGGCGCGAGCCCGAACTCGTTCCTGATAAACGCCTTCACCCCTTCATTTCCCCGCAGCTTCAGCCACAGCGGCCCGCCGTCCCGTTCAAGCCCGATATCGAAATCGAAAAACGGGCAGCACTTGCGCTCATTCGTTACCCACTCGGCCAAATCCGCGAGCGACGCGACCTCGCTCCTCAATCGAAAGGCGTAGCCATCCGCCAGCTCCTTTGTCTCAAGGTTCGCCGCCCGCAGCACTTGTCCAAGCTCCTTTTGGCGTTGCCGCTCCGCGGGGCTGAGCGCCTTGATGTTGCAATAAAACCCTGTTTGCAAGCTCATGGCCTTGTCCTCAGGTCCTGTTGCCGCTGCCTCTCCTTTCTCTTGTCCCCCCACCAATAGTTCACTCGCCGCCAATCCCGCGATGGCTCCAATCGTGAAAATCATCGCCCCGAGCGTTCCTCGTGCCATCCAGCTCAATTGCAAATGCTTGCTCCACACGGTCGTTCTCCTTTGCGCTCTTGTCTTCGCCCAGATCCGCATGGTAGAAGTTGAAGTCAACTTTAAGTCAAGGACTATTTGCAGAAGGCTCTGGCTCGATTGCAGGTGGCGAAAATGGAGATGGTGCCGGGAGGGTTCGTTCAGCGCGGACGCGTGGTAAGGCCCGCTTGTTTCCACAGCTTCTCCCAATGCCAGACGCCGGGAGTCTTGTCGAGGACGCGGTAGCCGAGCTGGTGCGCCAGCATCAAAATCTGCCCGCGATGATGCGCCTCATGCGAGAACATGTACGCAAACATCGTCCCTCCCGCCGGCCATGTTTGCGCCCAGCTCCCGCGCGAGAACTTCGCAACGCGGCGATTCGGCACCGCCGAAAGCGCATCCGTCAGCATGTGCAGGCACTGCGCGCCGCTTCTCCTGTGCGCCGCCGCAGCTTGCTTCATCGTGCAGCGGTCGGGATCGAGCGGCGCCGGACACTTCAGATGCGGCGCGGAATTCTTCAGCCACACGAGGCGGCAGTTGTGCAGATGCGCGAAAATCGCCGCGATGGTCCGCCCATTCCCCTTTTCCCCCGGCGGCTGCGCGCGCCACGCACGAGGGTCAAGCTCGTAGAGGATGAGCTGGTTCATGGCGTCGTTGCTCGCGTAGGTTTCAAGCAGCGAGTCGCGTATCTCGGCAAGCGCCGCGTGCGATTCGTGTGCCATAGAAACTCCGCCAAATTTATCGCCAGCCATGCCGGTATCATAGCTGAGCAAGTCCAGCACAAAAAGGAGCGCCCAATGACCATCGGAGAAGTCGCCGCCCGCGCCGGCCTCGCAACTTCCGCGATCCGCTTCTATGAAAAGGCAGGGCTGCTGAAGCCGCCCGCTCGCAAAAACGGCCGCCGCATCTACGCCTCGGACGTCTTGCCCCAGCTCATCGTCATCCGCTTCGCGAAAGCCAACGCCTTCACACTCCCCGAAATCAAGCAACTGCTGCGCGGCTTTCCCGAAACCACCCCTGCCTCGGTGCGCTGGAAAAAACTCGCGGGGAAAAAAATCGCCGAACTAGAATCCACGATCGCGAAAGCCCGGGCCATGAAGGAAATGCTTGAATCACTCGCCTCGCAGTGCCGCTGCCGCAAACTCGACCAGTGCGCCCAGGGCTTTGCCCGGCGCATGAGCCTCCAGGGCTCCGCCGCCAGGCGCTCTGCTTGCTGTTGATTCCTCTCGGATTGTGTGGCGGGCCGGTCCAGTGAATTACGATAGCCCGACGCGCCGAATGAGCTCATCGAACCGCGGGTCCGAGCGGAGATCGTCCAGCGTCGGATCCACTTTAAAGGCGGGCGGATCCGGCGTGTGCATTTCCATTGATTTTTCTAGCCACGCGAAAGCGCGGTCCCGATCCCCCAGAAGGCTGTATATGTAGGCGGGCCAATCCGGATGCACGATTTCCCCGGTCCTCGCAATTGCCTCCCACCCGGCGGCCCATTCACGCATGGCCCCCTTGAAACCGTGGGCTGCATACCCCCGCCGCAAACCCTCCGCTAGATCCTCGTAGCCGAACCCGCTCATCGCTTCTTCCCATTCTTCCACAGCCTCTTTGTACATGTGCGCTCGCTCATAGCCAAAGGCGAGATCCCAATGCGCCAGGGGGCCGAAGGCGTGGCGCTCTACGTCATTGCGTTTTAACTCGATGAAACGGTCGAACCGTCGTTCGCAATAGAACACCCACGCCACTGCATCGTCACTCGGATCCAGCGCCTGCACCCGCTCCGCCTCTTCCATAGCCTCATCCATGCGCCCGACCGCAAGAAGGTAAGCCGAATATACGCTGTGCGCCGCCGCCAGGTTCGGATTCAGTTCCACGGCGCGCCGGGCTTCTTGCTCCAGGGCCGCCCACTTCCAGCCACGGTAGTCGATTCTGGCAAGGGCTACATATGCTTCCGACATATCTGGGTCAATCGCCAGCGCTTTCGCGATGGCCTCGCGGGCCGCTTGCTCCATTGCCAGTGGCGGGTGCGGAAAAGTCGCCGGGACTCCCCAGATTTCTCCCATCGCCAGATAGGCGCGCGCGTATCGCGGATCTTCCTGCACGGCATTCTGGAAAAATTGAATCGCCTGATCCAATTCGGCCTGATGGTGCTTTTCTGTCCCCCGATGCAATGCCATTTCCTTGGCTCTCTGGTAGTGGTATTGCCCCTCGAGGTAATCTTCCATGGCTCGCAGATTGATCGGCTGTGCCCGTGCCATGCGCACGCGTTCCTGCGGCGTTAATTTCACGCTGACTTCCTTGGCGATGGTCTGCGCGATCTCTCCCTGCAACGATAATGCGTCTTGCAGATTCCTTTCGTAGCTGCTGGCCCACAGGTGCTTGTCCGTCGCGCCCTCGATTAACTGGGCGCTGATACGCACGCGGTCCCCCGAGCGCGTCACCGTTCCCTCTACAACGGCGTCCACGCCCAATTCCAGGGCAATTTGCGGGAGCGGCTCGTCGGTTTTCTTGTAGCGCATTACCGAAGTCCGGGAAATCACCCTGAGGGCACTGATCTGCGAAAGGTCCGTGATCAACGTGTCCGTGACGCCGTCCGCGAAGTATTCCTGCGCGGGATCGTTCGACAGGTTCGCAAGCGGCAGCACCGCCAGCGATTGGATGCGCGCGGACGCGGTCTTCCCGAACAATCGGTCGCGCGTACCGCCGGCATTTAAGCCGAACACCACAACGAGCCCACCAATCACCGCCGCTCCCAGACCAAGGCCCCACAGGAGACCTTTTCTTTGGGCTATCGGAAGAGTAGCTTCTTCAAACGGCGCCGGGGGAGGAGTTAGATCGCCCGTTGCCGTCGGCGGACTGTCCTCGATCGTTCCGATAAACCGATATCCCCGCTTGGAGAGTGTCTCGATGTAACGGGGATTTTCGGCGTCATCACCCAGCGCTTGGCGTAGTTTCTTGACCGCATTATTCAGCCCATGGTCAAAATCCACGAAGGTCCGCGCTGGCCAGATCTGCCTTTGAAGCTCTTCGCGCGTGACCGCTTGGCCGGGATGCGCGAGCAAAATCTGGAGGACTTGGAACGGTTGAACCTGAACTTTGATTCGGATTCCGTGCTTGCGCAGCTCTCCAGCATTCAGGTCGGCGACGAAGTCGCCGAACCGGACAACGCGCTCGGATGACGCAAGTGGCGACACACCCACCCGCCTTGGTCGCGGAGTCTTTGCCTCAGTGTCTTGCGATTCTTGGCTGCCATTGTCTCCGAGCGGCCCTATCAAATCAAGCACTTAGACGGATACCTCCTGAGGAGAAACTGAGGATGCCTTGGCGATTGACCACGCTCCCCTGCGGTGACATTTGTAGCTTGCTCCGGCCCGTGAGCGCATGCCATTTCTGGTTTTTGCGGGAGGTTTGGCCAATGTCGAAGGTTTGCAGGTCCGCCGCAGCCGTAGTCTGTTTTCTCTCACTCGCCAGTTGTGGCGGCAATGGCGGAGGATCTCCCGCCTGCGTCAGCAACCTCACTCTCGTCTGCACTCAATCCGGGGCTGTGCGCGGAGTGGCCACCGGCAACCTGGTTGCCTTCCGTGGCCTTCCTTACGCCGCACCCCCAGTCGGCGATTTGCGATGGAAAGCGCCACAGCCCCCTGCGAGTTGGGGTGGGGTTCGCGACGCCTCCACGTTCGGCAATGTCTGTCCTCAAATCAATAGCGCCGGTCAGTACGCCGGCGACGAAGATTGTCTGGTGCTCAATGTTTTCGTTTCGCAGACGCCGCCAAACCACAGCCAGCCGGTCATGGTTTTTTTCCACGGCGGTGGCAATGTAAGCGGCGACACGCAATATACGCCCACTTCCCTGGACGCGCCTCCACTGGCCGATCAGGGCGTCGTGGTGGTCACGGCCGAGTACCGCCTCGGCGTCCTCGGTGCCCTGGCCACACCTCAATTGACGGCCGAAGGCGGGGGAACTTCCGGAGCCTACTTCCTTCTCGATACGATTGCCGCGCTCGCCTGGGTGAAACAAAACATTGCCGCATTTGGGGGCGATCCCACGCACGTCATGCTCTTCGGGCAATCCGCGGGCGCGTTCAACATTCAGATCTTGTTCGCGGCGCCCGGGGCGCAGGGTTTGTACAGCTCAGCCGGGATGGAGAGCGGCGCGGTTCCGCTCGCCAGCACCACGACATGGCTCCTTTCCTTTGCCGATGTCCAGGCGAAAAGCCCCCCGTTTATTTCCGCGATGGGTTGTGCTGGAGCGGCAGATGTTCTTGCCTGCTTGAGAGCCGTGCCGGCAGAAACCATCGTGAACTACCAAACCCAAGCCATCCCAACCCAACTCCCGCTGGGGCCGGGGATCGGAAATCCAGTCGTTCCCATGGATAGTATTCTCTATCTTCAGCAGAATGGTCCTCCGGTGCCGCTTCTGATAGGGTCGAACGGGGAAGAGTGGTCGCTCCGCGATAGTCCCACGGCGCCCTTGGACGCGGCAGGCTATGCCACGGCGATCCACCAGCGGTTCGACCAGTTCGGCGCCGGGGTTGCCAATCAAGTCTTGGCCCTTTACCCCGCAGCCTCCTACGCCACTCCTGCCTATGCGCTAATCGCGGTAGACGGCGATTACCAATTGACCTGTGAACTGCGCACGGTCGCCCGCGCGGCGGTCACTGCCGCAAACCACAAACTGGTTTGGCGCTATCTTTACACGCACACTTTTGAAAACGACCCGAACTTGGCCGTTTACGGTGCCTTTCACACCGCCGAACTCTTCTTCCTCTTCGGCAACTTCAATGACGGTCTTCAGCCCGGCGGCGGCGTTGTCTACACTCCCAGCCAGGCGGATCTGACTTTTTCCCAGGCGCTGATGGGCTATTGGACGCGCTTCGCCGCCACTGGCAACCCCAACGGAGATGGAGCCGTAGTTTGGTCGCACTACGATCCGAATGCGGAGGACATGCTGCAACTCGACGATACCTTCACGCCCATCAACGGCTATCACAATCCCCAGTGCGACTACCTCACAACTCTCCCCCAGCCTTAAAGTTGCCCGATTGACGATCTGTCGGCCCCGGAAATCACACGCCGGCAACATGCGGGCCAATCGAGGTGTCGGCTGCTCTTTCCTTTTCTTTTTTCAATTTTCCAATTCTAATTTTCCGATCTTGCTACCCTTTGCGATGCTTGAAGAATTCCACCTGCCGCAACCGCTTCAGCGCTTCCGCCTTCGTCTTGTACGGCCCGCCCAGGTTCCTCCCCATCGTCTTCGACACCACCTCATAGCCACCCTTCACCTTCACAATCATGGCCCACCTCCACACATGTCTTGGACGCCAGCGGCCGATCCTCCGTGCCGCCCGTCACCTCACGAAAAGTCCACAGGCACGCACGCTTGCTTCCTGCCCGCCCTCCTGCCACGCTACATGCGGAGATTTCTCGGATGAAGGTCACCCTACAACCCGAAAACGTACACCCTTGCTCCCCCCCGCGCCGCCCAGAATCATCAAACGCGCCCAACCGCCAGCCGTCCGTGCCCCCCAACCCCCCCCGGCTCTGGCGCCGCCCTCCGCCCGAATCAGACCTTCATGCCGCAGCGGAGATCGACTCTCAAAACCATTTCGAATCGCCGTTATCCCTTTTAAAATGAGCCGAGTGCAATTTTGAAATCGACCGTCCTATGGGCGCCCTCGTACCACAAATCCACGCCGCCCCCCTCCCCCGGGCGCCCGCCTCTCCCGAATCACCCCTAGGTCGCCGTCCCATCCTTATAAATCGCCGCCACCAGCAACCCCGCCAGAATCAACTGGATGCCACCGGCAATCATCCACTTAATCGCCAGCATGTACGGCACGATGTACACCACGTACTCGCTGAGCGCAGTCGGGATCACCGTCAGAAACGTCACCAGGATCCCATATCGAATTCCCTGCTCCATCCACGACTTGCTCTCTTTCCCCCGCGTATAAATGTAAGCAAACATCGCGGCGAAAAAGAACTGCCCGATCAGCATGGCCCAAAATCGGTGCTGAATCCCCGCCGCGGAACGGTGGCTCAGCGGGATCGCGTTGTAATCCGGCATCAACCAGATCTCGTGCACCAGATAATTCGTCACCATCAGAAACACATACACCGCCACGATCGCCAGGACGAGTTTCTTCATGATCGAACCCACCTCCTACGCTCGAATGGGGGCCGTTGGAAATCTCGGAAAGGGTATACACCAGAGCAGGGATTCCCCACGCCCCGTTGCGCGCAATCTAGCACCGGCGGCAAAGCGGAGCGAGCGAATTTTTTGGGCCCCTGGCGGCTAGGGGTTGGTCAATTGAAGCGAGATGCTCGCGGCCCGCAGCGGCACGTATTCCTTTTCCCAGGCCTCGTGCAGCGGGCTTTCCGCATACGCGTCCGCGGCGTCTCGGCTGCGAAATTCGATGGCAAACGCGGCGTTGAACTCGCGCGGTTGCAGACGATCTGCTTTGATCCAAATATTCTTGACGCCCGGCATTTTCGCGGCCAGATCCTTGATCCCGTCGATCGCCGCCTGCTTCTGCATTTCCGGGACGCCCGGCCGCCACTGCAGCTCAACAATATGCAACACCGTCTTCGGCTGTCCGAATTTATTCTGCCCGGCCACGTAGCCTCCCGCAAAGAGACTCACCGCGAGCAGGCCCGCGCCCAGAATTTTTGCCGCAGCCGTGAAATGAGTTCGCATGATTCCTCCCATGAATTTGTTAGACGCGTGAGTGTAAACAATTGGGCCGGCCTTCCGCAAATGGGCGCCGGAGCGGCCTTGAGTCTCTGTGAGTATGTTGTCCTGGCTACGACAGACGAGCGAAGACTCCTCTCGCCCATTTGCTTGTTGACCACTGCGAATCGGTTTGAGTAGGCTGGCGCGACCCGCCGCTCGCGACTGCTGCATGCCGCGGGGCCGCGCTCAAGGAGGTCGGATGTACTGCTCAAAATGCGGAACGGCGCTCGCCGAGGACGCGGCGTTTTGCAGCGCCTGCGGTGCCCCGGTCGCGGCTGCCAACCCCACGCCGCCCATCGCTCCTGAACCGGAACCGCCTAGCTATGCGCAACCCGCCCTCCCGACCGAGGCCCCCCGAGTATCGGTCGCCTATGCAGGCTTCTGGCTGCGTCTCGTGGCCTTCTTGCTCGACCTTATTATTCTCTTCGTGCTCTTTACCTTCGTTGTCGGCTTCGTCGCGGTCGCCATGGGGCTCACCGCTGCCATCCAGCAGATTCAACCCGGCGAATCTCCCGAAGCGTTGAAAGACGCTCTCGGCGTGCGATTCATGCTGACAGTGCTGCTGATCCTCCTCGCCGGAAGCGCCTCGTATTTCTCTTCGCTGGAAGCTTCCTCGTGGCAGGGTACGCTCGGTAAGAAAGCACTGGGCCTCTACGTGACGGACTTGGCAGGAAACAGGATTTCCTTCGGACGCTCGAGCGTCCGATTTTTTGCCGGAAAATTCACCGCCATGGGCGTGCCGGGCTTTGGAATCATATATTTTTTTGTGAGCTGTCTTTGCGCGGGGGTCACGCCGCGCAAACAGGCATTGCACGACATGATTGCAGGCTGCCTGGTCTTGAGAAAACTCTGATGGCCGGCAGGGTTCTAGACGCCCCAGCCGTAGCGCTCGCTGTGCATCAGCGCGTCGCGCACTTCTCCGCGAATGTGATTCGTGAATTCGGAGCAGCGCAGCACGCGGCTCCCTTGCTCGGCGATGTCCATCGTGCGGTACCCGCGTTCGAGCACTCGATCCGCCGCCGATTCCAAAACCTGCGCCTCGTTTTCGAGGCCGAACGATTCCCGCAGCATCAGGCAGGCCGAATAAATCGCGCCCAGCGGGCAGGCCACATCCTTTCCCGCGAGCGACGGCGCCGAGCCGTGAATGGGCTCGTAAAGAGCGGGTGTGCCGGCGGCTCCGCGGCTCATCGAGGGGATCAAGCCGATCGAGCCGGCGATGGCTGCCGCTTCATCACTGAGAATATCGCCGAAGAGATTCGACGTGAGCATCACGTCGAACTGCTTAGGGCGAAGCATGATTTGCATCGCGGCGTTGTCCACGTAGAGGTGCTCGAGCGCGACGCCGGGAAAATCGCGCGCCACCGAGGTCACCGTTTGCCGCCACAGCACCGATGTGGCCAGCACGTTGGCTTTGTCCACGCTCGCAAGCCGATGCTGGCGCGCCGCGGCCCGCCCGAAAGCGTAGCGGGCGATTCGCTCGATCTCTGCCGTGGAATAGACCGCCACGTCGCGCGCTCGCCCGTTGCCATTTTCTCCGCGCAACTCATGCTCGCCGAAATAAATATCGCCGGCCAATTCGCGCACGATTTCGAAATCGCACCCGCTCACGCGCTCCGGCCGCAAGGGTGAAATTCCGTGCAGCGCGGGTCGCGGACGAATTGGGCGCAAATTGATGTAGAGGCCCAGCTCCTTGCGCAGCCCGAGCAGGCCGCTCTCGGGGCGCTTTGCGAGAGGCAAGGCATCCCATCGGGGCCCGCCGATTGCGCCGAGCAGAATGGCGTCAGCCGAGCGGCATCCCGCGAGCGTTTCCGCCGGAAGCGGCGAACCGGCGTGGTCGATCGCCGCGCCGCCGAAGGGAAGCCCGCGGAGTTCGAAATGGTGGCCGAAAGCCGCGGCGCAATCCTCGAGCAGCTCGAGAGCCGCGCGCGTCACCTCCGGCCCGATCCCGTCTCCCGGCAGAACCGCGATTGTTTTTCGAATCCCGCTCATGGCCCGTTTCCCCTGGTTTCAGTGTGCGGTTGCGGCGCTCGCGTCGCGTGCGGCATCTTCCGGCGCGGGACCGCGGCGAACCTTATGGATGATCGCGAGAAGATCGCGGTCGGTCACTTGCTTGGCGGCATCGGCGCACGCCGTGGCCATACGGTAGCATTCGGCAAGTTCCAGGTCGGTGGTCCTATAGCCCAATTCCTCGAGGCGCGCCCGCAGCGCATTTCTTCCGGAATGTTTTCCGAGCACCAGCCGTCGCGATGGCACGCCCACCTTTTCCGGAAGAATGATTTCGTAGGTGAGCGGATTTTTCAGGATGCCGTCTTGATGGATGCCCGCCTCATGCGCAAAAGCATTCGCCCCGACCACCGCCTTGTTCGGCGGCACCGAAACGCCCGTGATGGCCGTCAGCAGCCGGCTCGTGGAATAGATCTTTTCCAGGGCAATATTCGTCGTGGCCCCGAATCGGCCCTGGCGGACGTGCAGCGCCACGGCAATTTCCTCAAGCGAAGCGTTTCCTGCGCGCTCGCCGATTCCGTTGATGGTGCACTCTACCTGGCGGGCGCCCGCCGCAACAGCGGCCAGCGAATTGGCGACGGCGAGTCCGAGATCGTTATGGCAATGCGCACTGTAGGTGATTCCGGGATACTTTGCGAGACGCGCTTGCACGCGGCGGAAGATTTCGCCGTATTCTTCGGGCGTGGAATAGCCAACTGTGTCCGGCAGATTGATGATCGTCGCGCCCGCTTCGGCGGCAGCCTCCGCGACGTCAGAAAGATACTCAATATCGCTGCGGCTCGCGTCCTCGGCGGAGAATTCCACTTCGTCGCAATGCTTCCGCCCGAAGCGCACCATGCGCGAGACCTGCGCCTGTGCCTCCTGCCGCGTGACGCGCAGTTTGTGCTTCAAGTGCAAGTCCGAAGTCGCGAGAAAAATGTGCAGGCGGGGCTTGGTGGCGGGTTCGAGCGCGCGGAGTGCCGCATCCACGTCCTCCTGGCGGGCGCGCGCAAGCGCCGCGACGCGGCAGGCGCGAATTTCGCCCGCCACCGCGCGCACTGCCTCCAGATCCCCCGGCGAAGCAATCGGAAAACCGGCCTCGATCACGTCCACGCCCAATTGCTCGAGCTGGCGCGCCAGCCGCAGCTTTTCCTCGCGGTTCATCGAGAAGCCCGGGGATTGCTCGCCGTCGCGCAGAGTGGTGTCGAAGATTCGAACCGTCTCCATGAGCGCTCCTGTGGGTCAGAAAGAGTGGACCGCGGTTCGCACAGGCAAGTCCAATTTATATTTGTTGCATGGAGAATAAATCTCCCTTATACAGGGAATGGTCCCTGGAAAGGGGGAATGGATGGATCTGGCGGCCCTTCAGGTATTTCAGATGGTGGCGCAGGAACGCAGCTTTTCCCGCGCGGCCGAAAAACTCTATCGCACCCAGCCGGCCGTGAGTATCGCCATGCGCAAGCTCCAGGATTGGGTGGGCCAGCCGTTGTTCGTCCACGGCTCGGGCGCGCGGACGCTTACGGATGCGGGTGTCTTGCTGCTCGGATATGCCGAACGCATGCTCAACCTGCGCGAAGAGATCCACAAGGGGATGAAAGAGCTGCGCGGCCTGGAGCGCGGCCAAGTCTCTCTCGGGGTCAACGAAAGTTCCATCCATGCGCTGCTGCCGGCGCTCGACCGCTACCGCCAGGCGTATCCGGGTATCCAAGTTCGCGTGCATCGAGTATTTTCCAGGGACGTGCCGCGCGAGGTGCTGAATCATCAGCTCGATATCGGCGTGATTTCCTACCTGCCGGAGGAGCGCGAGCTGGCGGCGGTGGAATTCTATCGCGATGCGCTGGCTTTGATTGTCTGGCCCGGCCATCGGCTGGCGAAACGGAAGGAAGTGGAAATCTTCGCGCTCAGCGAGGAAACGTTCGTCGCGCACATCGTGGACTCGCCCTACCGCCAGCGTGTCGTGCAGATGTTTGCGCGCCACCGCGTCCCGCTGCGGATGGACATCGAGTTGCCTACCATCGAGAGCATCAAGAGATTCGTGGAAATGAAGAAAGGTGTGGCCATCGTCCCGCGCATGTGCGTGGAGGGAGAAATCGCGCGAGGCGATTTGAAGGAATTGCGGCTGCGGCAAATGCGCATTCTGCGGCGGCTTTATCTGGTATACCGGGAGGACCGGCCGCTCACCGCCGCGGCACAGGCCCTCGTCGCGGTCATCCGGACGAAATCGCCCCACCCTCGCTCGAAGAGCCGCCCTCAGCGTTCATGATGACGTGTTGTCCCGGCACGGAAGATTTGCTCGAGACTTCAACGCTTCGACGCCAGCTCGTCCAGCGCCGCGGCGACGCGTGACAATCCTTCGCGTACCATCTCCGTTTCACCTCCCACGCCAATCCGGAAATGTTCCGGTGCCTCGAAGAATCGGCCCGGGACCACGCTGGTGTCGTATTTTTCGCGCAGAAGCTGGCAGAAAGCTTCCGCGTGCCCGCTCGCAAGCTGCGGAAATGCCACAGTTCCCGCCTCGGGCCAGATGGTGAGGAGATCCTTGTGGGAGTCGAACAGCTTCTTGAGGAGAGCACGATTCGTCTGGAGAAGGGATTTCGATCGCGCCGCAATTTCTGGGAGGTGGTCGAGCGCCACCACGCTCAAGAGCTCTGCCGGATGCGCTGGCATCACGCCAAAGAGATCGTTGAGCCGCCACATCCTTTGAGCCAAGGCCGGCGCCGCCAGCACCCATCCGCAGCGAAGGCCCGAAAGGCCGTACGCTTTCGTCAGGCTTCCGGTGGCAACGAAATTCGATCCGAGACGATAGGCCGATTGCCACGGCGAATCGAAGCAAGCTTCCAGGTACACCTCGTCCACGAGCACGTGCGCGCCCAGGCTCCGCGCGATTTCGCCCACAAGCTTCAGCGTCGCGTCAGGAGTGCGCACCCCCGTGGGATTGTGCAGATTGGTCAGAACGATCAAGCGCGTGCGCGGCGAAATCACGCGTTCGACCTCGCGAGGGTCGAGCTGAAAACCGTCCTCAAAGCGCCGCGGGAAGCGCCTGATTCTTGCGCCGAGATATTGTGCGGCGGCAAGCAGCGCCTCGTAGGTGGGCTCCTCGATGAGCACCTCGTCATCATGCTCGAGCAGCGCGGCCATGGCCAGATGGTTGGCCATCGAAGTGCCCTGCGCATGGACGACGCATTCTGCGGGGACGCCTGCCTTCGCGGCCAGCCGTTGAATGAGTGGCTCGTAGCCGTAGGAGCTCGTGCCCGTGAGTTCGAAGTCTTCAATCCGTGCGTGTAACTCGGCCAGTGGATACCGGCAGACGTCGCTTGCGGCCAGATTGTACTGCGCGCCCGAACGCAGCTTTGCCCACTCGATATAGACCGAACGGATTTCTCGCCGCTGAGGGCTCATCGATCGCTACTCGGAGCCGGATGGACGCCGCGAGCGCCCACGCATCAGGAAATAGAACGGGACCCCGGCGAAGAGAATACACACGGCGACGCCGGCATTGCGAGGATATTTGTAAATAGTGTTGAGAACAATCAACCCCGCTGCCGTGGTGAAAATACCCGTCGTCCAGGGATGGCCGGGGACCCGGAAGCTGGCCCCCTTCACCCTGCCTTCACCGAGGCTGCGGCGGTCCCGATGACGAAAAACGAACAGGCACGCGGCCGTGAAACCGAAAAAGAGCCAGTCCATCACGATGACGTAGCTCAAAATCTGTTCATACGTTCCAAGCAGGACGACAACAATCGTGACGCCACCCTGGAGAATGATCGCTGCGGCTGGGACGTGGCTATGCTGGCTGAGCTGCGCGAATCTGCGGGGGAGCACTCCGTCTCCGGCCATCGCGAAGTACAGGCGCGGGACCGTAAGCATGGCCTGGCTCAAGAAGCCCATGGTGGAGATCACGATTGCAACAGCAATCAGGCCCGCTCCAAATTGGCCGAAGGCCCGCTGCATAACTTCCGTCGCGGGGGTTGCCGTGGAGGCGAGGCCTGCGGGGGTGAGCACCTGCACATAGATGAAGTTCACGGAGACGTACAGCGCAATTACCCCAAGGACTCCCAAGAGTAGAGCGCGCGGAAGATTCTTGCGCGGCTCTCGGATCTCGCTGGCGATGAAATTGGCAGTCTGCCAGCCACCATAGGAGAAGACCACTGGGATCATGGAGGCGCCAAAGACACTGAGCAGACTGAATGATTCGGGGCGGTCAAACACCGGGTGCCACACTGGGTGCGACGCTCCCGAGCCATGCGCAGCGAACCACGCGCCGCCGGTGAAAATCAAGGCGACGGCAAAGATGCGCAGCACCATGAGCAAGCTTTGCACGCCGCTCCCCGTGCGCACCCCGAGGCAGTTGATCGCGACAAATCCAATGACCACCGCTACAGCGGAGAACTCTTCAGGTATCGCGACGCGGGTGAGTTGATGAAAGTACCGTGCGAACGTCACGGCTACGGCAGCCGTGCCGCCCGCGCCGATTACCAGTAGATACACCCAGCCGTAGAGAAACCCCAGCAAGGGGTGAAACGCTTCGCTAAGGTAGGCGTATTGCCCGCCGACCGTCGGCATTCGATCGGCGAGCTCCGCGTAGATGAACGCGCCAATCAGCGCAAGGGCCCCGCCAGCCACCCAAGCGCCGAGAATGAGAGCGGGGGTGTGCACCAGCGTGGCAACGACATAGGGGTTGATGAAGATGCCAGAGCCGACGATGCCACCCATCACGATCATGGTGGCGTCGAATAATCCCAGACGCGCTGCCAGCCCACCCTTGTACGCAGGCGCGGAATCGGGCGCGGAGGCGGCTGCTTGGCGAGAGTGGCTGTCTTCGAGCAAGAAGAGCGCCGCGCTATCGGCGGCGCGGGCGGCGCGAATCTACCACTGATGCGGACAGCGGCCAAGCGGGGCGCAGACTAACGCCCAAGCCGCTCGACCGAGTCCTCGGCAGGCGTAACTCTCTGGTAGCGCGCGAGGCTGGAAAACTTGCGGACGGGGGGCGGGAGGGAGCATATCTGTCGCGGGGGTTGTTGTGGGCGGAGTCAAATTCCTGATGCCGCGCTGGGCGCATCTTGGACGCCAGGCGCGAGAGGTGATTCCTCGTTACATTCCGGAGCAGCGCAGAGCGCCGCGCGCGCTGGCGGCGATGCCGGTCCTTTTATATGGGCGGCTGGGGGATGAACCGTTCCAGGAACACGCCGAAACGATTGACGTGAGCGCGAGCGGAGGTCTCGTGCCGATCTCCGCCGAGGTCAGCTGCGCTCAGAAACTCCTGCTGACGAATCTGCAGACAAATGAGGAGCTGGCTTGCCGGGTGGCGCGGCTTGTCCGGACACAGCAGGGAAAGACACTGGCCGGGTTGGAATTTCTGGAGCCGGCCCCGCGCTTCTGGGGTGAGAGCCTGCCTTCTCACAACAGCGACGCGCTCGCGCGGCGGCAGTCGTAGCAATTCTTCTACGAAAATTCCGGCGCAGATGTGAGCAGCGCCTATTGCGGTTCTTCCCGCCACTCTGAGTCTTTGCTGATCTCGAGACGGCTGGCTTCAGGCGCGCTGGTAATCCGGCAGCCAATTCTGGATCAATTTCTTGATCGTTTTTCGATCCACGAGTTTCTCGTCGAGGACCTTGCGGGCGAGGCCGGGCAACTCGGCATCGCTTGCGAAGCGGAGAGCAACCAACTGGTCAATGGTGAAATCGGGGATGCGCGGGCGCAACTCTTGCGGGAGCAACTGTTGCATTCGCAGACGCATTTCGAGGCGGATTACACGATCCTGGACAGCGAGGGCAAACAGGCGAGCATGGAGAGCGAGGAGAAGAAGAGCCAGCGCCAGCACCGCAGAAATTACCGACTCCGCGGAAAAGAAGCGGACGGCGCGGACGATCGACCAAACGAGATTGAAAAGAAAAAACGGGAGAATGAAATAGTGAAAAGCAGGAACGAACTTGGTGTGGTTTTCGAAATTTTGAGTCATTGACAAGGCTCCCATGCACCGTGATTTGATTTCCGCGGCGCAGATTCTACCAAACTTCGCGGCTTCCGGTTCATAGCCACCGTTGGCCTCAATCCGCCACCGCCGATGCGCGAACGTTCGCGGCTCGCGGGCTGAAGCCGAGCCCCATGCCGCCGAGGAGTTCGTAAATTTGATCGCGGTCGTTTTCGGCCGCGGCTTCGACGAGCCTCACGAGATTTTCTATGAGAGCCGCGCGGTCGAAAGGTTGCGGCTCGATCACCGAAAGCTTTTCAAATAGCGTCTGGCGGAGTTTTTCCGAGGAACCGGCCAATTCCTCGAAGAGTTTTTCGCCCGGGCGCAGGCCGGTGAATTTCGTCTTGATGTCCTTTCCCGGTTGCAGGCCGGCGAGAAGAATCATTTCCCGCGCGAGCGTGAGAATGTTTCGCGGGCGGCCCATATCGAGAACGAATATCTCCCCGCTTTGAGCCAGACTCCCCGCGCAAAGGATCAACTCCACCGCTTCCTCGATGGTCAGGAAGTACCGCTCCGCATCAGGATGGGTGACGGTGACCGGTCCGCCGCGGGCGATTTGTTTTCTGAAGAGCGGGAGGACGCTGCCGCGGCTATCGAGAACGTTTCCGAATCGAACGCAGGCGGAACGAAGGGCGCGCCGGTTGGCGGCGGCCTGCACCAGCAATTCTCCGATGCGCTTCGTTGCGCCTAATATGCTCGCGGGATTGACGGCCTTGTCGGAGGAAATAAAGACGAACCGCTCGGCACCAAATTCGGCGGCAGCCTCGAGCACATTTCGAGTTCCGCCGACATTATTAAGGATCGCCTCGCAGGGATGCTTTTCCATCAGCGGCACATGTTTGTGGGCCGCGGCGTGAAAAATCACCTGGGGTCGAAATTCGGAGAAGACGGCGCGCAGGCGGCCGGCGTCGCGGACATCGGCAATTTGCGGGTCCGTGACCACAGGGGATTTCAATTGAGCGAGCGCTTGCTCGAGCTCGTAAATGGAATTTTCGTCTTTATCGAGATAGGCGATTCGGGAAGGGCCGAGGGGCATTAGCTGCCGGACCAGTTCGCTTCCGATCGAGCCGCCCGCTCCGGTGACCAAGATGCCCTTGCCGCGGTACACAGAACTCGCCGCTTCTCGAAGATGCGCGACTTCCAGATTTTCGCGGGCGGGCACCTCTATGCTGGGGGCTTCTTGCAGATGAGTGCGAGTGGCCGCGGCCGGGGACTCTTTACGGGGCTCAAAGAGTTTTACCGCGGTCGTGATGATGAGTTTTAAATCCTCGAGGAAGCGGACGTCTTTGCAGTAGGCAAGGTCGAGCGAGATTTTGTGCGGAAGGATGGTCTCGCGATAGAAGCTTTCTTTGTCTTCGCGGGCGGCCAGGAGCTGCTCCTCGTGGAAGTATGCGATGGCGGCGGGTCCGGTGACGCCGGGCCTGGCGCGGAGAATGATTTCGCCGGGCTCGGCGAAGTTTGCCGCGAGATCCGGGGCGTATTTCGGGCTGAACTCGGGAACTTCGGGGCGCGGGCCTATCAGGCTCATTTCGCCGCGCAGTACATTGAGGAGTTGCGGGAGTTCGTCGAGCTTGGTTCGGCGGAGCCATCTGCCGGCGGGCGTGATTCTAGGATCGGTGGCCGCGGTGATTGGAGATCCGTTTTCGCGGGCGTTGTCGAACATGGTCCGCAGTTTGAAGATGCGGAATAAGTTGCCTTGGCGGCCGACGCGTGTCTGGCGGAAGAGGATGGAGCCTCGGCTGGTGAGCCGGATGGCGAGGGCGGCGAAAACTAGGAGCGGTGAGGAGAGGATGAGGAAAGTGAGAGAGAGGGCTGTGTCGAGCCATCTTTTTCCAATTCGGGAATAAAAACTGGGGTTCATGGCAGGTGACGCCCTCCGCCGGAACCTTTCGCGGGCGCGGCGTGGCCCGCGACGGGTGTTCCGTGCCCCTTGAGAATCGAAGGGCGACGATAACAGAAAGAGGTTTTGAGATGCGATTAGAAAAAATAAAGTCTTGGGTTTTGATCGAGTTATGACGATTTCTTAAATCGGATGACTAGCTATTAGCCTTTTCTTGGCCTTTGAGGAGGCAGTCGCTCGTGGCGAGCGGCTGGGGAAACCGGACCGGGCTATTTGATCGCCTTTCGGAGGATGGGGGCTCGAGAGTGGATTGCAGGGTGAGGCCGCAGGTCCAGAATGGGAAAAAACACGCGAAAAAAACGCAACAAGTTTGCTATTAGGATTTGACGATGTTGTTTGTTTTCTGGGAGATGAGATGTGCGCAAATCGACCGGGTTTGCTATTAGAAAGGCAGGGGGGCGAAGCTAAAAATTGAAAGTCAAAAGGGCCCGAGGGAGGCGGGGGGCTGGTTTCGGCCAGGACGGAGCGAAAAATTCGCCGCGGGGCGGGGGTCCCGACACAAGGCATCGGGACGAAAAATTCGCCGGTTTTGAATTGATTTTGTTGTGACATGGGGAATGTTAACACGTTGACAACAGAAATTCGACTGGTCAGAGGTACAGATTTGATTGGCCAGTCCCAGTACTGTACTTTTCGGCGACGGGCCTCCAGCCGAAGTGCGGACGGGCTGGGCTAAATTGTGCCGCGCCTATGGCGCTTAGACTTCTGCACATTGGAGACGCGGCCCTGGGGGCTGAGCAACCTTGTGTCGCGACTAGGGCGCTGGGTGAGGGCCTGGGAGGGACGCGGAGTTTGGCGGTCCGATGGTTTTTGGTTGCGTGGGGGGACGATAGCTCGTCAGAGCACAGACAGGAGTGGTCTGTGCCGCTCCTATTTGCGAAACGGCGGCGGGCGGTATAGATATGAGGAGTAGTCAACGGGTGGGAACGTGATTGCACCGGGGATTTCATTGGAGGCTGTGCGGGCGCTGCGGGCGAGCAAGCTGCGGTCGCTGCTCTCGACGCTGGGAGTGGCGATTGGGAGCGCTTGCGTGGTGCTGGTGGTGACGATTTCATTGAGCGCGCGGAGCTATATCACGGGGTTGGTGGAGGCGGTTGGGTCGAACCTGGTGTACGCGCAATTTGTGCCCGGGGACAGGACATCTTCACTTTCCGATTACACGACTTTCGGGGATGTGGAGACCATAAAGCCGAGCATTCCGCAGGTCATCAATGCGGCGGGATCTCGAGGCATCCCAAAGGATATGACGGTCGGTGGCGAAGAGCTTTCCATCACGCTACTGGGTGTCACCGAGGGCTATCAGGAGATTCGCCGGCTGGTGGTTCTGCGCGGGCGGTATCTTGATCCGGACGACATGGAAACGCACAGCAAGGTTTGCCTGCTGAGCGAGGAATTGGCGAAGAGGATCTTTCCCGCGGATGATCCGATCGGGAGAACGGTTCGGGTGGGGGAGTTGAGCTTCACGGTGATTGGAGTATTCAGGGAGCGCGGGGCGACTTTTGGGGAATCGGATGTGCAGAGGTACACGGTGCTGGTGCCGTATTCGCTGATGCCGTACTACACGGGGGACGACGTGGTGACGATGTTGTACGCGCAGGCGGACCGCGCGGAAGATGTGCCGCTGGTGACGCGAGGGGTGGCAGAAGTGTTGCGGAGCCGGCATCGCACGGGAGTTGTATACAACGTGCAGAACCTGGCATCGCTGCTGGACGCGGCGAGGAAGATTTCGCTGGCGTTGTCGGTGGTGCTGCTCGTGATCGGGTTCATCACGCTGACGATCGGCGGTGTGAACATCATGAACATCATGCTGGTGACGGTGAAGGAGCGGACGCATGAAATCGGGCTGCGGCGGGCGGTGGGGGCGCGGCGGGCGGACATTCGATCGCAATTTTTGATGGAAGCGGTAATGATCAGTGGCATCGGAGCATTCGCGGGGATTCTGGCGGGCGTGATCATTCCGGTGGCGGTAGAGCCGTTTCTGCCGGGGAATCTCGCGGTGCGGTCGGCGTGGCTATCCGTGCTGGTTGCGTTTGGAGTTTGCTGCGCGGTGGGGATTGCGTTTGGATATTTGCCGGCGGATGTGGCGGCGAAACTCGAGCCGGCGGAAGCGCTGCGGCATGAATGAAGGTGAAATTCTTCGAAATCGCTGCGATTTGGATTTGAACTTGGGCGGGGGCAAGGGAAATTCGCGGGCGGGGCGATGATCCAGGCGCGGCTTTAGAGGCTCATCGAAAGAACCGCAGGGGCGTATTCAGTGAGGAAGCCCCGGCGCGTTTCATGCGGTTATCGCACCGGCAACCGAAATAAGTGCCTCGACAGTTCGGTAAAATGGCAGCATTCTTTCGGGCAAGTGCGACCATGGCTTCCCTGAACGTTCGAAAGCATGAAGTGGTTTCTCCCAGCTCTCCGGCAAGCGAAGCTTTGAGCCCAACTTTAAGATCATTCTACCGGCAGCTCGCGGCCGAATTCCCGCTGGGAATGGCGATCGTGCAGCTTCGAGATCCGGGAGACGTGCGGACGTGGAGAGCGGTAGCCGCGAATGCGCTGGCGTCGCAGGAAATCGGCTCGACCGTCGAAGAATTTCTGGCGATTCCGGCGGTTGAGAAGAACGGGATCTCGAAAGGGCCGAATCCGAAACAGGTATTTCGTCGAATTCACACCTCGGGCGCCGCGGTGCTGCTGGGATACATCGGCGGGGGGAACAGCGAGTCTGGAAAGCGCTCGTATGCGCTGACAGGATTTCCACTCAGCGGGGACTGCGTGGGCCTGCTGCTCCAAGACGCGACGCTGCGCGTGAATACCCAATGGGACTTGCTGCGGACGAAAATGCAGATGCGGGAAATTTCGGAATCGCTGCGCGCGATCCTGTGGCGCGCGCATCCCGACACGCTGGAATTCACGTACGTCAGCAAGGCGGCGGAGGAAATTTTCGGGTACTGGCTGGAGCGCTGGTCCAAGGAAACCGGCTTCTGGAAAAAGCACACGGAGGCGGAGGATTGGGAGCTGGTGCGAGCGACGTGCGCGGAGGTGGCGGCAGATGGCAAGCCGAGGCAGTTCGAGTGCGGGATGCTGACGGCGCGGGGGGAACGGAGGCAATTTCAACCAGCATACGAGTGGCGGCGTAATTGATTTCGATGGTTGTCTTGCGATCGATTTCGCAGGCTGGATCGCCAACGATGGCGGCGAGGTGAACCACGCGCGATACGCCGCTCATCGCTTTTACAACATCTTGAATATTTCGACAGTCGCCATTCAAGTGTTCGAGGTTGGGATGAGCCAGAAGATCATGAATGGGCTCCAAACCATAGACCGCGTTGTCCATGATTCGGACGCGCCGGCCCTGCTCGAGCAGGCGCTTCACCAGCCAGGAACCGATGTAGCCGGCTCCGCCGAGGACCAAGATGGGGCGAGGGTCCGACTCACGCATCTGATTCATTCGCACTTGTCCCACCAGAATTTCCTGCACGCTAGGCATCACTTTTGCGGGGACGTTCGCGCGCCGGCACTTCGCGAGGACGCGAGCCAGAATCGCTGCATTCGCCGTGGCCATGCTGACGATGATTTCGTCCACTTGATACTTTGCGGCCAACTGGACCAGCTTATCCCCGGTTCCGAGCACGCGCGTGCCGCTGATGACGGAACCGACCTTTCGATCGTCATCATCGACAAAACCGACCAAATCGTAGGCGGAGTTTGTTTCCAACTCCTTGCTGAGCATAATTCCGCCCCTGCCGGCTCCGTAGAGAACGACGCGCTTCCTCGGCTCTCCAGAATCAGCGGCCGTTTTTCTCTCCAGAGAATAAAGAAGGCGTCTCAGCGCGCGTATTCCCATCGAGATGGTTAAGGCCAGCAGTCCGTCGAGTACGATGACACTTAACGGGAGCCTGGCCCACACGGCCAAGGGCTCCTTGCCAGACACGAAAAGACGCAGAGCCGTCAGGCACGCCGAAACGACGGCGATCGATTTCGCCAGTTCAATCGCGTCAGAAAACGACGCAAATCTCCACACCAGCCGGTAAATGCCCATCACCGAGTGAACAGTCAGCCGCGCAAAGACGACAATCGGCAGCCACAGGAGCATTTGCCGGAGGTCAACGCCCGCGGGCCAACCTTCGAAACGGATCATGTATGCTGCGACGAATGCCGAGCTAAACACCAACCCATCGACGATGAGCTGGTTGGTTCGGGAATATAGATCGATCTTCATGGTTTCCCTTTGGAGGAAAATGAATTCGTTTCCCAGATGGCTGGGATGGAAAAAAGCCGGATGCGGCGCCGGCGCAAGGCTCAACTTCGATGTATGCGTGCTATATCGTGCAGGGCTTGGATCACACGATCGGCATCTTCGTCGGTCATCGCAGGATAGATCGGAAGAGAAATCGCTCGTTGAAATTCCCGTTCTGCATGGGGGAATTCACCGACAGAATAGCCGAGACGCCCTTGGTAAAGGGAATGCAGGTGCAACGGGATGAAGTGGACGGATGTCCCGATTCCACGAAGCCTCAGCTCTTCGATCACGCGATCCCGGTTGATGCGCAGCTCGGGGGGATTCACGCGGAGGACGTACAGGTACCAGGCGTGCGTAACATCCTCGGGAGTTTGGGGAGTCTCGAATGCGGGGAGCGTTTCGAGCGCTCGAGTGTAACGCTCCGCGAGCGCTGCCCGGCGAGCGCGCATGGCATCACATTTTGTAAGCTGCACGAGTCCTAGAGCAGCTTGAAGATCCGTCAGATTATACTTATAGCCAACGTCCAGAATGTCGTAGCGCCAGGATCCATCGGCCGAGTATCGTTTCCAGGCATCCCGGCTTATGCCGTGAAGGCTCAGCATACGGATTTTGTCGGCATATTCGGGGTTCTGGGTGGTTGCCATTCCGCCTTCACCGGTTGTGAGAGTTTTCGTGGTGTAAAAGGAAAAACAGGAGATGTCGCCGAGCGTGCCGACCATGCGGCCTTTGTAGAACGACGGGAGCGCGTGGGCCGCATCTTCGATCACTTTCAAGTTGTGCTTGCGTGCGATCTCGAGGATTGGATCCATATCGCACGCATAACCTGCAAAATGCACAGGCAAAATCGCGCGGGTGCGGCCGGTGATGGCCCGTTCGATTTGCTTTGGATCCACGTGGAAGGACCCGGGGCTGCAATCCACAAGGACGGGCCGGGCTTTGAAATAGAGCACCACCTCCCCGGTGGCGGCAAAAGTCATCGTGGGAAGAATTACCTCGTCCCCTTCAGAGATTCCGACGGCAGCGAGAGCGAGGTGGAGCGCGGCCGTGCAGGAATTCAGGGCCACTGCGTGTGCTGCGCCGGTGTACCGCGCAAACGCCGCCTCGAATTCGCGGACGCGCGGGCCGGTGGTCAGCCAGCCGCTGCGGAGTACTTCAAGCACGGCATTGATTTCTTCCTCTTCGATCAAAGCACGATGAAAGGGCAAAAAATGTGTGGCAGTTATTGCCATATTGTGACTCCAAGAAAAATCGGTCCAGAAATCCAGCCTAAGTGCGAGCCGCGTGAACGGCAAATCCGTTCCGTCGTTCGGAACGGCTGAGTTGAGCCAGCCAGTCGTGTATCAGTTTCGACCACTCTAGATTCGCCTCCACAAAGCGGCGGGCATTCCTTCCGAATTCCTCTACCAGTTCGGGATTATTCAGGAGCTGCTCGGCCGCCGTCGCGAGCGCTTCGGGATTTTCCGGCGGGACGACAACACCGGCCATCGCCCGCTCTACCAGCCGTGCCCCTTCGCCCTTGCCGACGAATATGACGGGTTTTCCGGAGGCCAGAATGGGAAACAATTTTGCGGGCCTGGCGCTGTCCAGCAGTGGGAGGCAGCGGAGCGATACGAGGCCGCATTCCGCGATCGAAAAATAACGGGGCAATTCCTCGATCGATACCGGAGCATGCAATGTGACGTTGCAAACATCCAGTTTTTCTTTCAGGAGTTCCAGACGCGCCCTATCCGATCCATCCCCGATTAGCAGGAAGTGAATCTGCGATTCTTCTCCGAGCAGTTTGGCCGCCCGAAGGACCACGTCTAATCCGTGGGCATAGCCGTAGGTTCCCTGGTAGAGAATGACCCTCTTGCCCTGAAGGCCGAGCTGCTGTTTCAAGACAATATCCACCGGGCGCGGACGATAGTGGACGGTATCCACTCCATTCGGCAGAAACAATACCTTATCTGGCGCAACGCCTTTTTCCTGAAGCAAGTATTTCTGAATGCCGTCCGTCATGGCGTTGACATGAGTGGCGCGGCGATAGCTCCAGTCTTCAAACTGGCGCATTAAGTTCGTGAAGGTGCCCTCCTTAAGAAGTCCCATTTCGACGGCCGCGCTGGGCCAGAGATCCGCAACATTCATGATGGCGGACGCGCCCCAAAGGCGAGCAAAGATGCACGCGGGCAGAGTCAGGGGGAGCGGGGGAGACTCGACAAATACATAGTCGGGTCTTTTCGACCGCAGAAGCCCCCATACGGACATCAGGACAAACGAGCCGTAACTCAAGAGGCGATTCAGTCCCCCACCCATGGCCGCGTGGATCCAGACACGGTGCACCACGACGCCATCCTCCAAAGTCCGGCAATAAAGGCGTCCGCGGTATTCAGGGAAAATGTACCCTCGCGGATAATTCGGCATGGCGGTGACCACTTCCACTTCGTGACCAATTCGGATCAGTTCGGTCGCGATGGCCCGCAATCGCGTCTGCGGGGCGCCGATTTCCGGCGGAAAGTATTGGGTCAGGATGAGGAGTCTCATTTGTGATTTGTATGATGAGGAGACCGATGCTCCGGGTCAACTCATATCATGAGTCAATCAAACCCACAAAGTGCTGAGTGCCCGAGCTGGGAAGCAGACCAACATTGCAAGCGTCCCTAAGAATGTGCTGCTGATTTTTGCAGATACTCGATTTTCGGCACATGGCGCTGTGGGGCGCTCCAGCTCCAATGTGCACAGCCGTCCGGCAATAACCGCGTTTGTGCACAGTTCGTGCACAGTGTGAACGAAAAACGAGGGATTGAGACAGAGGGGAATTTGACAAGTTCTTTGCAATCAGTGGAAAATATGGTGGACGTGGCCGGGATCGAACCGGCGACCCCCTGCTTGCAAAGCAGGTGCTCTCCCAGCTGAGCTACACGCCCTCCGATTCAACACGCTAAAACACTTTACATCAACGCTTTAGACGCTTCAAGTTGGGACCACTTGGGACCATGATCGGTCGCATTTATCCCAATCTCGAAGCGATCTCCTTCCTGAATTCCCGAGTGAAATGACTGTACTTGCTCGTTGTTTTGAGCGATGAATGCCCAACCCAAGCCGCTCCCAAGATGGCCTTTTCTTCTTCCGGCTTCATTCGGTTCCACACCGTCCCCGGCTGCGGCCGCCGGTCTACCAGTCCCGCTTCGCCCTGCTCGCGATACCGCCGCTGCCAGCGAT
>Ga0187819_10000185_pt1 | contig 29415 bp, 24 predicted proteins | sample NC_wetland_sal_i_15_FD_132411 | JGI IMG/M metagenome (GOLD analysis project Ga0187819, IMG submission 132411) | Wetland sediment microbial communities from Neuse River Estuary, North Carolina, USA - SO4_4 | ecosystem: Environmental > Aquatic > Freshwater > Wetlands > Sediment | place: USA... | reverse complement strand
GTGTCGAGACCGCCAATCGTTTTCGGGCTGCTGAAGTCGATGGCGATGGACATCCGCACGCCCCAAGGACGCAAAACGTCCGCAATGCGCGCGAGTTCGAGAATGAATTCGCTCCTCAACGTGCGCGGGTCGGCGTTCACACTGTTCACGGTGCAACCGTTCACGCCGATCGAGGCTAGCAGGCGAGCGTAATCGCGCGCACGCGTCAGGTCCCGGACGACATGCCCGTTCTCGAAGAAGATCGATCGGCCCGCATAACCGCGTTCGATGGTCCCGTCAAGGTTGTCCCAGTCGTTGGTCCAGCGCACGGGCGCGTAAGGCGCGTTGTACCCATCCAGATCTTTGATTTCGTGTCCGAGAGCGATGTGGCGCAGCAGAGCGAACACACCGTAGAGCACACCGCGTTCATCGGGTGCGGCGATCAGCAAAACGAAATGGCCGCCGAGCCTCAGCGTCTTCAGCACATAGCTGCCCGGTTCAGATGGCGCGATCAAGGTGGGGACAATGCCGTGCGTTACATCGTAGGTCGCGAGCATAACCGCGTCTTCCGTTGGCATGCCCGATTCCACGCGCATCGTCTTGCCAAGCATGCCGCGCACACCACGCACCAGTTCCTGCTGCGCCGCTTCAAGAACCTGAGATCTTTCGGCCGTAAAGACAGCGGCGGGCAAGTGCGTGTACAGTTTCCCGGTTTCCGGATTGACGGGCGCGTAACGAAGCCAGGCATCGTAGCCGGTCTCGGCGCGAAGCGATGGCGCCATCGCCAGTAACACGATCAAGCCGGCGCGGCGAAGGCTTTCCTTGGGTTCGCGCGTCAAGCCGGCTTTTCGCAATTGATCATCCACGGTGTGCCGAATTGGTCGATGAGCATGCCGAAACGCTGCGCCCAGAAGGTTTCTTGCAGCGCCATTTGCACAGTGCCGTTTTCGGCCAGCGCCTTGAAGATGCCATCCGCTTCCGCCGCATCGCCAACGTTGAGCTGCACGGCGAAGCCTTGCGGTTTCTGATAGCGCTCCGGGGGCGCATCGGAGCCCGAAAACACCTGGTCGCCCAAGGCGAAGGTGGCATGCATGATTTTCGGAAGCCGGTCGGGCGGCGTCTGTTGGGCCATGGCGAATCGCCGTTCGTCATCATCAGCAGGATTTGGCCACCCAGGCACTTCTCGTAGAACTGGAAGGCCGCTTCGCATGGGCCGTTGAAGGTCAGATCGATTTTCGATTGCATCTTGGCCCCGTATGATTCTTTCATGAAGTCGTCAGGCGTCGTGCAGGTGTTGGACCGCATCCACCCGCGTGGCGCGCCACAACGGGACGCTGGCGGCCAGCGCCGCAATCGCCATCACCACCGCTGCTGCCGCGAGCATCATGCCTGGAATTTGCGCGGACACGCCGAAAACCAGGGTGGCCAGCAATTGCGACGCGCCCCACGCGCCGAACGCGCCCATAGCAATCCCAACGGCCGCCAGCCGCATGGCGTGCGATCCCGCCCAGTGCAGAATCGCGGATCGTTGTGCGCCGAGCGCGAGGCGGACCGCAATCTCTCTTTGCCGTACACTAACCCAATAGTTGAGCACGCCATAAATGCCCACTGCGGCCAGAATCATGGCGAGCGCGGCGAACACTCCGAGCAGCATCGTGCTGAAGCGCCTCTGCGCGAGCGGCGCTTCCAACCACTTTTCAAACGGCCGCAGTGACTGAATCGGCAGGTTACGGTCGGCGGCCGCGACGCGGCGCCGTATAGCGGGAATCAATGTCGCCGGGTCGCCCGCCGTGCGGACCATGACCACCATCGCGCGCTCCGCTCGCTGTGAGAACGGATAGTAGATCTCAGGCATGGGCTCAGTATCCAGGCCCATCTGGCTCACATTCGCAACCACGCCCACAATCTCGTAGACCGGCCCCTCCCTGTAGGGCCCGCCGATTTTGATCCGATGCCCTAAAGCAAGCTGGGGAGCCGGCCACCACTTGCGCGTAATCTCTTCATTGATCACGACGACTCGCGGGCCGCCTGGGCGATCCGCGTCCGTAAATTCCCGCCCTGCCACCAGGCGCATGTGCATGGCGCGAAAATATGCGGAGTCCGCCGTGTTGAATAAAGAAAGCGGGACGCTGCCCCGGTCCGGTGCCGGTTTCTCCAGAATCGAATACCACCAATCTCCGCAATCCCCGGCTGACGGAGGGCAGTTCACGGCGCCCACCGCCTTCACGCCGGGCTCGCCGCGAAGACCTTCCATCAGCCGGCCATAGAATTGCCGCGCAGCATCGTCGCTGTCGTAGCTCGATGGTGGCAACTGGAGTTCCAGCGCGAGCAGGTGATCGGAGTCAAAACCGGGGTATTGAGTCTGCGCCATAATCAGGCTTCGAATTAGCAAGCCCGAAGCAAACGAGAGGACGAGCGTGATCGCAATCTCCGCCGTGACCAGCGTATTGCGGAAGAAATGCCCGCGCCTGCCTGCTCCCGATGCAGCGGAGCCTTCTTTCAGCGCGAGGGTGAGGTCGACCCTTCCAGCGGTAAAAACCGGCGCAAGGCCGGCGAGCAGCGCCACGATCACTGTCACCACCGCCGCAAACAGCAGCACAGGCACATCAACGCTGGCTTCGGCGAGCCGCGGAATGCTGCTCGGTCCCGAGACCACCAGCGTTCGCAGGCACAGCCCGGCGAGCAACAGTCCCAGGCCCCCGCCGATCGCCGCGAGGACGAGATTTTCGGTAAGCAGTTGCCGTGCAAGCCGCCTTCGCCCCGCACCGATCGCCGTGCGAATCGCGATCTCGCGAGCCCTCGCCGTGCTCCGGGCCAGCAGCAAGCTGGCCACATTGGCGCACGCAAGGATCAGCACCAGCCCGACCGCGCCCAGCAGCATCCATAACGTCTGTCGTACGTCGCCCGTCCTCACAACGGAAAGATATTCTGCGAAAGCTCGGTGGTCGTTCTCCGGCCCCGGATCAGCCAGCGCCAGGTGCTTCATGATGGCGTCCAGGTCCACCCGTGCGTTAGCCAGTGTGACTCCCGGTTTCAGAAGGCCTAACACCCGCATCGACCCGTGCTGGCTTCGATTCGCGGTATTGCCAGCGGAAATCCCGAGCGGCAAATAAAAGTCCACCGCCCGCGACAGGAATCTCGGCCCCGGCGCCAGGACACCGATCACCTGATACGCTTTGCCGTTCAGCGCCAGCGTCGCTCCCACCGCTTGCGGATCGCCGCCCAGCGTTTTCGACCAGAACTCGCTGGTGACCACAACCGTGGGCGAGGCGCCAGGGCGGTCATCGGCTTCACCGAAGAGCCGCCCCATGAGCGGACGCGCACCGGTCAGACGCAAGAAGCCGCTGGTGACAACCATGGCGTGCGTGAGCACGGCCTCGCCGCGGCCGGTCAAAGTCAAATCAGCCATCTCGAAACCCGCCATGTCCTCAAATGTGTGGTTTTCGCCTCGCCAATTATGAAAATTGATCCACGTCACGCTGATACCGGACGCGTCCCCAGTCGATTCCCCGAGCCAGACTAGTCGCTCCCCGGCTGGATAAGGCAGAGGTCGCAACAGAACCGCGTGCACCACACTGAAGATCGCGATATTAGCGCCAATCCCCAGCGCCAGGGTCAACATGACAACCAGCGCGAAACTCGGAGATTTGCGAATTCCGCGCAGGCCGTAGCGCAAATCCTGCAGGACGGTCTCGAGCCGGGGGAACTGCCAGGCCTCGCGCGCCCGCTCCCCCGTCGTCATCTGATTGCCGAAGTGCCGCCGCGCCGCCGCCCGCGCTTCGTCCGGCGCCATGCCCCGTGCTATGTTCTCTTCGATCAGAAATTCGAGGTGCGAGCGCATCTCCTCGCCGAGATCGTCATCCAGGCCGCGCGTGCGCTTCAAAATCTGGCGGATCTTGGCCCACCACTCACGCATGACGTCCCTCCGGCGCCAGAACGCGTCCCATGGCTTCGACGAATCGCAGCCATTTGCTCCGCGCCGCCACCAGTTGCTTGCGACCCAGCGGTGTCAACCGGTAATATTTCGCGCGCCGCCCGTTGGGCGACAGTTTCCACTGCGCGGTAATCCATTCGCGCTGCAACAGCCGTTGCAGTGCCGGGTATAGCGAGCCGTTATCCACAAGAAACTCGCTTTCCGACTGCTGTTCCAAGAACTGCGAGATTCCGTAAGCATGGTTTGGGGCGGCTTGCAGGCTCCGAAGAATCAGGACCTCGAGTGTCCCCTGCAGAAACTCTAACCGTTGATCGTCTACCGTAGACACACTACCTATATAGGACACAGCACCAACGGTGTCAAGCGCACTGCTTAAGCCTTCAGATGCCAGGGGACATTGACCAAGATAATCCGCTGATTGCCGCGGACCAGGAGCCAGGTTTTCAGAATCTCGGCGCGCTGATTGTGCAGAAAGTAGTGATACCAGTGGCGCTCAACCATTTCCGGAAGGACGACGACAATCTCCCGGTCGGGATTCTGGCTCTCGACTTCAAGCACATAATCCAATATGGGACGAAGGACCCAGCGGTACGGCGACTCGAGCACCACCAATTCGGGCGGCGGCAGGCTGACCGCTTTGGCAGGGGCTACGGCGAGCGTCGTCCACTCCCGGCAGAAAGCGGTGCTGGCCTCTTCGTCGGCGGCGATGTACACGGCTCGAATTTCGTGGGAAATGTTGTAGGCAAACCGAAGGGCATTCTGGCTGATCCTGCTCCAGCCGGCGATAGGCGTGATCACCAGCGGGGCCCGCAACTGTTTGAAGTCCGCCGCATCCTCGCTGGCGGTCTCCGCGGCGACACTGTCGTAGTGGTGGCGGACTCGTATCATCGCGAATAGCATCAGGGGAATCAGCAGAACCGTGACCCATGCGCCTTCCAGGAACTTGGCGGCGAGAACCACAACGGTAGTGATGGCCGTGGCGCAGGCGCCAATCCCGTTGACCAGCATGCTGCGCCAGTGGCCGGGGCCCTGGCGTCTCCAGTGCAGCACCATCCCTGTCTGGGAAAGCGTGAAAGCGAGGAAGGCACCCACCGCATAAAGCGGGATGAGGCGGTCCGTGACTCCGCCGAAAAGAATCAGCAGGCCCGCGGTGAGCAGGGCCAGCACGTAAATGCCCTGCGTAAACACGAGCCGGCGGCCGGTGGAAGCGAAAGAATGCGGCAGGTAGCTGTCGCGAGCAATGATGCGGCAAAGGCGGGGGAAGTCAGCGAAGGCGGTGTTCGCGGAAAAGGACAGGACCAGCAGGATGGATCCGATGGAGAGGTAGTAGAACACGCCTTTGCCGGCCACGGCGCGCAACAGCATGGAGAGCACACTCTCGTAGTTCTTCTCGGGGTTGGTTGCGCCGATCCCATAAGCCGCGGATAAGTGCGCGATTCCCAACAGCAGCACCATCAGGATCACGATGATGATGGTGAGAGTGCGCTGGGCATTCGGGGCTGTCGGCTCGCGGAAAGCCTTCACCCCATTGGAAACAGCCTCCACGCCAGTCATGGCCGTGCAGCCGCTCGAAAACACCTGCAAGAGCATCCAGGTGCTGACCATCGCGCTGGCGGAAGGCAGCGCAGGAAGCGCTTCGACAGGCGTGGGATGGCCGCCGGCGATGAGCGCCTTAACCACGCCGATGGCGATCATGGTCAATAAACAGCCGACGAACAGATATGTCGGGAGCATGAACACAACGCCGGATTCGCGGAGTCCGCGCAGGTTGACGATCGTAATGAGGAGCAGAATGAAGAGGCAGATGAAGAGCGTGTGAGGCTGAAGACTGGGGACGGCGGAGACCAGCGCGCCTACGCCCGCCGAAATGCCCACCGCCGCCGTGAGCACGTAGTCGATCATGAGTGCAGCCGCGGCCAGCAGGCCAGCGCCGTCACCGATATTTTCACGAGCGACCGTATAGGAGCCGCCGCCGCTAGGATAAGCAGCGATGGTCTGACGGTACGAAAAATAGAGAATCCCCAGCAGAACGACGATGCTGACGCTGATGGGCAGAATGTAGGCGACACCCGCGGCTCCCAGTGGGATCAGCAACGTGAGCGCCGCTTCCGGACCGTAGGCCGCGGAACTCAGCGCATCCAGCCCGAAGATGGGAATGCCCGCGGCTGGGCCGATTTTCTCCGCACGTTCCTCTTTGGACGCCATGGGGCGTCCCAGCACAATGTCGGCAAGGGACATGGAAGTATTTTCGCCTAAGGCGCCGCCGCCCAGCGCGCTCAACGTTCCAAAGCGAAGGTGAACATGGCGCTCCCCGCAGCGACGCTCACGAATTGCCGGCCATTGATGAGGTACGTCACTGGATTGGCGCGGATGATGCCGCCGGCGTTCTGCCTCCACAGCTCTTTGCCGGTTTCCGCATCCAGAGCAAAGAAGTAGCCTTCATCGCTGCCGCCAAACACGAGTCTGCCCGCCGTGGAAAGGACTCCCGCCCAAGGTTTAGTGTGTAGCTTATACTCCCAAACGCGCTCCCCGGTTTGGGGATTCAGCGCTCGAATGGCGCCATGGCCCGGGTCCTCGGGAAGATCGATGAGCGGGACGCTGCCGATGTACCGGTTGCCCGGCGAGTACTCTTGTTCCCCCTTGTGATACACGCTGCGGTTTTCCCACGCGGCCAGGTAGAAGAGTCTGGTGACAGGGTTGTAGCTGGGAGAATACCAGTTCGTCGCGCCTTGGACGCCGGGCCAGACGTAAGTTCCTTCCGGAGTGGGGTCAATGTTGGGTAGCCGGATTGGGTGGCCGGCGGCATCCAGGCCCTTGGCCCAGGTTTGCGTGGCGAACGGTGTGCCGAAGAGGAACCGGCCGCTCACGCGGTCGAGCACATAGTAAAAGCCGTCGCGATGCGCCCAGTAGATGAGCTTGCGCGGCTGCCCACGCCATTCGGCGTCCACCAGCACGGGAACCTGCGTGGCATCCCAATCGTGCACGTCATGCGGCACGAACTGAAAGTACCATTTCAGTTTGCCGGTATCAGCGTCGAGGGCAATCGCGCTGTCCGAATACAGGTTGTCGCCGCGCCGCGAGTCGCCGTTCCAATCGGGCGAGGGATTTCCCGTGCCCCAGATAACGAGATTCTGTTCAACATCGAAGGAGCCGGTCACCCAAGTCGGCGCACCGCCGGTCTTCCACGAAGCGCCCGGCCAGGTCTCGCCTCCGGGTTGGCCCGGCTCCGGGATCGTCCAGAAGCGCCAGCGGCGCTTGCCTGTAGCTGCGTCGTACGCGTCCAGGAAACCACGGATGCCATATTCGCCGCCGCTGATGCCGCAGAGAATCATGTCCTTCACGGCGAGGGGAGCGACGGTAATGCTATGTCCAGTTGCGTAATCGGCTACCGGCACATCCCACAAAACCGCGCCGGTCTTTGCATCGAGCGCCACCAGGTGCGCATCCACGGTTCCGGAAAAGACCCGGTCGCCGAGCACCGCCACGCCACGGTTGACCTGCCCACAACAGACGTTGATGCGCGCGGGCAACGGGCGCCGGTATTTCCAATACTGACGGCCGCTGGCCGCGTCGAGCGCCACGACGTTGCTCGGGGGCTCGGTGAGATACATAATCCCGTCGGCCACCAGCGGTGTGGTTTCCACCATCAGAGTAGTGGGCATCTGGTAGACCCACTCGACTCTGAGGCGCCGCGCGTTCTGGCGTGTGATCTGATCCAGGCTGCTGTAGCGCCAACTCCGGTAGGTGCCGGAATAAGTCATCCAGTTTCCGCTCTCTTTGTCCGCGTTAAGCAGCCGCTCGTAGGTCACCTGAGCGTTGACCTCCCAGCAGAGAGCGGCAAGCAAGACAAGTGCAAGATGGCGGATCTTCATGAAAACCTCATTCCGGCCGCAGCGACGCGAGAAACGTGAGCAGATCAGCGACCTGCTCGGCGTTGAGTGAGTCCCGGTACGACGGCATCTTCGAGATCTTTTGCACCTTGTAGTCTTTGATGGCGGATTTCTCGTAGGAGTGCAGTTCCTCGTTCATGTCCATCAACTGCACCGTGTACGTATCTTCGTTCATGACAAAACCTTGAACCGTCTTGCCCGTGTCGTCTTTGAAACTGGCCACCCAATAGCGGGGCTGCACCTCCGCCCCAGGGTCCAGGATCGATTGGCGCAAGTGCTCGAGCGACCGCATTTTGCCAATCTCGCTGAGATCCGGTCCGAGTCTTCCGCCTTCGCCACGGACACGGTGGCAACCGATGCATCCCTTCGATCGAAAAACACCAGCGCCGCGCGCCACGTCACCGGCAGGCCGCTCCGCCGAAGCATTCAGCGAGCGAATATAGGCGACGATCTGCCAGAGCCGGTCCTCCGTATAGAAGATGCCGGGCATTTCGGTTCCGGCAATCCCTTCTGAGATGTTACGCAGCAGGTCTTCATCCGAGGCGCCGTGATAGAAACGGCCGCTGGCGAGATTCGGGCCACGTCCGCCTTCGCCCTTTAGTCCGTGGCACGGTGCGCAGTGGGAATGGAAGGTCTTAGCACCTGCCGCGATGTCCTCCGGCGTGGTTGGAGCATGGCGAATACCTTGCTGCGCGGCCAGCGAGCCCGCCCAAAGCAAGAAGACCCGTTTTCGCATAGCGGCTCTTTTGAGGACCGCCACATTATATATCGCTCGAATATCAACAACGACGCCGGAACGAGTGGCTTTCAGTACTCGTGCCAGGAGAGACGATGCGGCAGCATCAGGGTGTCATTATGCTGGACGTTGATATGATGCTCGGCGAGCGCGATAGCGGCGTCTTTGGCTTCATCGGCGGTTGGAAACTCGTCTTCATGCAGGATGTCCTCGCCATGCCTCATATCCCGCAACCTCAGCCGCCAGTGGTCTGCCTGCGGCTCCACGGTTAGCTCGACGTAATCGTAGTGCGCTCTGTAGCCGTGGCTCATAATGACTCCTAGTATAGAAGAAGAGCGCTGTTCTGACGCCCTACCTAAAATTCTCTACCAACATCAGGTCGCTCTCCTGGCGGTCCATCTGCGAATACATGATGGTACGCTCGTCACCAGAAACGGTGAAGATGGTGCCGTCGCCGGTGAACACGGCTGCATCCTTGGGAAAGCGCACGTACTCGAACTTGCGGCCGGTGTCCGTTCGCAACACCCAAATGCTCGGTGGATTGCGAGAACCATAGTAGATGCTGCGCCCCACCACAGCATAGAGGGGAAAGACGTCTTCAGGCAGGACCAACGTCGCCTCACCTCCACCGGCCTGGACGCTCCACAGACCGTGGTTGCTTGTGTAATAAACCAACTTGCCATCGGGCGACTCAAACGGCTCGTTGCCGGAATTGCGGGTTACCTGCTGGGCCTGACCGCCGCCTGAGGGGATCTTCCAGATTTCGTGGCGGCCCGTGCGGTTCGAGCTGAAGTAGATCCATTTGCCATCTCGGGAAAAGCTGGGACGAATATCGCTGGCCGGATCGTTGGTCATGCGGCGTGGTTTGCCGCCGTCGGCGCTTACCGCGTAGATCATGCTGTGGCCGTTTTCGTACCTGTCGAAAACCACCGTCTGGCCATCGGGCGACCAGCGTGGACTGCCCATCGCCGTGGGTCCCATGTGGGTCAGCGCGACCTGGTTCGCGCCGCCGAAACCGGCTACGTGAATCTCATCAAACCCGGAGCGATTGGAGTTGAAGACGAAGCGGCGGCCGTCGGGGGAAAGCATCGGCTCGCGATCGATGGCTGTGGAATCGACGACGATGCCTGCATGGCATTGTTCGTAGGGCCGGGGCCCGCCGTCAGGGCCGGGACCATCCATCTGGTAGATGTTGTAGTCCGTGCGGCGCTTTTCGTAGGCCAGCCGGTTCCCCGTGCGCGACACCGAGGGCCATCTTACGTCCTCGCTCTCGACACCCAGCGGCTGGAGCGCGCCCGCCAGAGTGAGACGCCACAGGCCGTAGTGCTCCAGGCTTTGTTGGACGGTAAGAATCAGGCTTCGTCCATCCGCTTGCCAGGCCAGGTCCTGAAACGTCCTGTCGTAGCCCGTGGCTTCGCGCTGCCGGCCTTGGGTGGTGCCGTCGCCGTTCATGCCCTCCAAGATGACGGCGCGGCTATAAGTGTCGCGGGCGCGGACGAACGCGAGAGTGCGGCCATCCGGTGAAAAAGCGGGAGAGATGTCGGCGAGGTAGCCTTTGGGCGGGGTGCTCGCGCGATGCGGCTCGCCGGATTCGGTGGAAACAATCCAGATCGACGAGGCGCTCGTGTCCTCGCTGCCGCTGAAAGCGAGGAACCTTCCGTCCGGGGACCAGGAGAGCGGGCTGACGGAGAGGCTGCCGCGCGGGAATTGCATGAGCCTGCGCTCCACGCCGCCGAGAGCGGGAACCAGATAAATGGCATTCTCGCGCAGGAACGCCAAACGGCTGCCATCGGGCGACCAGGCCGGCGCGTGGTCTTCCGCGGGGTCGGTCGTCAAGCGCAGCGCTGCGCCTCCCTCCACCAGGCGTACGTAAATGTGGAAGGCGTCCTTCTTCTCGCCGTTCCACACGAAGGCCACCTGGTTGCCATCCGGCGAGAGTGCAGGTTCGTACTCGAGGCCAGAGTAGGTGGTCAGCGTTCTGACGGGTCCGTAGGCCGTCGTGCGTGGCCCGGCACGGGAAGTAAACCACCAGGTTCCAGCCACGCCAAGAACCAGACCCAGGGCCAGCGCCGCGATCCAGCGCGGCGAACGCAGAGCGCGGTGAGTCGGCGACGCACCGGCTGTAACGGCCTCGGGTTCGCCGCTTTCGATTTCACGCTGCAGATCGTAGAGGCTGATTTTCAAATCGGCGGCCGATTGATAACGCCACGCCGGATCCTTGCGCAGGCAACGCTGGATGATTTTTTGCAGCTCGCGCGGCAGACCCGACTGGAGCTGGGCTGCAGGCTTGGGATCGCTCTGCAGAATAGCGGCCAGGGTCGAGATCTTCGAGCGGCCAAGAAAGGCGCGCTGGCCGGTGGCCATTTCGTAGAGCACGGCGCCGAAACTGAAAATATCCGAGCGGGCGTCCACTCTGCGGGCCTCAGCCTGCTCCGGCGACATGTAGGATACCGTTCCGAGAATGCTGCCTTCCTCGGTCTCGGGACCCACCGGCCGCGTAAGCTCGGCATCGCTCGCATCGTGAAGATCCGACAGCTTGGCCAGACCGAAATCCAGCAGCTTGACCTGGCCATCCTCTGCGACCATAATGTTGCCCGGCTTGAGATCGCGATGGACGATGCCGGCGGCATGCGCGCGCGCCAGGGCGTCGGCCACCGGGATCGCATATTTCAGCAGTTCGGCGAGCCGGAGCCCGCCCCGCGGGATCAGACGGTCGAGCGTCTGCCCGGTAACGAACTCCATGACAATGAACTCATCGCCGTCCGTGCTACCGATGTCGTAGATGGTCACGATGTTGGGGTGATTCAAAGCCGAGGCCGCCTTGGCCTCCTGCGCGAAGCGCCGCTTGCGCTCGGAGTCGGCCACCTTGTCCGCCGCCAGAACCTTGATCGCGACCAGCCGGTCCAGTTGCGTGTCGCGGGCCTTGTAGACCACACCCATCCCGCCCTCGCCAAGCTTGTCCAGAATGCGGTAATGAGAGATGGTCGTTCCGATCATGACCCGGCCCGCAAAATTGGGGAGCGGACAACGAAGAAATTCTATCTCACTGTGGCACCCGGCGTCGCCCCTAACGGGGGACTGCCTCCAGCCGGGTCCAGTTTCCCTGGAGAGAAGAGTTCGGATTGAAGTTCGCCGAGTCGGTCACCACATAGGTATTGTCCGGCCCCGCCCACGCATGGCCGTATTGGTTGCTTAACTCCACCGTCTCGCCGGTGTTGGGATTGCGGAACGTCTGCACGCCGCGCATGTACTGGCTCCAGCCTTCCATGGAATGGTCGCGGCTGTTCGTGGCGTTTTGATACGCGTCGTGAATCATCTTGCTCATTTCCTGGCCGGCCTTGGCGGCGATCGCGGAGCGGTCATTCGCCCCTTTGATGTCCTGGGCCTGCAAATTCGCGATGACCTGTTCCACGCGAGCCTGCCACTGCGGGTCAACACGCACCGTGCCCATAACCAACCGGAAGAATTTCTCCTGTGCGTCCAATTGGCCTTGTGGAGCGCGCATGGCGAACACGTGATCCGCAGCGTTGCTGTAGTACAGCGTCTGTCCCATGCGCCCGGTGCGCATATTGAACGAGGGACCGGCCATGCCGGTGGAAGACGTCATGGCAGTGAACCACTCCTCCACGGGCTCGCCGCCCAGCATGTAGCTTACGCGCACCCGGCCTGCATCCGTGCGGATGTTCACCCGCATCCCCTGTCTCCCAGCAACCAGCTGCAACTGGCGCGCTTCCTCTGCGAGCCTCTCGGCGGCATCGGGCATGGGCTCGGAGCCGCTGACGCGCGCATCGCGCCGCACAAAGGGCAGAACGCTTCGCCGCAGGAACTCATCCGCTGACATGGGAGGCATGATGTCGCAACCGCGCGCGCCGAATCGCGCCATTTGTTGGTTGCTGGCCTGCATCATTTTCCGCATGTTGAGGTCGTTGGTCCACTGCCAGGTGTTTTCGGGAAACAACTCCATCGCCAGGCGCCCGTCCGGACTGCCGGCCCGAAAACTCAACTTCACCAAATTCGCGTGACAACCGGTCCCTTGCCCGTATTGCACACCGCCTTGAAATTGCCAGTCGGTGGGGATCAGCAGCGTCAATGCGGTCATGGGCTGCTCGAAGCCGCGCTCATCGACAATGCGGACCAGTTTCATTCGATAGACGTTCCCGCCTGCGGGAGCCGTCGAAGCTCCTCCTGGACTTGACGGAGCAACCGGTGCCCGGGGTTGTTGCGGAGCGGTGCTTGGCCGGGACGGAGAAATGTCGATGGCGCCGGCCGGGGCTGGAGGAGGGCCATCCGCCACCTTCGGCGGAGCGGTGAGCGTGAAACTTTGCTCAATCTGGCCGAAGGCGCTCTTCATCCTCGTGAAATCGGCTTTCGGCGCGGACGTCATCAGCAGATACGTCAGTGACCCGTCCGTGACGGCGAGCAGTTGAAAGTACGAGTCGGAGCCCATCGGATTGATGCCGGAATACGTGACATATTGGCCCGTCCGGCCGCCGAAATTCGCAGTTCCGCGCCGCGCTTCGGCGAAGTTCTTCCACTGTTTGCCGGTCGCCGTCCCGATGGAGTTGAGCATCAATTCCGGATCCGCGCTGGGCAGCACCAACAGGGTCACGTACGCCGCGCCGCTGGAGAATTGCACCGCGTCGTTGTTCATCTGCGTGGTTTTCCAGCCTTGAGGAATCCGCAGTGTGAAACGCTGCTGTGGATCGCGATAATTTGCCGCGGCGGAGTTGGATGAAACCTGACCCGCTGCGTGCTGGGGAATCGCTTGAATGAGAGCGCAGGCAAGCAAGCCCGCGAAACGTCTGATCTTTCGGCACGAAAACAGACGATGGCGAGACAAACTCTCCATCTGGATTTTCGTAATTCCATGTTACCACTTCACCGAACTTCGCAACCCCGGCAGCCCCGAGTGCATCCTATTACATGAATGCGATTCCTATTGCTGGCCTTCCTGGTCTACGCCACTACCCTGGCGGCGGACCCGAGAAAAACCGCGGAACCCGAGGCCATCAACGACTCACGCCCGAGGCCAAGGGTGGCCAAAAATAATCGGAAATTTCACCCGTTACGGTTTTTAAAGCGCCTGAGCAACGCCGAAAGTGAGTTCGCGTTCCGACTCTCGTCCTGGGGGATTCCGCGTGAAGAGGAAGCCGCCAAATCACCGGCGTCGCCAGTTTCTCCCGTAGTACAGAACCCTGCGGCGGGATCTGTCGCAGAGGCGGGCGGCTTGATACCGCAGCCCTTGCCGGTCGCATTGTGCCGCATATCGGATGCCCCAACGTTGATACTCAACACCTCATTAGAGTAAGGGTAACGCGCCAGCCGTTTCTCGCGTACACACAATTAACTGTCTGTGTAATTCTCGTAGAGGCGTTATACGGATGCTGTTCCGTCTCTCGATGGCGACACTTGCACTGGCTGCCTGCGCTTGCGGGGCGGCTGGCCAGCCCTTTGTCGATGGCAGCCGCGCGGAGCTGATAAAAGCCGCACCCGAATTGAGCGCGCTCGAATTCGACTCCAGCCAGAGCACGCTCGATCCGCTGCTGCGCGCAACCGGTGAGCAGTTAGACAGCATGCTCGCCAAGTTCATCAACATATCGATGGCCGAAGAGGTCCACGAAATGCGCTTCGACAGCGCGCCCATGATGTGGAGAGAGCAGCGCGATAACTTCCGTTATGTGGTCAAAACGGATCCGTTCGCTGAGTCACGAAGGCCGGCACAAGGTGCGGACGCCGCGCAGCCGAATGCCAGGAGTGTCTTTTTGATCGCAGGCCCTTTCGTGGAAATGCTGGGGGACCTGTTGCCGGAGAATCAGAGTCAGTCGCGCTTCCGGTATCTGGGACGCATTGCAGAAGGGGGCAGGCCAAGTCTGGTAGTAGCCTTCCTCGCGCGAGACGGTGCCAGGGAAGGCCTGGTGTGGCTGGATGAGGCAACCAAACGAGTCCTGCGTTTCCGAACGGACGTTTTAAGGCGCCCCTTTGGAGGGAAACTCGACAGCTTCACCCGGGATGTCCGTTTCGTCCCGGTGAATTTCTCCTCTTTGAAAACCACGCTGTGGCTGCCATCGAGCGCCACGGTACACGCACGGTTTGCCGCGGGCGAGTTGCACAGCGTTCACCGGTTTTCCGAGTACCATGCGGATGAAAACGACGCTGCCGGCAAGCCCCGTGGGCCGCTGGCGATGGAAGATGATGCCATCGAGGTGCTGCTCAAAGGAGTCGCCGCTCTGGAGGCGGGAAAACCAGAAGATGCGATGGGGCCTCTCCGGGAGGCGGCGGCGCGATTGCCGGAACGGATTGAGCCGGGCTATTACCTGGGATTGGCGCTCTACCGTACGCACGATTTGCCGGGCGCAGAGACTCAGTTTCGCGAAGTGGTGAAGCGAACTCCGGGTTTCGCGGCCGCTCACAACGAACTGGGCGCAGTGCTCTTTGAGCGCGGGGATAAGCCTGGGGCCGTGGTGGAGTTTCAAGAGGCGCTGCGCCTGGAGCCTGCGAATGCGAAAATCCGCGCGAATCTCGATGAGGCGACGAAGAAGCAGGGAGCCGTGGAGGCTCCAGCATCTCCGGCAGCCGGCGACGCGGCTATTAAAGTGAACGTGCGCGAGGTGTTGGTTCCCGTGGTGGTGACCGACAAGGAAGGGCATCACGTGACGGGCTTGGCCCAGGCCGATTTCAAGGTTTTTGAAGACGGGGTCGAGCAGAAGATCACCGCGTTCTCCAGTGAGCGGGCGGTTGTCGTCGCGCCGCCGAGTCCGGGCACACAGGCTGGCTCGTCTGGCCCAGTGGCAGGCCGTCCCCCAAAGCCTCTGGCAACGCGGCACACTTACGTGATTTGCCTGGACATGCTGCACACCTCCTTTGGCAACTTCGTCTATGTTCGGGGAGCGCTCGAGAAATTGTTTCAGCAGGAGCAGGCAGGCGATTCGCGTTACGTGGTGATCTCGCTGGGAAGGAAGATGGAAGTGGTCCAAAACCCCACTTCCGACCCGGCCCAGGTTCTCGAGACCCTGACCGGGCCTGCTTTCCGCAACCTGTTTCAACACGGTTCGAAAACCTCCGCACAACTTGAAGTCTCGACCTTTGAGGAGGAACTGCAAGAGGTTCGGGCGTTGTGCGATGCGGGCGATCCTACTTGCCCGCTTCGCAAGTCAGCGCTCACGCCCCATGCGGATCGGGTTGCGGAATACGAAAGGTTCCAGACCACGCAATTTCTGGAGCAATTGCGCTCCGTAGTGGAGCAGGTGGCGCGTGGCGACGGGCGGCGCACGCTGGTCTTGATTTCCGATGGCATTCTGTTGGCGCCCGGAAGAATCCCATTTGGACTTCTCGAAGCGTACTTCCCGGAACTCCGCTCCACTCGCAAACTCGAAGATATGGAGGATGTCATGCAGCCCATCTTCCGGCTCGCGGTGAAGGCAAATGTCCCCATTTATACCGTCGACTCGCGCGGGCTTTACACCTCTCCCGGGATGGACGCGTCGCGGAATGTAAATGCATCCGTTGGACCGCAAGTGAGCCGCGAGTGGGACAACATTGCGACCGAGGAGGGCCTCACGCTTTCGGAGATCGCCGCAGCTACCGGTGGAACAGCCTTTAAAAACAGCAACGACCTGTTCACCGGTTTAGAGAGAGCCTTTGCCGACGGACGCGAATACTACATGCTGGCTTACGTCCCGGCCAATGAAGCGCAAGACGGCAAATTCCGCAAGATCGAAGTCCGAGTGCGTGATAACAAGGCGCTGGTGACCGCGAAACGGGGCTACTGGGCGGCTTCGCAGTAAGTATGAAGCCATTGTTGCGTTCGCCTTCGCACTGGGCCTGACCGCCGGCCTGTGGCCCGCCGGGGACGCTGCTTCAACTCGTGCTCCGGCACTAAACACAAGGTGTGAAAAAATCAGGCCGGGCGCTTTCCTCGTTGTAGTGGCCGAGCACATGCTCGGCCAGATCTGTCCCACAGCAACCAGGATGCTCGCGCGCTGGCCGCGTCAGCCTCCACTTCTCGGACATCGGCTGGCACAAACGCAAACAGCGAAGGTAGTCAAGGACCGCATCGAACGATTCCCTCTATCTCCCCCAGTCGAAGCTCAGAGCCGGGCTGCACTGAGCCGACTTCAGGTTCACATTTGTAGTGCCCCGCTGTTCGCCCTTTCTATAAGGCAAGATCACCGAGAAGTACTTTCCGTCCGCTCCAGCTTTGGCCTTCTCAGTGTAGTGTTCGCTGCCGGACCTGGTTTCCATAGTGACTTCGGCGCCCGGCTCAAATCCCGCGCCTTCGATAGCCACGGCCGCCCCACCCGGCATCAGCAAGACGGAATCGAGAACGCATTCCTTGTCACGCGATGCGTTCGGAATCGGGACGACCTTCAAGAACGCCTTGATGCTCTCGTCATCCAAAGAAATCAGGGCTACTCTAAACGGCTCCCCGCGGACGGGGCTCAACACAAAATCGACGGGGTCGTTCGGTTTTTCGGGTGTGCCGCACGCACCCTCTGTACCGGCGCAAATCACAAGACCGGTATCATCCAGGGTCACTGCTCCTGATGCTTCGATGGGGTCTGGCTGTGTGATCGGCCAGGTCAAGAGCGCATATTCGCTGTCCGCCGGCAATCCGATGGCATGCACTCGATACTTGATGGCATGTCCGGCCCCCGGCACCGGTATTTCTCTCACAGAAAGTGACACATTTGGACTGTTCAGCGCCGGCCCCCAAGCCCGATGCGCCTTGGCCAGGCGGGCCGCGAATTCCTGGACGTCTGCATTCCTCTGTGCGGGAGTCTGTCCCGAGAGCGACAACGTGAGCGCCAGGTAAATGAACAGCCGAATTTTGACCCGAAACATACCTTTGTGGCCCCTCGCCGCGTCTCCGCGTCGCCGTGTCCCCGCGTCGGGCTGTCGGCCGAGGTCCGGCCTCTCAGACGACATCAGCGGCCTTCCTGTTCGCTCTTGACTCGATCAGAACCTACGGAATCGAGTACAATTGTGGACCAGCGAATTTGTCTCCGAGCCCTATCGGGGGACCGATGGCAACCGGAATTGTCCGCCGCGGAAACCACGCCTACGAAAATCTGTTTTTCTCCGGCATGGCTCTTGTGTTTCTCGTCTGCGTCTTTATAGGTTTTGCACCCACCTACTATCTTGCCGGTGTTTTCAAAGCTCCTCTCCCTAATCTGCTTCTCCATATCCATGGCGCGGTCTTTTCCCTGTGGATTCTGCTATTCATCGCTCAAACCTCGCTCGTCTCGCTCAACCGCGTAGATCTGCATCGCCGGCTGGGCATGCTTGGCTTTGGATTGGCATGCCTGATGGTGGTTCTAGGCTTGCTGGCCGCCAGCGACCAACTTGCCCGGCACACCGCAAATCCTGGCACGGAGACGGTCGAAGAAGTGAGGGCATTCTACGCGATCCCCCTCGCGTCCATTCTGATGTTCTCCACGTTCGTCTATTTCGGCTACCGCAATCGAATCCGTCCTGCGGTGCATAAACGGCTGATGCTGTTCGCTACTCTAGCGCTTCTCGACGCGGCCTTCGACCGCTGGCCCATTTTCGCTCCTGTCTCCCTACCCGTCGTACACGTCGTGTGCTTCGTTCCCCTAATTTTTCTAATTATGGGGTACGACTGGTGGTCTACTGGCAAGGTTCAACGGGTCACCCTTTGGGCCAGCGCATTCCTTGTATTGGTGCAGCAGACCCGCCATCTGATCGGCCACACTATAGGATGGCAAAGCTTTGCCGCGTGGGCCCAGACCCACGCACCCTCTTTTCACTGAGATGAGATGGTCTTGCGCGCTCTCCGGACATAGGTTCGTGCTCCGGCCATTCGATGGATACAGAATCAGCCGCCTTTGCAGTATCGCCGCGTCGGGCTCTTAAATCGCCACCCCCTCATCCAGCCCGCTCTCCAGGAACCACTCACGCCGCTCCGCGCGCCCCGGCCTCGCCAGCGTGAATTCCCTGTGCCGCGGCACGCCTGCATACAGCCACGCCGCCGTATCACAGAAGCTCTCGCAGCAGTACTCCCGCCATTTCCGCGTCCGCTCTCGCCGGTCGCGCAATGCCAGCTTCTTCTTCCGCCACTCCGCCGACCATCCCAGTTCCCCGCGCAAACCCCGCCGCAATTCCCGCGCCACCAGGTCTTCATACGAGCGCCGCCTGGCATTCCCCAGGCGCAGCCATGCAAAATGAAACAGCTCATGCACGAAGATCCGCGCGAACTCCTCCGGCTGCGCCATGAGCCTTTCCTCGATCAACATCCGTCTCTTGCGCAGATCCGTAGCCGCATGCGCTTCGCCGCCCTCGTCGTCTTGGATCGTTGTGCGAAATTCGATCTCCACCGGACGCCCGGCCACCGGCGGAATCGACGAAGGCCACGGGCTCCCGCTACTGGCGCAGTTGGGAAAGAACACTCTTCGGCACCTTGGCCACCACGTTCACCAGCGGGTCGACCACCTCCGCGATGTCATATCGCATCGAAGTCCCCAGCACCATCGCCACTTCGGCGGCGTTGAGCTTGTAGTCGCGCTCCAGCCATTGCGCCACGTTGGTCGTCGCCGCCTGCAGTGCATCGCTGAGCGAGTTGCCAATCCCGAGCGCCATCACGTATTCGCCGTTCTCCGCGCGCGGCATGTCAATCGACTGGCCCTGCACCACGTCCACCGTGAACTCCACGTCCATCGAGGTCTCGAGTGCGTCTCCCGTCAGCTCGCCATCGCCCTCCGCCGCGTGCCCGTCGCCCACAAACAGCAGCGCGCCCGGATGATACACCGGAAAGTAAACCGTCACGCCCTCGCGAATCTGGCTGTAATCCATGTTGCCGCCGAAGCTGCCGAGATAGCCCGACCGAAACGCATTCCTCCCCGGCGGCGCCACACCCACGCAGCCCAGCATTGGCGCCAGCTTGATCGAAAAATTCTTCAGTTTGTCGGTCGGATTCTTCAACGTCGCCACCCCGTGCTCGCGATCCAGCCTCCATTCGCTGTCGAATTTCTCCACCGGCTTCAGATCTTTGAAGTAGTACGGATCGAAAGCGCTGCCCACGATTCCGTCACCGCTCTCCGCCGAATCGCGGTTCAACCGGATGCGCGTGAAATGCACCACCAGCGTATCGCCCGGCCACGCATTCTCGATGTAAAACGGCCCCGTCAGCGGATTGCCGCCCAGCGACCGCCGCTTCCCGTTGGCGTCCCGCCCGCCCGCGTCCACCGTGGTCGTGGTCACGCTGTCGCCCGGAAACACATGCATCACCGGCGCAATCCCGCTCGAAAACTCGCGATGAAAAGTGCGCGGGAAATATCGGTGCGCTTTGGGCTCGCCCACCGGCCGCTCCGCCAGCCGCTGCCCCGTCCAGCTCACGTCTTCCTCGTGCAGCTTCGCGGTTCCCACCAGCACGCCTTCGATCGTCGTCCCCTTGAAGTCGCCGATCACCTTGCCTTCTTTATCCCGCACCGTGAAAGCCACGGCCTCGCCATGCGCTGTCCCCTCCAGCGTCATCTCGTCAAACTGCCCGCTCAGCTTGTCCCCGCTGGCCTGGATCGTCGCCCGCCGGTAAGAGGGCTCGCCAAACCGCGTGATCGTAATCTCCCAAATGCCGTCAAACCCCGCCGCAAAGGCGCCCGCCGCCAACCAGAACAAAGCCAAGCCGAAAAGAAAACTCGTCGTCCTCGTCATTCCCGTAAGCTTATCGCTAGTAGAGGCACGATGGTGTGGCCTTAGCGTACTTTGATTGCTACTGGCTGCAGTACCCTTACATTAGGCGGCAACCCGCCCCCGGGCGTAAAATAAAATTATGGCGAGAGGCTGGGAAAGTAAGTCGGTCGAAGCCCAGATCGAATCCGCCGCCGGGAAACAAAAAGCAACTGCTCCACCGGAGCTGACTTCCGATCAACTCGAAAGAATGCGCGAAAAAGAGAGCCTGGAATTATCGCGTACCCGCGTTCAGCGGGAACTGGCTGCCAGCACCAATCCGCGCTATCAGACGATTCTGCGTAAAGCCCTGGCCGATCTCGAAGCCAGGCTCGCGCGCTTGGAACCGGCGAAAAAAGCGGCAACTGCGGTAGTCCGCTAACGGTCTTTGATCTTTGCAGCCGGCGCTAATGTGTCGGCCGTTGCGAAGTGCGGTTGCATGTCCGTCGGGATGTCATTCCCCATGTTTCCCATTAGGGCAGTCACCACTCTGGCGTAAATTTATTCCCTTGCCGTCCAGGACCATCGGCCCGCCGCATCGATCCTATCCGCGCACCCGGTGCCTAGCATAGAATCGCAATGGATCAGAATCTTCCTAAAGATGATCTGGCGGCCGGGCCGGAACTCGAAACCTCTCTGCGCAAAGAGCAGACGCTGGAAATGATGGGCGCGCTGGCCGGCTTCATCGCCCACGATCTCAACAACGAGTTGACCGTGATCCTGGGAAACGTGGGATTGTCGCTCGATTCCCTCGAATCCGACCACCCCCTGTATGAAGGCCTCATGGAGGCCCAGCAGGCCACCCAGCGATGCGTGGAAATGACGCGCGCCCTGCTCAACCTGGGCCTGAGCGTGAAGCCGGAAATGCGCCCCGTGCAACTGGACCAACTGCTGAAGGGCACCGAGCGCATTCTGCGCAAAGTGCTTCCCTCCAACCTCCCGGCCAAATTTGCCAAACACACCCACTTGCCGTCGATCCTAGCCGATTCCAACCAGATCCAGCAGGTCATCATGACGCTCGCCGCCAGCGCCAGCCGCGCCATGCCGGAAGAGAGCCTGCTCGAAGTCCAGGCGAAGAACGGCCCCAAGTACATCACCATCTCGATTTCGGTGGCCAGCGTGGACCAGCTCGGGGCGAATCCCAAGCGCTTGTTTACTCCGCTTTCTCCCTCCAAGGCCGGCCAGGAGACCGGAACTTTCGGACTCGCCCGCGACATCGAGATCGTCCGCGCGCACGGCGGATCGATAGACGTGGCGCGCGATGCTACCTCCATCACTTACCGGATCTCGCTGCCGGCAATGAGCCGCTCCGACCAGCCGGCGGGCCGGTCTAAGACTTTGTCGGAAGGTTCGGCCTGCGTGCTGATCGCCGACGACGAAGGGCCTGTGCGGCGCGCCGCCGTGCGCATCCTGCTGCGCAAGGGTTACAACATCATGGAGGCCAGCGACGGCGAGGAAGCGGTGCGCGTTTTTGCCGACAACCCGGACGCGGTCGACCTGGTTTTCCTGGATATGACCATGCCCGGTCTTTCCGGCCTCGAAGCGCTCGAGCAGATGCGCCAGATCCGCCCGGATCTCAAGGCGCTAGTGGCGAGCGGCTATCCCGTCGACGTTCCCACCGCGCACTTTCTGGCCAAGCCCTATTCGCCCATCACCCTGGTGCGGCGAATTCAAGATGTCCTCAACAGCACCGACGATGCCGCCCGCGTAGAATCGTAGTGAGTGCGCATTCTCGGAATCGAGTCTTCCTGTGATGAGACGGCCGCTGCGGTGGTCGAAGACGGCGTCTCCATTCTCTCCTCCGTTGTCGCCTCCCAATTAGCCACACACGCCCGCTATGGCGGCGTGGTGCCCGAACTGGCATCGCGCGAGCACCTGCGCGCCATCGTGCCGGTCGTGCGGCTGGCCCTCGACGAATCCAAAAGCACCTACGCCGGCCTGTCGGCGATCGCCGTAACGGTCGGGCCGGGCCTGGTTGGATCGCTGCTGGTGGGCCTGACCTTCGCGAAATCACTCTCGTTTGCCCGCGGCCTCCCGCTCATCGGCGTCAATCACATCGAAGGGCATGTCCACGCCGTGGTGCTCGAATCGAAGCAAAGGGGCACGCCGGTCGAATTCCCCGCGCTGGCGCTGATCGTCAGTGGCGGCCACACCCACCTGTTCGAGACCCAAGCCGGCTTCTCTTATCGCCTGCTGGGCAAGACCCGCGATGACGCTGCGGGGGAGGCCTTCGACAAAGTCGCCAAGCTGCTCGGGTTCGGCTATCCGGGCGGCCCGGTGATCGATCTGCTCGCCCCGTACGGGAATCCGCGCGCCGTGCCGTTCACCCTGGCAAAGATGAAAGGCAATGCGCTCGATTTCAGCTTCAGCGGCCTCAAAACCGCCGTGCTGCGGTGGACCCAAGCACGCGATCTCGCGGGCGAGATTCAACAGCGCAAAGAGCTGCTGGCAGAGCATCCGCGGCCCACTGCGGACGAGTGGTTGGCCGTCACCCCGCAAGTTACGCTGGACCTTCTGGCGTCCTTTCAGAGCACGGTCATTCAGGAACTGCTGCGCCGCGCGGTGGCCGCCGCGGAATCGATTGGCGCACGCGCGCTCATCATATCCGGCGGCGTCGCGTGCAATTCCGGCCTGCGTGCCGCCGCATCCGCCCAGCGCCTTCCCTACCCGGTTCACTTCCCCTCCCCGGCGCTTTCCACCGACAACGCCGCGATGATCGCCGCCGCCGCCTTTCCCAAGCTCGCACGCCACGAGTTCGCCGACCTAAGTCTTGCCGCCTCAGCCAGTTTGCCGCTGGCATAAGGCCCGGTATTTCCCCCGGCTTGACCTGCGGAATCGAGTTAGGTAGCCTGTTTTGAGCGGTCACAGAGACGGGGCTCACTGGGCACTCTTCGGTGGGGGTGTTCAAAACGCGCCTTAATTTCGGAGGACGATTGATCGTTCTGTTGTTCGGAGCGCCAGGCTCGGGGAAAGGAACGCAAGCGCGGTTTATCTCCGAGCGCCGCAAAATCCCGACCATTTCCACAGGCGACATGTTGCGGGCGGAGTGCCGCAACGAGACCGCGCTCGGCATCGCGGCCAAATCCATTCTGGCCAGCGGCGGCCTGGTGGATGATGACCTGGTCAACATCATGGTGGTTCACCGGATTACACAGCCGGATTGCCGCAACGGATTCATCCTGGATGGCTATCCGCGCACGGTTCCGCAAGCGGTTTTCCTATCCGGGTTTCTGGAAAACGCCGAGCTGCCAACTCCCAAAGTGATTCATCTGGACGTGCCGCTTTCCGTGCTGGTGACCCGCCTGTCTTCCCGCCGGCATTGTCCGGCATGCGGCCGGATCTATAACCTGCTCTTTCAGCCGCCGGCGATGGAAGACCGCTGCGACTTTGATGAAGAGCCTCTGATCCACCGCGACGACGACCGCGAAGAGGTTGTGCGCCAGCGGATGGAGGCCTATCACCGGCTGTGCGCTCCGCTGATCGAATACTACAGCGGCCCCAACTACCACCGCGTGGATGGCCAATGCTCGCCCGAGAAAATTTCGCAGCAGATCAAAGCCATCATCACAGCGCGATCCGTGCGCCGCGCCACAAACGGCACGAAACGGGCAATGGCGATTCGATATTCGGAACCTTCGACGGAATTGACGTAGGCGGGGACGGGCGGCCTCGACCGGCGCTGGAGCGCGAGTTCAAGTTGTGCGCACTCCACTGGCATCTCCGTGCGAATGAGGGAGCAGATCAGGCTGGCCCGTTTTCCTTCCGAGATCAAAGCAGACCGCTGCAGAGATACTCAGGCGGCCAATGAGTTCTCGATACATGGAAACCTCCTCCCCCCTCCGGGATTCTCGTATGGCAACGAAATCCCTCCGCGGCCCACGTGGCGGTGGTCGATTATACTCCCATGCTTCAAAAAGTTGCGTCGTAAACTAATGTTCGGCAGTTGGGGTTTTGGTACATTACATTACAATCACCCGCAGGCAGATTGATCAACGACATCGCTGAAACCCCTATAAGTACTGATCCGGACGCTGGCACGCATGACCATCCATTTCATCTGCACCGGCAACATATACCGTAGCCGGCTCGCCGAGGCATACTGCGCGTCCAAAGGCGTTCTGGGGTTGCGCGTGTTTTCAAGCGGCATCGGGACCGCGTCGAACGGCGGCGTCCCGATCGCGCATTACGCCGCGCGTATGTTGAGTCAAGACAGGCTCGAGCGCTTTGCAGCTCCGTCGTGGCAGCAAACGACAAAGGCGCTCGTCCAGGCCAGCGACGTCCTGGTGTTCATGGAGCACGAACACTATCGCTTCTGCGAGGATTGGATCGACCCCATACGGCAGCGGGTGGAGATCTGGGAGATTCCGGACGTCGGACCGATCGATCCGGCGCAGATCATGAGTAAGGTCGAGCAGACCTTTGATGTGATCCGCCAGCGGACCGACATGCTGCTGACCACCCTCGGGCAAGACGACTAAGATCAACCAGGTGTCGCGTGGCTCTCGACGCTTTCGTAACTCGTTGTAGTGGCCGAGCACGCTCGGCCAGATCTGTCCCACAGTGTCGCGTGCCTCTCGACGGCTCTATGGCAAGTTAATAATCAGTACAGGATCGACGGCAAGTAAGCGCCGGCCGGCTCGTTATACAGCCCGAGGGTCATCAGCGTCATCGGCTGGACCACGTGCAAGCCGCCATCGAGACACCAGCGAAACAGTTCCGCGTTCCGCGTTGGCACCAGGATCCCAGGTCCGCCGAAGCTTTCCGCCGATGCGATGAGGGCCTGAAGATCCAGGTTGGTTTCCGCCACGGCGTGTCCGAAGAAAGCCAATACCGACGCATATCCGGTGATCTTCCCGCCACGCTCCACAACCGTTGCGGATCCCCGGTCAATCGCCTCCTTGAGATCTCCGCCCCGGTCGTGCCCGTGAACCGCCCGGCAAACGCGGTTGCACTCTTCTAAATCGGATAGGCGCGCCGGCCGTATGGAGCAACCTTCGATCCGTTTTCCCATCGCCGGACCCTGCATCACCGACAGCGGTTCTCGCGCGTCGAAACCCAGCTTGGCGTAAAGCGATAAAGAACGATTGTGGAATGCAGCCTGAACCAGCCGGACTCCGGGGGCCTTGCGTGCCGCCGCCCTGTCGAGCACGGCTTCCATCAGCTTTCGTCCCACGCTCGCATTTTGCGCGGCCGGATCGACCGTGATCGGCCCGACGCCCGCAATCACGGAACGCTCATCCAGGCAATTGCTGCCCACGATTCGTCCATCCAGCTCGGCCACGATGCAATAAAAACCCGGATGCGAGAATGTTTTGCTCAGGATGTCCACCGCAACGCTCGCATCCGGGAAATCGGGCGGGAAGTTATGTTCGGTGCTGATCTTGCAAAAAGCCTGGTAACAGATTTGCCCGCAGATCTGCGCATCCTCCGGCTTCGCACTCCGGATGACCACCGATTGAATAGTCGGCATTCGTTCCGCTCCGCTTTGTACGGGCCGAGCATGCTCGCCCGTTGCTTTCCTGCCGTTCGGAAGTTTAGCACTTGCGTAACTAGCAGGGTAACGGATGAGAGCGTCGCGGATGGACCGTTCTGTGAGGTTATAACGAGACGATTAGCGAAGCGCGGGAGCGGGCGACGGTTCGAGGACGCGTTCAATCTGCGCGGAAACTTTGGCTGCCGTGGCGGTGCCGTCGATTTTGTAATAGTTCGACTTGGCGTAGTAGGCAATCACCGGACCGGTCATTTCCTCGTAGGCTTTCAGACGCTGCCGGATCACTTCTTCGCGGTCGTCTTCACGCGTGGTAAGCCGCGCGCCGTCGAAATCACACACGTCCTTCACTTTCGGAGGCTGAAACAGGAGGTTGTAAATGTGCGAGCACTTGGGGCACTGCCGCCGGGCCGTGATGCGTTCGACGATCACGGAGAAAGGAACGTCGAGGTGAATCGACGTCACATCCTGATGCAGAATGCGATCCAGAAACTGGGCTTGTGGCAGCGTGCGCGGATAACCGTCCAGCAGGAAGCCTGAAGCGCAGTCCGGCCGGCTGATGCGCCGCGCGATGATGGGATTCACGACTTCGTCGCCGACAAGTCCGCCCTTGGAGAAAATCGAGCAGGCCATCTTGCCCAGTTCGGTGCCCGCTTTGCATTCCGCTCGAAACACTTCGCCGGTAGAAATGGCGGGAATCCCAAAACGGTGCGAGATGAACTCCGCTTGTGTGCCTTTGCCGCAGCCGGGGGGACCGAAGAGCAGTATGATCACACAACCTCCAGGGCAATTTGAGGACCATTCGGTCTGATTCGGTGCGCGGGGACAGGCACCGCGGTCCACCCAGAGCGGTTCGAAAGGGTTGGAGGCATTCAGGTTGGGAACAGTGCAGCCAGCCTCCTGCGCAAAACCGCGCAAAAGCTCCACCGGGGTGTGGTTGTTCACCTATTCCCGGTCTTAGTCAGCGAAAGTACATCGGTACAACCTGCGACGCGAGCCGCGAAGCGGGCGGCGCGTCCGTAGGCGCTGTCGTTCAATTTGAGATCGGGCGCTTTCTTGAGGAGTGCCGCGACGGTAGCCGTCTGGCATTTTCCGACCGTGAACTTATCGATGTCCGGGAGGCCCCCCACGGCCATGGTGAGGGCGTTATCACCGTCGTTGGTTTCGGCATGGGGATCGGCCCCATGATCGAGCAGCACCTGGACGATGTCGGCGTAGCCGTATCCGGCGGCCATCATGAGCGCGGTCATGCCGTCGCCGCAACGCGCGTTGAGATCCGCGCCGCCGGCGACGAGCGCTTCCACGGAGGCTCTCTGATCCTTATGGATGGCATGCATGAGCGGGGTCCAGTGGTTCACGCCCCAGCGCTGGTTGGGATCGGCGCCCTGAGCCAGCAGCGTTTTGACGGCCTGCGCGTCACCGGAGCGTGCCGCGCCAATCAGCGGGTTATCGGGCTCCGGGTTGCAGCCGGTGAGCCAGAACGCGGCCAGGAGAACGGCAGTCAAATATCTCATGATGCGATGCCTCCACTGTGCAAAGCATATCATGAAGTACTTTTCGATGTAAAGTACTAGCGGCGCGGGCTCAGTTGCCGGATCTCTTCGCCGGTGAGCGGCCGGTACTCTCCGATGGGAAGGTCTCCAATTCTCACCGGCCCTATGGCCGTCCGCACCAGCTTGAGCACCTTGCTTCCCACGGCTTCGAGCATGCGGCGCACCTGGCGGTTCCGTCCCTCGGTGAGGGTAATTTCGATGACCGTGTACCTGGCGGTATCGCGCAAGCGTTTCACCAGGGCCGGCCGGGTGGGACCGTCGTTCAACGTGACGCCGCGTCGCAAATGTTCGATTTGTCCATCGGTAAGCACGGTCGATGCCTTCACCTGGTACGTCTTGGGCTTCTTGTATTCCGGGTTGGTGAGGCGTTCGGCGAACTGCGAATCGTTGGTGAGAATTAACAGACCGCTGGTGTCCAGATCCAGCCGGCCCACCGGAAACACCCATGCGTCTACCCCGGACATGAGATCATAAACGGTGGGACGGCCTTCGGGGTCTTTGTAGGCCGTGAGATAGCCTTTGGGTTTATAGAGGAGCAAATAGAGTTTCTTGCCTGCGTGAACGGGTTTGCCGTCAAGAGTAACGTGGTCACGCGCAAAATCCACCCAGTAATCTGGGCTTTGGACCGTTCTGCCATTGACACGCACCCGCCCGGTCGCGATCCACTTCCGGGCCTCGGTGCGCGAGCCCAAGCCCGCTTTTGAAATCACGCGTTCCAGGGTCTTGAGTGGCCGCTTCGCGCCACGCAGGGCGGGTCGTGCCGGCATGTCTCAAATTTACAGCAGTGTAACGGGCCAGAGTATTGCGATGGGGGAAACCATCCTCATCCGGGGAGCGCGTCAATTGATCACGTTGCTCGGACCGGGGAAACCGCGGCGCGGCGAGTCCTTGAACGATCTGGGCATCGTTTCCGACGGCGCCATCCTGATCCGCGACGGGCGGATTGAGCAGGCCGGTCCTACGCGCCGGGTGGAGAATTTGAGAGCCGCCCGGAATGCGCGCGAGATCAACGCCACCGGACACGTGGTGATGCCTGGATTTGTGGACGCCGCGGCGCAATTGTGGCCGAGGAAGCCGAGCCTGAGCCAGACCGAGAGCGGCGGCGCGGAAGCCAAGCCCCGGCGCCCCTCCGGGGAACTCAGTGGCCTGTCCGCCCGGCTTCTTGCGGCTCGCGCACGGGACGTTCTGGCCGGCATGGCGCGGCATGGCACAACGACGGTCTGCGCGGTCACGAGCACGGCGCCGGACTGGGCGACGGAGCTCAAGATGTTGCGCGTGCTCGCCGGCCTGCAAGCGAATCCCTTGGACGTGTGTGTCGCCTACGCGGGTGGTTCCGGCGCTACGGTGGACATGGAGTCGCTGTGCACTGAGGTGATGCCGGTGATTTCCCGCCGCAGGTTAGCGCGTTTCGCCGTGGCGAACAGCACCGCATTTGAGCCGTCGGATTTGCGCCGGTTTCTGGCGTGCGCCCGGGGTCTGGGTTTTCGGTTAGGCGTGTTTACCGGAAATAGACCGCCGGCCATACGGCTAGCCATCGAAATGGAAGCAGCCATGGTAGCCCTGGATAGTATTCCAGAGGAGGAAATCGGCGATTTGGCCCGCTCGCACACCATCACGCTGTTGCAGCCGGCCTGTGGCTCACCGCTGAATTTGGATCGCCCGCGTGCGGCGCGCCCGCTCCTTGAATCGGGGGCGGCGGTTGCGCTGGCCTCGGGCTTCGGCCTGGAGGACGGCCCCACCTACAATATGCAGATGGTCATTTCGCTGGCTTGCTCCAAGATGGGACTAACTCCGGCGGAAGCGATATCCGCGGCCACCATTAACGCCGCTCACGCGCTGGGGTACGGCGAGGAGTGTGGATCGCTCGAGCCCGGCAAGCGCGCCGACGTAATCATTTTGAACGTGGAGGACTATCGCGATCTCCCTTACCGGTTCGGCATCAATCACGTACACATGGTTTTGAAGAATGGCGCGATCATCTGCCAGGAAGGTGAGGTGAAGCATTGCACCGCCAGGTAGTCGAGTGCGTGCCGAACTTTTCGGAGGGGCGGGATGCCGCGGTGGTCGCAGCCATTGCGGCGGCGATTGCGAGCGCGCCCGGAGCGATGATACTGGGCCGGACGTCGGATGCCGATCACAACCGCTCGGTCATC
>Ga0187819_10000184_pt1 | contig 29441 bp, 21 predicted proteins | sample NC_wetland_sal_i_15_FD_132411 | JGI IMG/M metagenome (GOLD analysis project Ga0187819, IMG submission 132411) | Wetland sediment microbial communities from Neuse River Estuary, North Carolina, USA - SO4_4 | ecosystem: Environmental > Aquatic > Freshwater > Wetlands > Sediment | place: USA... | reverse complement strand
GAAGTCGAGGAGCGCGTGACCCGTCCGGGCGTGTCGGTGGGGCTGGTGTGGACGCCGGCGGGAGGCGACATCGTGTTCATCGAGGCCTCGCGCATGCCGGGCGGAAAACAATTCACCATGACCGGAAGCCTGGGCGACGTGATGAAGGAATCGATGAATGCCGCGCTCACCTGGGTGCGCGCGAACGCCGACAAGTACGGCATCGATCCCGAATTCTTCAAGAACAGCGACGTGCACATGCACGTCCCGGCCGGCGCGGTGCCCAAGGACGGCCCGTCGGCGGGCGCGGCAATGGTGACGGCGCTGGTCAGCCTGATGTCCGGCCGCCAGGTTCGGCCGCGCGTGGCCATGACCGGCGAGACGTCGCTCTCCGGTGTCATCCTGCCCGTGGGGGGGATCAAGGAAAAGGTGCTGGGCGCGAAGCGCGCGGGCATCCAGCATGTGATCCTGCCGGCGGACAACGAGCCCAACGTGAAGGAAGACCTGCAGCCGGAAATGCTGGAAGGGCTCGAGCTGCACTACGTGCACACCTTGGACGAGGCCCTCGAGGTGGCCATCGGCAAATTCGAGCCGGCGGTGCGCGAGCCCTCTCCGCCTTCGCCGCTCCCTGTGGCGGCGGTGCGCCCGGAAGAGAAGCCGGCGCCAAAAGGCACACCACCCATCCCGCCCGCGGTGCACTGAAGGCGGGGCGGGAAGCTAACCAGAACTACCGAGAACGCTCATCCGTGACGGCCACGAGGAAGTGAAACTGTAAAGCCCTTCCTCGCCGGAAAAGTCCCGCATGCCGCGAATCCGCCCGTGCTCCGAAATGCGGGCGCTTTGCGGGCGCGGGCGACAGGCCCTTTGGCCCCCCGGTCTTCGATGGGAATGCCTGGCTCGCCGGTTGCAAGCTACCGTAAATTCTCCTGCTGAACGCTGTTGCTTCATACGAATATATCCTGCTTTACTTCATTCATTAATCTGCGTTAATATTCTGCGCCAGCAACGCCTAACCCCCGGGCACTCCCCCCAGGGGCGGGGCTCTCCCTCTATGGAAAAGAAATCGCACGGCCGGTCTGCAGGACGCGGGATCCTTTTCGCGTTCGGCATCGCCGTCGCACTCTTCTTATCTTTCCCGAGAGCGGCATGGGGCCAGGGAGAGACCACGAGCGCGATCCTGGGACAGGTGGCGGACGCGACCGGCGCAGCCATTCCCGGCGCCAGCGTCACGATCACAAACCGCGCGACGGGCCTGGAGCGGAGCGCCAGGACCGACGATCAGGGACGCTTCAATTTCCCGCAACTCCTCCCCGGCACCTACTCCGTGGCTGCGGCGGCGAACGGCTTCCAGCCGCAACGCCTGGACAACGCCGTCTCCGGCCTGGGACAGAAGCAGACCGTCAATTTCATCTTGCAGGTCTCGCAAGCGCGGCAAACCGTGGAAGTGAGCGGCGAAGCCCCGCTCATCAACCCGGAGAATTCCAATACCTCTACGACCTTAACCGCGCCCGCATTGGAAAACCTGCCGAATCCGGGCGGAGATTTGACCTACCCGCTGCAATTTTCCGCCGGAGCGCTGATGAACACCGCGGGCAGCGGAAACGACTTTGTGGGCGGCACGAACGGGTACGGAAACGTGGAGTTCAACGGCCTGCCGGCGCTTTCGAACGGGTACATCGTGGACGGGTTGGAAACGAACGACCCGCTGACGAATCTGAATAGCGGGCTTTCCACGAACCTGGTGCTGGGCATCAACTCGATTTCGGAAGTGACCGTCAACACGCTCTCGTATTCCGTGGATCAGGGCCGGTACGGAGCCTCGCAGGTGAACTACGTGACGAAGTCGGGGACCAATCAATTTCACGGAAACCTTTATGAGATCTGGAACGGCTCGATCCTGAATGCGGCGGATTTCTTCACCAATGCCACGCCGGGAAACCACAAGCCCCGCTCCACGGTGAACCATTTCGGGGGCAGCCTGGGCGGACCGATCGCACACAACAAACTGTTCTTCTTTGTCGACAGTGAATGGGTTCGCATCGCCCTGCCCATCGTGACGGCCGCCACCGTTCCGACTGCCGCATTGAAGAATTACGTGCTGGGTCAGGGCGGCACGCCCGGGCAGCTTGCGCTGGGCGGGATGGACTCGGTGACGGGATCGAGCTATCCGGCGGCCCCGCAACTGGTGCCCTTCTACACGAGGATGTTTGCCCTGTACGGGAATACCAGCGGAACGCCTCTTCCCGTGCTCGGGTGTCCCTTCAATGCGGACGGCACTTCCGCAGCGGGCAACCCTCCCAACGGGAACGGCTGTGCGAACCGGCAAAGCGTTTCGCATTCGAGCGACGACCACGAACAGGTCCAGACAGTTCGTATGGACTACAACATCGACGCAAAGAACACCTCCTGGTATCGCTTTCAGGCCGACACGGGCCTGCAGGCGGCCTACACCGACCCGATCAATCCCCTCTTCGACTCGGTTTCTCCGCAACCCCTCTACTCCTTCGCAGCAGGCTATACCCACGTCTTCTCACAGAACCTGGTGAACTATTTCAATCCGGGTTTTTCCTGGTACGCGAGCCTCTTCGCGCCGAGCGATTTCGAGAAGGCTCTTTCCGCTTTTCCCATTGTCCTGCAGGGAAGCGGCGCCAATGCGTTCACTCCCGTCGGGGGTCTGGACAACACCTGGCTCCAAGGGAGACGCGCCACGCGGTATTTTCTGAACGACAACCTGGCCTGGAGCCGCCGGGGGCATGAGCTGCGCTTCGGAACGAACACCCGGATTTTTCGTCTGAACGATTACGATTTCGGCGAAGGAAGCGTCCCCACGGTGACCTATGCGACGCTGCCCCAGTTCCTCTATGGAGTGGCTTCGACCGCCACGAAGACGTTTCCTCTGACCGCGAACGAGCCCTTTCGCTTCCTGAACCTCGATCTCTACGCGCAGGATACCTGGAAGGTCACCTCGAAGCTCACCTGGACATTCGGACTGCGCGACTCGTTTAATTCCAATCCGCTCAACCCACACGATGAGGTCGCCCGGCTTCCCGGTGCCTTCGCTTCCATTTCGCACGACGTGAATCAGCCGCTGAGCGCCGCGATTCAAACTCACCTCGGTAATCTTTTCTCCTCGACGCCACTCGCCGTTCTGCAGCCGAGGACGGCGATCGCCTGGCAGTTTGCGCCCAGTTCCGTGTTGCGGGCCGGTTTTGGAATGTTCGGCGATCTCCTGCCGGGCAGCATTGCGGATTTCATTGGCACGAACCCGCCGTATGTGCGCACCTTCCAGGGCGGATTGCACGGTACGGTCGGCCAGGCGGGCACCGCGGGCTGCGACCCCATGTTGGGCTGCACGGGAATTGCGCCGGGAGTTCCCAACAGCGCCGTAGATGCGCTCGTTGCCGCCAATACGACGTTCATGGAGGGCTTTGCGCAGAATGCGCTCTCCTGTGCGTTCCCATACAACAATTGCGCCGGGAGTCTGCCGCCCGTAGCGATTACCGCGGTGCCGAACGGCACGCTGCATGCGCCTTACTTCCTCGAGTGGAGTTTGGGGATCGAGCACCAGTTCGGGAGCACGGCCAGCGTGCGAGCCCAATACGTTGGCACTCGTGCGGTGAATCAGCCCTATCTGACTCAGGTGAACGGCTACCAGAATGTCTGCGCGGGATGTTTTGCGCCGTTCCCTTACTTGCAGCCGGCCGATCCCAGATTCAGCGCGGTGACGCAGCTCTCCACCGGCGCCGGCAGCCACTACAACGGCCTTCAGCTCACCGCGATGAAGCAGCTGGGGCACGGCCTCGAGGGGCAGATCAATTACACGTTCAGCCGGTGCCTGGACGAGGTGTCCAACGGCGGATTCTTGCAATTCTCCGCGGGCGCGCTGCTGGTACCGCTGCCTGGCGAGTTGGCGCGCGACTACGGACCATGCGATTACGATGTGCGGCACAACCTGACGGCCCAATACTCCTATCAGCTCCCGGTCCACGTGCGCAGCCGGGGGCTTGGCTACGCGCTGAACGGCTGGCAGGTGTCTGGAACTTTTGTGTGGCATAGCGGGCTTCCCTTTTCCGTGCTGAGCGCGCCGTACGCTGCGCCCTGCCCGCAGGAGCCGCAGGGAACCTGCGGCATCGTGCAGGGCGGCGGGCTGCAATTCGCTAGCGTCGTTCCGGGTGTGCCGCTCTACGACCACCACGCGATTCCCGGAGTGACCCAGGCGGGCGGCATTCAATGGCTCAATCCCAACGCCTTCGTGTCCACGGTGGATCCCTCGACCGGCGCGTGTCTTGGGGGTGATAGTCCGCAGGATTGCCAATTTGGGAATCTGGGACGCAACGCCCTGCGCGGGCCGGACTTTTTCTGGAGCGATTTCTATGTCACCAAAATCTTTCCGCTCGGCGAGCACGTCAAACTGCGCTTGGAAGGCCAGCTTTTCAACATCTTCAACCATCCCGATTTCGGACTGCCCAGCGATGTGATCGCGGGCATTCCCGGAAAACCATCCACGCAAATTGGTTTCGGCGCGTTCACGTACACAACCTCGCCCCCCACCGGCCTGCTCGGCGTGGGGCTGGGCGGCGACAGCTCGCCGCGCATGATCGCGTTCCAGGCGCGGCTGGAGTTCTGAAAAGCGAAATTCGGAAACCGAAAATCGAAAACCGAAGGACGAAAAACGGGCCAACCAATGGCTTCCTCGCCCCAGAGGAAACCCGGGTCCTGCCGCCTCTGTTTTTTCCGGCGCGTTGCTTTCACACTTAGCGCGAGCGGTCGCGCGCTCGGGGCGCAGGCGGCCGAATCAAAGACCATGCCGGGCGGAAGCGGCTACGAGCATTTGAAGGCGGCGGCGCGGGGCGTGGCGCTGCACCTGGGCGCGGCGCTGGGCGGCGGCGGGCTGGCCGCGCGATTCATCCTCGAATATGCGCAGCGCCACCGGCGCGCGGCGCTCACCGCGCATCTGCCGCGTTACCGCGAACTGGTGGCCATGATCCATCGGGAATGTCTGTTGGCCATGGTGGCGCGGGTGGAAGTGGAGTTGCCGCGCCTGCTGCATGCCGGGGGAACACCGGCGCGGGCGCTGGCCTCGGGGGAAGACCCGCTGCTGCGGAGGTTCCGCGTGGAGTTTTACGAGTGCCTGGCGGAATCGCTGGAATGGTCGCGCGAGGAATTGGACCGCTTCTGGCGCGACATCGATCTGTACATGCAGTGTCTGCGCGCACGAGGCGCGCGGCCCGGGCGCAAAAAAGAGGACCTGGGCCCGTTTGCCGACCGCTGCGCGTTCATGCTGGATCCCGCCATGATGGAGCGCGCGCGGCGCGCCGCGGCGCGGTTGCATGAGGAACTGGAAGCGAAAGCGCGAAAGATCGTGGGAGCAGCGTTTCGAGGAGCAAGGTAGGGCCGGGCGGCACGACGGGCGCCAGATTGAAGTTGCCCGGCAAACTCCCCAAACGCTATAGTCCGTTCGACTCAATGCGGCTCGAAGCACGACGCGCAGCCGCAGCGGCGGTCGAGCAAGGGAGGAACATGGCGTTTTCCGCGGGAACCATCGCCTTCTTCGCAGGCCTATTTCTCCTGGCGGCGCAGGGGGAACCTCCCGGCGATGTTCCGGAGAATTTGAGAGCGCCCGCGGACGAGCAATTGGTCTTGCATGCGCACGCCAAGGGTTTTCAAATGTACGTCTGCCAGGCCGCGACGGACGACAAATTTTCGTGGGCCCTTAAAGCGCCCGACGCGAAGCTTTTCGATGCCCACGGGAAGACCATCGGCCAGCACTACGCCGGCCCGGCCTGGAAGCACAACGATGGAAGCGAAGTCACCGGAAAAGTGGTGGCCCGCCACGACGCGCCCGAGGCGGGTTCCATTCCCTGGCTCCTGCTCGCTGCCGCGGGACATTCCGGCAGCGGCCTCCTCAGCGAAGTGACCAGCATTCAGCGGCTGCACACCCAGGGCGGCCAGGCCCCCGCAGCCGGCTGCGAGGAATCCAAGAAGGGGACGGAAACGAAAATGCCCTACTCCGCGGACTATTACTTCTACGCCGCGGCGAAAGCGCAGGGCCGGAACTGATTCCGAAGACTCATCGGATCGGGCGCTCCGGAACCCCCTTTCTTCGGGACCGGGACTCACTGCGCGAGTGCCCGCGTGACGTGTAGGATTTCATGCTCGGACTGGAGTAGCGAAGGGCAGCGGCAAGCGAAACTGGGAGGCAGCAATGAAGGCAGACTCTGTCCAGGTTTGGAGGAAGTTTCCGCTGGCGCTGGCGGCGCTGGCACTCGTGGCGGGATTCTACGCGGCGCGGGCGCAGGCCCCGGCCGCAGCGCGAGAGCCGGCCCAGGACCAGAGGTACGAGGTGGAGTATTACTACAAGGTGAGCTGGGGTCACGCGGACGAGTGGCTGCGGCTGTTCAAGAAAAACCATCTCCCGGTGCTGAAGGCGCTCCAGGCGCAGGGACGCATCGTGGAACTGGAGATGGAGAAGCCGCGCTATCACATGCCGGAAGAAGCCAGGTGGGACTTCCGCGTCACCATCACCTGGAAGAATTTCTCGGCCTCCCAGGACCCGGGCACGGAGCAGGCTATCGTCCGAAAGCTATTTCCCGACCAGGATACGTTTCAGCGGGAAGAGCAGCGGCGGTTCGAAATCCTGATCGCGCACTGGGACCTGCCTGTTGTGGAGCAAGGCCTGGAGCCGTGATCCGGGCTGAGCTGCAGAGCTGCAACGGTTCGGCCTTTCTTGCTGCAGATCGAAAGCTGCGAACATTCGAGAGTCCACGGTCAGAGAAGCACTGACCGGGGCTACCCGTGCGGGGGCAGGGGCGCTGGGGCAAATGTTTCGAGTCGAAATCGAAAGGGAAGCTGATGGCCGCTGGATTGCCGAAGTGCCGGAGCTTTCCGGAGTCCTCGCGTACGGAGCCTCGCGCGAAGAGGCAGTGACGCGCGCGCAGGCGTTGTCACTGCGCGTCCTGGCCGAAAGGCTCGAGCGGGATGAAGACGTTCCGCGATAAGGCAACCGAGCGCCGGATTCAATTGCCCGACAGAAACGGGTAGTGCGCCGAGGCGGCCATGAAGAACAGCAGCGGGAACGTGAGCCAGAAGCCCAGGCGCGCCGCCAGATAGGCGCGGCGGGCGAGCACGGCAGCCTCGGGCGGTAACGGAGTGCCCTCGCGCACGGCGGCGCCATGCCAGGCGATCAGCCGCTTCTGGCAGCGCCACACAATTCCCCACACGAGCAGCAGCATCAGCGTACCCATTCCGCCGCCGATGGAAATCGAAAGCGTGCGATTGCCGGTGGCCGGACCGGCAATCCAATGGACCACGAGCCAGCTCGCCGCGGCCACGACAATCGTTGACGCGGCGGCAAGCGCCCAGCCGTTTTTCATCGGACCATTGCTCATCATCAGGAAGCCGTGGAGCAGGACGTAGGCGACGACCCACACGGCAAACCAAATGCCCAGCCATTTGCCCATCAGCGCCGGGTCGCCCGAATTCGTCGCGTCGTCCCTTGCCAGAATCATGAAGTAGCGGAAGCCCGCCAGCCAGGCCACCACCGCCGACCAGCGGAACCACCACATCGCTTTGGGGATGAGCGTCGCGTAGGCGCGTGAGCGGCCTGCGGCATCCATCTGCTGCATCACCGGAGTGGAGACGAGATTGAAGAAATAGAGGAAGCCCACCCAGGTGATTCCGGAAACGAAATGCACCCAGCGAAGCACGATCTGTTCGTTTACCGAGGCGTTCTGCGGGAAAGAGACGCGCATGGAGAGAAGGGCTGCTATCTCGGCGTGACAGGGCAGGAACATCAGGCCTCCCGGCCGCTCGCGCGTGCGAGCAATCTCTGGGAACGCCCTAGTGTACCGCGAACGATGTCTTGTGCCGCGCTATGCGATGGGGGAATAAGAAAGGAACGAAGAAGGATTCACGCGGACTACATGGAGTGGCGGAGAGAAAGCGGCGAAGAAAAGGGCCTGCCCGGGCGAAACCCAGGCAGGCCCGAGAATCACGGAATCCGGAAAGCTACTTTTTTGCCGCCGCGTAATTCGAGTTGATCTCGTCCCAGTTGAGTGTGTTCCACCAGGCGTCCAGGTACTCGTTGCGGCGGTTCTGATACTTCAGGTAGTAGGCGTGCTCCCAGACGTCCACGCCAAGAACGGGCTTGCCGCCGGACATGATAGGGCAATCCTGGTTGGGCGTGGAATCGATTGTCGCCTTGCCGTCCTTGATGAACAGCCAGGACCAGCCGGAGCCGAAGCGCTTCATGCCGGCTTCGTTGATTTTGGCCTTGAACTGGGCAAAGTCGCCAAAGGAGCTCTTGATGGCGTCCGCGACCGGGCCGCGGGGATCGCCGCCGCCGCCCTTCTTCATAATCTTCCAGAACATCGAGTGGTTCCAATGGCCGCCGCCGTTGTTGCGCACGGCGCCGCGGATGGCCTCGGGCACGGCGTCGAGGTTGCCGATGAGCGCGTCGAGCGATTTCGCCGCGAGGTCCGGCTGGCCCTCGAGCGCTTTGTTCAGGTTGTTCACATACGCGCCGTGATGCTTGTCGTGATGGATCTCCATGGTTTTCGCGTCGATGAACGGCTCGAGCGCGTCGAACGGGTACGGCAGCGGGGGAAGTGTGTATGCCACTGGTTTTGCCTCCACGGAAAAAAGATTCGGCGCCGCCATCGCGGCCACGCCGGTTGTCACCAGGAAGGATCGCCTGTCCACGAGCGCCTCCTCCAGTAATATAGATGCCCGGCAAAAAATACGGTGACAGTATACGCCGCACCTGCGCGGGGAGCAAAACGCGCGACCAGTGATGGGTCGTCGAGATTGGCGATGGAGGCGGCTTCCCTCATAATGGGGCAGAGAGCAGCCGGCGAGTGAGTCGGAGTCCATTCGGCAACCACTCGTGCGGGCAGCGGACGCCCCATGCATCGATTCCTACTCGTATTGCTGTCCGGTCTGTGGACGGTGATCCCCGCGCCGTCATTACGCGCTCCATCGCAATCCAGGACGCCCTCGAACGAGCCGCCTCCGCTCGAAGTTAGAATCTCGGGGCCCGGCCTGATTCGAGTGGGGCAGGAAGTGCGGTTCAAGATCGTGCTGATTAATCACTCCGCCCAACCAATCGTTATCGCAGATCGTAGCACAGGGAAAATGTGGAGTAATTTCGCATGGAGCGTTGTAGACGAAAGAGGTGGCGCGGTTCCCACGGCGCCGTTGAAGCCCGGGCAGATCCTCGTCGATGATATCGCCGGGGTTCTCTTCGATCGGGAGCTCCATGTTCTCGAGCCGGGCGAAAAGCTTCCCTACCGTCTCGCGGGCGACCCAACCGTTTCTTCCTGTTACCCTTCGGGCGAAAATATGAAATGCCTGGAAAAGCGGGTATTCCCCGGGAAAGGAGCCTATCGGGTTCGGCTTCACTATCGATTCTCCCCTGCGGGGGAATGGGATTACAAAGATCGACCGACGGGAACACTCACGCTCAGTCCTAGAAACGTTGAAGTTCTGAAAATGACCCCGCCTGTGGATATAACCTCGAACGAATGGATTGTTCACTTGGAGTAGCGGCTGGGATGGAAGGCAGGCAGGATGCGCTGCCCGCCGGGGGCGGTGCGGTAACGCGCAGAGGAGAATGTTCCATGAAGCGCATTCTGGGGTGGATGGTCGCTGTGCTGGCGCTGTGCATGACGGTGGGAGCGCAGGCGCCGAAGCGGATTGCGATTCGAGCCGGCCATCTGATCGACGGCAAAAGCGACCGGCCAATCGCCAACGTGCTCATCCTGATTGAAGGGAATAAAATCGTATCCGTCACGCCGGGAGGCGCGCCGCCGGCGGGCGCCGAGGTGATTGACCTGAGCCGCGCCACCGTGCTGCCCGGGTTCATTGACACGCACACGCACCTGCTGCTCCAGGGCGACGTGACCGCGGCCGACTACGACGAGCAATTGCTCAAGCAATCCATCCCCTACCGCGCGATCCTGGCCGCGCGCAACGCGCACATCGCGCTGTCCCACGGCTTCACCACCATGCGCGACCTGGAAACCGAAGGCGCCATGTACGCGGACGTGGACGTCAAGACGGCCATCAACCGCGGCGAAGTGCCCGGCCCGCGGATGTTCGTGGCCACGCGCGCCATGGCGCCCACGGGCATGTACCCGCTGCTGGGATATTCCTGGGAGCTGGACATGCCCCACGGCGTGCAGGTGGTAGACGGAGTGGAGAACGCGCGCCTGGCCGTGCGCGAGCAAGTGATGCACGGGGCCGACTGGATCAAATACTACTCCGACCACGGCTATTTCTACGGGCCGGACGGCGTGCTGCACAGCCATGTGAATTTCAGGGCGGACGAGGCCCGCGCCATCGTGGAAGAAGCGCATCGCATCGGCCGCCGCGTGGCCGCGCACGCCATCGGGTCAGACGGCATCGCCGCGGCGCTCGACGCGGGAGTGGACACCATCGAGCACGGCGACGGGCTGACCGACGAGCTCATGGACCGGCTCGTCGAGAAAAAAGTGTACTGGGTGCCAACGATCACCGTGAGCGTCTACGTGTCCCAAGGACGCGGCGGCAACTGGCCGAAGATGATCGAGACACAGCGCGTGGCATTCGGCAAGGCGCTGCACAAGGGCGTCCAAATCGCCTTCGGCACGGATGTCGGCGGCTTCCCGTGGACGGAACTCAACCAGGCGCGCGAGTTCCGCTACTACGTCGAGTATGGGATGACGCCGATACAGGCCATCCGCACGGCGACGATGACCGCGGCGGAGCTGCTGGGTTGGAGCGATCGCATCGGCTCGATCGAGCCGGAGAAATTCGCGGATATTGTGGCCGTGGCGGGCGATCCGCTGGCGGACATCGGAGAACTGGAGCACGTGCGGTTCGTGATGAAGGACGGAACCGTGTATCGGAACGATTTGAAGTAGGGCAGGCGTGGCTGGTGATCGGAGTCTTCGCAGATCCCGACTCGGTCGGGACTGGTGGCTGGTGGATATGAGGAGACGCCGCGGCGGGCTCAGGACAGGCCGGCGCTACCGGAGAACGGTGGCGCGGATTTCTTCCACCACGGATTCGATAGCCTGGACGACGAGTTCGGGCTGGTCGAGCAGGAGCCAGTGGCCGCCTTCGCGGGCGATGATGTGCCGGCCGCGAGTGGATTGGCAGGCCACGGCGTCCTGGTGCGCGGCGCGGACGGGCGAGGGATTCGACGCCGTCATGACCACGAACGGCAGGTCGCCCAGCGAGCCGCACGCGGCCACTTCCTGCGCGCTTTCGGGCAGATGCGCCAAGTGATCGGCGAGCGAGAAGAAGGGAGCCGGGCGGCTCCAATGCGCCTGGGCCACGCGCCGCAGCCCCGGCGGATATTTCATCACCTGGCCAACCATGCGTGTGACAAGTGCGAGCGCGGAGGGGCCGAACGCGCGCGTCACGGTCACCGGAACCGCCTTCGAGCCCCTGCCCAGGCGGTTCAGGCAGAAACGCACCACGCCCAGACGCGCCAGATGCGCGCCAATGCGCGAGAAGAGCGCGCCGCCCAGATGCTGCCGCCGCCGTTCGGGGCTGGGATGCGCCCATTCCGCCGCGTCCGGCGAGTCGAGCATCACCAGCCCGGCCACTTCCACCGGCCAGCGTTCCGCGTAGAGCCGCGCCACGTAGCCGCCGAAGGAATGCCCCACCAGGATATAAGGTCCCGGAACATCCGCGGCGCGCAGCAGCTCACGCAGCTCTTCTGCCAGCCGCGACGCGATCCGCGGGCCATTCGCGCGCCGTGGCGGCTCGCTCCAGCCGTAGCCGGCTCGGTCGTAGGCATACACGCGCGCGAACCGCGCCGTCGACTCCTGCACCAGGCTCCAGGAAAGAGACGATGCGCCGATGCCCGCGTCGAGAATCACAGAGGGGCCCGAGTCACCGATGGTGTGCAAGTGCAGGCGCGGGCCACGGGACTCGCTCAGCGGGACGAGCCGTCCCGGTGGCGGAAAGCGGCGGGCGTCGCCCGCAGCGCCTCGTGCCTGATAGAGGAGTGCAATTGCCACGACGGCGGCGGCCAGTCCTGCTGCGCAATATAAGAAGAGGGCCATCTCGGCTTCGTCCAGGATATTTTATCTGGGATTCAGGTGCGCGGGCGTGGCGCGGCTGCGTCCGGGGCGCGTGCGGCGGTGCCGCGGATGGCGCTGGGCTGCCGCGCCAGCTCGATGAAGGCGGTGGCGGCGCGGGGCAGGCTGCGATCGCGCCGGTAGACCAGCCCCAGTTCCCTCCATCGCTCGATTCCCTCGATTTCGATCAGGCGGACCTCGCCGGCGCGCTCCTCCTCGCGGGCGAAACTCGCGGAGATCAGCGAGACGCCCAGCCCGGCGGCCACGAAGTGTTTGATCATTCCCACGCTGGGCAGCTCCATGCTCACGCGCAGCCGCGCGCGATACGGCCGGAACATTTTGTCCAGCAACTGCCGGGTGTAGCCGGTGCGGGGGAAGATGAGCGGCTGCTCGGCGATGTCGCGGACGCGGACGGTTTTGTGTTTGGCCAAGGGGTTGAGTGGGCTAACCATGAGAACGAGCCGGTCGCGGAAAATCACATGCACTTTGAGGCGCGGGGACTTTACCGGCAGCGTCACGATGCCCACGTCCACCCGCCCCTCCTCCACGTTCTCCAGGATCTTGCGGCTGAAGTTGCGATACACGCTGATCTGCACCGAGGGATGCAGCCGGTGGTACTCCGCGAAAATGTCCGGCAGGACGTAGAGGCAGGTGGCCTCGTTGGCGCCGATCAGGAGCACGCCGCGGGGCTTGGAGCCCTGATCCGCCACCGCGCGCTGGGACTCCTGGCGGAGGGAGATGAGCTGCTTGGCGTACTCGTAGAGCACTTCTCCCGCCGGGGTGAGCTGCACGGTCTTGGCGGAGCGGTCCAGGAGCCGTTCTCCGTACTCCTGCTCGAGTTGGCGGATCTGCGCGCTCACCGCGGATTGCGAGCGAAACACCTTCTGGCCCGCGCGCGAGAAGCTGCGCAGCTTCACCACTTCGAGGAAAGTAGTCAGTTGGTCGAAATCCATAAGATTGTAATGAATTATAGCGAATAACCGGGCCGCGAGGTTACCAACCAACCGTTCGGAAGAGCAGCGACATCGGGCCGGCGGGGCGCGGGCGCAATTCAGGAAACTGCTTCCAGCGGAACTCCCTCGCGCACCTGCCGGGCGGGGACGGGCGGCGGCGAGGCGCGTTCGCGGCGGCGGACGAACGAACCCGCGGCTGCCCAGGTCTGGGCAACCGGGCAGGGCAATGTGACGGGCTCGATCCGGACAAGAGGAAGCGAGCCGCGGTAGCCCAGCAGTTCCGCGGCGCGAGGGCTTCCCGTAAGCCGCAGATGCTCGCGCAGGACGCGGCGCAACCAGATGTGCTCCTGATACCCCGCTTCGGCACGACGCACGAACTCGGGATGGCAATCGCTCGCGCGCAGCGCTTCGCGCGCCAGGTAGACGAGGCCGCCGGTCATTCCCGAGCCCAGGTTTTTCCCCACCGGGCCCAGGATCACCACCACTCCGGCGGTCATGTACTCGCAACCATGTTGCCCCAGGCCTTCCACCACTGCCACGGCGCCGCTATTGCGCACGGCAAATCGTTCCCCCGCGCGGCCGGCAAGGAAGAGCGCTCCCGACGTGGCGCCGTAAAGAACGGTATTGCCGGCCAGCACATCGCCGCGGATGGAAGCCTGCGGCCCGGCGGTGATGGCGATGGTGCCGCCGCTCAGGCCTTTGCCCACATAGTCGTTGGCCTCGCCCACCAGACGGAAGCGCACGCCGGGAATCAGGAACGCGCCAAAACTCTGGCCGGCCGTGCCGCGAAACTCACATTCGATGGCTCGCGGCGGAAGAGCGCCGGCATCGCTGCGGCGCAGGAGTTCCCCGCTCAGGTGGGCGCCTGTGGCGCGGTCGGAATTCGCGATGGAGAAGATCTGCGGCACGTCCGGGGTCGCGCGGCCGGCATCCAGCAGGCGCTGGAGCTCGGCGACCACTCCCCCCACCCCGTCCGCGGCGCGCACGAGTTGCGGGGGAGGTTCGGATTGCGGCTCGAGCAACCCGGCGATCGAGCCGGCGAATCCCGCGGCACGCGGATGAGGGCGAAGCCGCCCGGTGGCGCCGCGGATTTCATCCAGCGAGCGAACGCCCAGGCCCGCCAGCAGCTCGCGGACCTCCTGGGCCACGCCGCGAAAATACTGGATCACCATTTCCGGCCGACCGGTGAACCGCAGACGCATGGCCGCGTCCTGCGTGGCGATTCCGGCGGGGCAGGTGTTCAGGTGGCACTGGCGGGCCATCACGCACCCGATGGCCAGCAGCGCGGCAGTTCCGAATCCAAATTCGTCGGCGCCCAGAAGAGCGGCCAGCAGAACATCGCGTCCGGACTTCAGGCCGCCGTCCACGCGCAGGCGCACGCGGCCGCGGAGTCCGGCGCGGAGCAGAGTGCGGTTGGCGTCGCTGAGGCCGGCCTCCCAGGGGAGGCCGGTGTTCTTGATGGAGGTGAGCGGTGAAGCGCCGGTGCCCCCATCGAAGCCGCAAATGGTCACGACGTCCGCGCCCGCCTTGGCCACGCCCGCGGCAATCAGGCCGACCCCCGCGCCGGCCACCAGCTTCACGCCGATGCGCGCGCGCGGATTGATCGCGCGCAAGTCGTAAATCAACTGCGCGAGATCCTCGATGCTGTAGATGTCGTGATGCGGCGGAGGCGAGATGAGGGACATCCCCGGCACGGCGTGGCGAAGGCGCGCGATGTAGTGCGTCACCTTGGAAGCCGGCAGTTGGCCGCCCTCGCCGGGCTTTGAGCCCTGTGCCATTTTAATTTCGAGCTCATCGGCGTGGACGAGATACTCGGCAGTGACGCCGAAGCGGGCTGAGGCCACCTGCTTCACCCGGTTGGCCGCCTCCGGCTCGTGGAGGTAGAGGTGCGGGTCCTCGCCGCCCTCTCCGGTGTTGCTGCGAGCGCCCAGGCGGTTCATGGCCACGGCCAGAGCGCGATGCGCTTCCGGGCCGAGCGCGCCGAGAGACATGGCCTGCGTGGAAAACCGGCTAAGAACCGAGCTTTCGTTTTCCACCTCTTCGAGCGGCACAGCCTCGCCGGGAGTGAGGTCCAGCAGGTCGCGCACAGCCACGGGGGCGCGCGTCTCCGCCAACTCCGCGAATGCGCGGTAATTCTCACCCGTCGGCGTTTCGATGTACCGGTGCAGCCGGCGCACAACGTCGGGAGAAGAAGCGTGGCGCTCCCCGTCCTGCCGGAAGCGGTAGAGGCCAGCGTCGCGGAGTACGCCCGGGCCGGGAGTAAACGCGGCGTGATGGCGCTCCAGGGCGTCTTCGAGGAGCTCGGCGAGCGTCTTGGAGCCGAGGACGGCGGGGGCATCCTCAAAAAATTCCGCACAGACGTCTTCGTGAATTCCCACCAGCTCGAAGAGGCGGCTGTTGCGATAGCTGGACAGGCAGGAGATGCCCATGCGGGCCAAAACCTTGCGCAGGCCCGTCTCGACGGCCAGGCGATAGCGTTGCGCCCCGCCGGCGCTGGCGTGTTCCGCCAGCTCCAGAGCCAGGAATGGATGGACAGCGCTCGCCCCGGCAGCGATCAGCAAGGCCAAGTGATGGGTTTCGATCACCTGGCCGGACTCGACGATCAGAGGAAGTTCCCAGGCACCTTCGCGCACCATCGCGTTCCAGGCCGCAGCCACAGCAAGAAGCGCGGGGAGCGCGGCGCGGTGTTTGGAAACGCCGCGGTCTGAGAGTAGAAGCAGCCCGCGGCGAGCGCGTCCAGCCTGGCGGGCAATGCGGTCGAGCGCGGCCCGGGCCGCAGCGGCTCCCCCCGCTGCTTCGAAGGTGAAATCCACCTGCACAACCGGGCGGAAGAGTTCCAGCCGGAGGCGGCTCATCTGTTCCGCATCGAGCAGTGGAGAAGGGAGAAGCGCCCGGCGGCCTAGATGCACATCGAGCGACATCACATGCGATTCCCGCAGGGGATCAATCGGGGGATTGGTCACCTGGGCAAAGCGCTGTTTGCAGTAGTCCCACAGCGGCCGCCGCGCCGAGGAAAGAAAAGCCGGGGGAGCGTCGTCGCCCATGCTCCACACGGCTTCTTTGCCCTCCGAACCCAGCGGCAGAAAGAGCATCCGGTACTGGTCTTCGGACCACCCGTAGGCCGCGGAGAAGCGCTTCGCCTCCCGCGTTGCGGGCTGAGGGAAAGAGGCAACTCTGGCCGTGGAAGAAGGCAGCCGTGTGATGCCGGTGGCGGCGCCCGCTCGCGAGCGCCGGGGAGAGTGCAGGAGATCGGCCAGTTGGCCGTTGCGGAAGATCGCGCCGCGGGCGGGATCCACCAGCAGGATTTCTCCCGGGCCCAGGCGCTGCCGTTCGACAACGTCTTTTCCTTCCCAATTCGCGAGGCCTGCCTCCGAGCCGGCCACGAGCAGGCCGTCCGCGGTCAGGGCGTAACGAAGCGGACGGAGCCCGTTGCGGTCGAGCTTGGCCCCGATCAGACGCCCGTCGGTAAACGCCAGCGAAGCCGGACCATCCCAGGGTTCCTGCTCGGCCGCTGCGGCCTCGAGAAAACTCCGCAGGCTGGGCGGCACTTCCGGGTCGGATTCCCACACGGGCGGCACGAGCCGGAGCATGGCCGAAGCCGGGCTTTCCCCCTGGAGCAGCGCGATTTCCAGGGCGTTATCGAAGCTGGCGGAATCGCTGACCTCGTCCTCGAGCGCGCGAAACCACGGCCCAATGCGCAGGTGCTTTCGCAAAGCCCCTTCGCGCGCGCGCGTCCACCGGCGGTTCGAGACGATGGTGTTGATTTCCCCGTTGTGCGCCACGCAACGAAACGGCTGGGCCAGCGTCCAGGTGGGTCGCGTGTTGGTCGAGTAGCGCTGGTGAAAAATGGCGAACGGGGCCACGAATCCCGGACTGGCCAGATCGGAATAGAAGGCCGCGAGCTGCCAGGGGGCCAGCAGGCCCTTGTAAACCACCGTTCGGCACGAAAGAGAACAGAAATAGGTGCCGCAGGGAGCTTTGGCTTCGATCCTTTTTCGCAAAAGGATCAGCGAGCGCTCGAAGCTCCCTCCGGCTCGCGGGGGGGCAAAAAAGAACTGCCGGATGACCGGGAGCGTGGCCGCGGCCCGCGGTCCAAGCACAGCAGGATTGGTGGGCACGGCGCGCCAGCCCAAGAGCTGCAGACCGGCGCGGCGGGCGGCAGACTGAACCGCTTGGCAGGCCGCGCCGGCCTCTTGGGGAGGCAGGAAGGCCATACCCAGCCCGAAAGTGCGAGGCAGGGCGATCCCAGATTCTGCGGCGCAGTTCCGGAAAAACTCCGTGGGGATGGGAGTCAGCAGACCGGCGCCGTCGCCGCTCAGGCCGTCGGCATCCACGCCGCCGCGATGCGAGAGTCGCAGGAGCGCGGTGAGCGCGCGGTCCACCACCTCGCGGCAGCCGGAGCTTCCGAGTTGCGCCACGAAGCCCACGCCGCAGGCATCGTGGTCCACCGGTGGACAGGAGGGACGAAAACCCATGGTCCCATTCCTTACCTTTGTGGTTCATGGTCTGTACAACTCATAATTTGGATTCGACCCATGAGTTTTTTGTCCGCCGCGGTCTCACGAATCGCGAAATCGCAATGCTGCAGCCCGATTGGCGCGGTTCCTGTGCGCCGGCCAAGGCCGCGTGCGGCTTGCGTTTGTCCGGCCGGCCGTCTTTTTTTCTGGACGTGTTCCGTGAATCGCCTATAATCCGACGTTGTCTTCCCGAAAAATCCGGCCGGAGCGGTAGACAGCCTGAGGAGTTGTGTATGCGAAGAAGGCGAGCCGCAGGAGTTTTGCTGCTGTTGCTGGTGTTCTGCGCCGGCCCGCTTGGTGCGCAAGCGCCGGGATCGTCTGCCGTGGGCGGGGCAGCCGCGGCGCCGGCGACGAGCGCCGCGGCGGGGTCCGCTGAGGCTGCCCGCCTTTCGGCTAAAGTCGCGCAGCTTGAGCAACAGGCCGCGGACGCGCACAGCGCGGGAGACAACGCCTGGATGCTGGTGTGCGCGGCGCTGGTGCTGATGATGACGGGGCCGGGGCTGGCGCTGTTCTATGGCGGGCTGGTGCGGAAGAAGAACGTGCTGGCCACCATGATGCAAAGTTTCGCTCTGATGGCCGTGATCACCGTAGTCTGGGCGGCGGTGGGCTACAGCCTGTGTTTCCACGCGGGAAATCCCTTCGTCGGCGGGACGGGATATGCGTTCCTGCGCGGCGTGGGCCCGGCGCCGGATTCCGATTACGCGGGCACAATCCCCCAGCAGACCTTTATGGTCTACCAGTTGATGTTCGCCATCATCACCCCGGCGCTGATCACCGGGTCGATTGCGGAGCGGGCACGGTTCAGCGCGCTGATGCTGTTCATGATCCTGTGGTCGCTGGTGGTGTATTCGCCGATGGCGCACATGGTGTGGGGAAAGGGCGGGCTGTTGAGCGCCTCGCTGGGCGGTAGATTTCCCACGCTGGACTTCGCCGGCGGGACGGTGGTGCACATCACTTCCGGCGTTTCGGCGCTCATGGCAGCGCTTTATTTTGGCAAACGCAGCGGGTATCCCAAACAGCCCATGCCGCCGCACAGCGTGGTGCTGAGTTTCATCGGCGCCTGCCTGCTGTGGGCGGGATGGTTCGGGTTCAACGCGGGGAGCGCGCTCGCGGCGAGCAGCCTGGCGACCTCGGCATTTGTAGCCACGCATTTCGCCGCGGCAGCCGCGACACTGGGCTGGGCCGGCGCGGAATGGCTGCGCAACGGGAAGCCCAGCGTGCTGGGTGCCATTTCCGGCGCGGTGGCGGGGCTCGTAGCCATCACACCGGCCTCCGGATTCGTCGGGCCGATGTCTGCGCTGGCCATCGGATTTGTTGCCGGCGTAGGGTGTTACCTGATGGTGGCGACTGTGAAAGCCAAATTCGGCTACGATGATTCGCTGGACGCCTTCGGCGTGCATGGCGTGGGCGGCACGATCGGCGCGGTGCTTACCGGGGTGTTCGCGACGCGCGCGGTAAATCCGGTGTTTCATGACGCGGCAGGGAATGCGCTGCCTGTGGGATTGCTGGAAGGGAACGCGGGGCAGGTGGTGAATCAACTGATCGGCGTGGCCATCGCCTGGGGTTTGGCGATCGTAGGCAGCCTGGTCATTTTGAAAATTGCCGACCTGGTGGTGGGCGTGCGCGTGAGCGAGGAGGAAGAGGGGGAAGGACTGGACATTTCGCAACACGGCGAGGAGGGCTACAACCTGGAAACCTAGTGGCGCAGCCACTCTTGGCTGCGCGGTTGTCTAGCGGCCTGACTGTAGCTGGCGCAGTTGACGGAATGCACAGGCCCGCCGCGGCGGGTCCGTGCTACGCGGAGCGACGATGACGAAGATCGAAGCGATCATCCAGACCTCACGATTTGAAGCCGTAAAGGAGGCGCTGAAAGAGGCGGGCATCGAAGGCATGACTGTCACCGATGTCCGCGGCCACGGCCGCCAGAAGGGCCACACGGAGGTCTATCGCGGCCGCGAGTACTCCATGGACCTGTTGCCGAAAACAAAGGTGGAGCTGGTGGTGCCGGACCGGCTGGCCGAAACGGTGGTCGAAGCCATTCTAAAGTCCGCGCGCACCGGGAAAATCGGCGACGGCAAGATTTTCCTCACGAAAATCGACGAAGCGATCCGCATCCGCAACGAGGAGCGCGGGGAGGACGCGCTGTGAGCTCCCGCCGCAGCCGCGTACTCTTCGTTCCGTTTACCGCCGCCAGGTTTGCCTCCGCGAGATTTGCCTCCCGCGGCTGCCTTCCTCCGCCGTGACGCAAGCGGTCCCGCTCGATTCGCTTCGCGCCGTCTGCGAAACCGGGCGGGAGGCGCTGGCGGCCGACTTCCAGGCGCATGGCGATGCGCTGGCAACGCTTGCCGGGCGCACGGCTCTGGCGGACCGCGTCCTCTTCTCGCTCGTCTCCACGCTGTTTCCCTCCGGCGGGTCCGCGGATTGCGGATATTGCCTGCTGGCCATCGGGGGCTACGGCCGCCGGGCGCTGTTCCCGTCATCGGACCTGGACGTTCTGCTGTTGTGCGCGGACGCCCGCGCCGCGGAGTCAGTCAGTGGGCCGGGCGGCTCGCTCGTGAGGATGCTGTGGGACCTGGGCTGGCGCGCCGCGGTCACTTCTCGGCTTCTTGAGGAATGCGACCGGTTCGAGCAGGACAATCCCGAATTCACCATATCGCTGCTCGACGGCCGCTACGTTGCGGGAGACGCCGCGCTCACCGCGGCTCTGCGGCAGAAAGTGCTCCCGGCGCTGGCGGCGCGGGAACAGAACGCGCTGGTCCGTTCGCTCGCGGAGATGACGCGCGAGCGGCATGAAAAGTACGGGAACACTTTGTACCACCTGGAGCCGAACCTGAAGGACGCGCCGGGCGGGCTGCGCGATTTCGATGTGGCCTGCTGGGCCACCGCGGTGCACGAACTCTCGCGGCAACGCGCCTGGACGGCTCCGGAATCGGGCTGGGGCGGACTGCTGGGAGAAGCCGCCGGCGAGGGATATCGCTTTCTTGCGGCGATCCGCGTGTTTCTCCACTTCCATAACGGCAGAGACGACAACCGGCTCACCTACGACCTGCAGGAGGAGGCCGCGGCACGTGGAATCGGCACGGGGCGCACGGCGCCGCAGCCCGTGGAGCAGTGGATGCGCGCGTATTTCCGCCACGCGCGCGCCATCGCGCGACTCGAAAAGCGCCGCATGGACGAGGCGCTGGCGCGGCCGTCGCTCTACCGGGCGTTCGAAGACTGGCGCACGCGGCTCTCCAACTCCGATTTCAGCGTGCACCACAATCGCGCCTATTGCCGCCGCCCCGCTGCGCTGGCCGATCCTGTGTTTCTGCTGGGGCTCTACGAATTCGTCGCGCGGCACGGATTGGAGCCGGCTGTGGAGACGGAAACGGCCGTCGAGCAGATCGTTGCCAGTGGGCCGTACGCCGCGGGCTGGCCGGGCGACCCCGCGGCAGCGGGACCGCCGCTCCGGCGCATCCTGACGTTGCCGAGCGCCGGGGTCGCGCTGCGCGCGATGCACCGCGTGGGGGTGCTCGACGCCCTGCTGCCGGAGTTCCGCGCCGTGGATTCGCTGGTGATCCGCGACCTCTATCACCGTTACACCGTGGACGAGCACACACTGCTCACCATCGAAGGGTTGCACGTGCTGCGCCACGCGACGTTTGAGCCCGACAGGCGGTTTGCCGAAATTCTGGCCGAGGTGGAACAGCCGGAGCTGCTCTATCTCTCCTTGCTGCTGCACGACGTGGGCAAAGGGATGCCGGGGGAAAACCACGTGCTCGCGAGCGTCGAAGCCGCCGGGCGCGCCGGCCTGCGGTTCGGGCTCGCGCCCTACGAGAGAGACCTGGTGATCTTTCTGGTCCGCAACCACCTGGAGATGTCGCTCACGCTGCAGCGCCGCGACATCTTCGATCCCGAGGCGGTTCGCGTATTTTCCGAGCTGGTGGCCACGCCCGAGCGGCTGAAAATGCTCTGCCTGCTCACCTACGCGGACATCCGCTCGGTGAATCCAGAGGCGCTCACACCGTGGAAGGCCGAGATGCTGTGGCAGCTCTACGCCGCCGCGGCCAATTACCTGGCACGAAGCGTGGATGGGACGCGCATCGCGGGCAGCGCGGCCTCGGACCGCGAGCTGATCGAAGTTGTGCGCGGTTCCTCCGCGCTCGCCGCGCTGGCCAAACCGCTGGCCGCCTTTCTCGATGGATTTCCGCGGCGCTACCTGAAGCTGCATGCCGCCGACGAGATCGCCGCGCACTTTGAAATGGCGCATCGCCTCGAGGAGCGCCTCGTGGCGGGAGAAACGCGGGCCGCGGAAGCGCAGCTCCGCGAACGCCGGGGACAATATGAATTGACCGTGGTGACGCGCGACCGTCCCGGCCTGTTCGCGGGCATTACCGGAGCGCTTTCCACCTGGGGGATGAACATCCTGAAAGCCGACGCGTTTTCCAACCGAGCCGGTCTGGTGCTCGACACGTTCGTATTCGCCGACCTCTACCAGACGCTCACATTGAACCCGGAAGAGCGCGGCCGCCTGCTCGGCGACGTGGAGGACGTTGCCGCGGTGCGCGGCCCGTCCGAGGCCTTCGCCCGCCGGCGCCGGGCGCCGCTGGGACCGGCGGCGCGGTCGCGCTCGGCAGTCGCAACCGAGGTGCGCTTCGACAACTCGTGCTCGGCCACGAGCACCATCGTGGAACTCGTGGCGCGCGACCGCCCCGGTTTGCTCCACCGCATCAGCGAACTGCTGGCCGGCGCGGAATGCAATATCGAAGCCGCGCTCATCGACACGCAAGGTGACAAGGCGATTGACGTGTTTTATCTGACGCGGCGGGGAAAGAAGCTGGACGATGCGGAAGCACGGAAGTTGCGAGAAACGCTAGTCCACGGGATCGAACAGGAGTAAGTCCAGTCCGGCGAATTGGAGATCTGTCTCTTCTTCCCGCCTGAGCACAGCGCCAGGAGTTCCCCTTTCGCCGGGTCAGGGCTTGGTCTTCTTCACCTTAATTTTGGTATCCACGCCGGCACCGAGCGCTTGCAGACCTTGGAGCGCAGCCTGCGCTTCGCCCGCGAATCGGCCGGTGGGCGCGAGCTGCAGGTACTTCTGGTAGGCCTCGACCGTGCCCGGTGTCACGATGTACGTGATCTTTTCGCCTTCCTGCTTGGTCTGCATGGTGGCGAGGAGGGACGCGCCCAACAGATACCACGCATCAGGGGAGTTGGGATTCAGCGCAGTGGCCTTCTTGAGCGGTTCGACCGCGTTGGCCAGGTCGTTCGCGTAGTAGAGCACCACTCCCAGGTTGAACCATCCCGTCGCTCCTTTTGAAGGATCCAGCGACACCGCTTTTTCGCACGCCTGGGTGGCTTCAGGAATCTTTCCGGCCTTGGCCAGCGCCAGCGAGAGGCGGGTGTAATAGTCCGCCGAAGTGGGCTTCAGTTCGATGGCCTTCTGGTAGGCGGCGACGGCCGCGCCGTAATCGCCCAGTCTTTCGTATGTGTCGCCAAGCATCAGGTCGACCAGGTGGAGATTCGGGTCCTTTTCGGGTGCGGTTTGCTGGGCTTGCTGGAAGCTCTGCAGGGCCTCCTGGTACAGGCCGTTGACGCTGGACTGCATAGGCGCGCGCTGGGCGGCCGGAGCCTTCATCATCTCCGCGCGCGCCTTTTCTGCCTGGTCAAACTTGGCTTGGCCCGCCGTATAGGACTCCTTCATGGTCTCGAATTTCTTCTGTTCTTCCTCCTGTTTCTTCCGCGCGGCCTCTATCTCGGGGGCCTGAGCGATCAGCTTTTGCAGGTCGATGTCGAAATGGTTTTCCGGATTGGAAGTAACCTGGAATTTGAGGGTGGCGACGGCCTCCTCCTTGTCTTTTGCCTTCAGCGCGATTTCGTACAAGCCGGGGCGGATGCCGATTTGCCGGTACACCCCTTTCTTGTCGGTTTTCAGCGTGTAGGTGATTCCCGTATCCATGCTCTTGAGGACGACCACGGCGTCCGGCACCGGTTTCCCTTGCGTGTCCAAAACGGTGCCGGAAACGCCGACCAGGTCTTGTGCCGCGGCCCGGGGCGGGGCCAGCGACAGGCTGCAGAGGAGCAGGACGGCAACCAGAATGCCTAGTTTGCGCTGCATGGATTTTCCTTCCTCCTTCGAATCCGGGTCACTTTGCCACCCGCGCGCGATACGCGATCGGGTCGGTCACGCCTGCTTCTGCGAACGCGCGCAGCCGCAGCAGGCAGCTATCGCAGGCGCCGCAGGCCTCCTGCTCCCCCTGGTAGCACGACCAGGTGAGATGGAGCGGGGCGCCCAGCTCGATTCCTCGGCGGATGATATCGCTTTTCCGCATGCGAATCACCGGGGTCTCGATTTCGATGCGCGTTTCCGGCCGGGTGCCGGCGCGCACCAGCTCCTGGAACACGCGGTAATATTCCGGCCGGCAGTCCGGGTAGCCGGAGCTGTCTTCAGCCACGGCGCCGATCCACACGGAGCCCGCGCCGATCGCTTCCGCCCAGCTCACCGCGATGGAGAGAAAGTGAGCGTTGCGGAAGGGCACGTAGGTAACCGGGATGCCTTCTTCCGCGCAGGGCCCGCCTGCCGGCCGGGCAGGCAATTCTTCGCGCTCGGGCACGGCCAGGCCAGCGTCGGTGAGCGCGGAACCGCCGATTTGGCGGAAATGGTCCAGCCGCGCCACCAGCCGCTCGCGCACGCGGTAGAAATCGGCAATGGCGTCGAACGCCTGGCGCTCGCGGCGCTCTGTCCGCTGGCCGTAGCTGGCGTGGACCAGCGCGAGCGCGTGGGTGCGCGCGGCGATGGCCGCGGTCACGCAGGAATCCATCCCGCCGGAGAGCAGGACCACGGCTTTGGGCGATGGCGTCATGGCCGGTTCAAACCCCTTTCCTATCGCCCCAGATGAATTTGTGAAGCTGGAGGCCGAGCCGCACGGGCAGCCCCTCCGCCAGGATCCATTCCGCCAGCGCGCGCGACTCGAGGCCCGGCCACTTTCCGGCGGGGTCGGCATGGACGGGAGAGAAAATCACCTGACGGACGCGCGCGGCGAGCGCGTGTTCGCGGGTAAAGTCGCGGGCAAACTCGAAATCGCGTCGGCTGGCGACCACGAACTTGATTTCGTCTTTTGCATCGACAGCGTCCAGATTCCGCTCTTCAAACTTCCCAAACTCCCCCGAGTCGGGGCACTTCACGTCCACGATTTTGATGACGTCGCGAGGAAGCGCGCCGACGTAGCGTTCTCCGCTCGTTTCGATCATCACCGTGTAGCCTTCGGCCAGGAGTTGCGCGGCGAGCGGCACCACCTCGGGCTGGAGCAGCGGCTCGCCCCCGGTGATCTCGACCAGGTCAATTGCTCTTGATGGGGCCTGGGTGGGCGGGTGCCCGTTCGGAGACGCGGTGAGGGCGCGGACGGCGTCCATCACTTCCTCGAGCGTTTTCTTTTCGCCGCCGTGGAACGCGTAGGCCGTATCGCACCACACGCAGCGCAGATTGCATCCGGTGAGGCGGACGAAAACGCACGGCAACCCCGCCCGCGTGCCTTCCCCCTGGATCGACCGGAAGATTTCCGTTACCACCATAACGCCTGCCTACGGGTTCGCCGCCGGCGGCGCCGAGGAGGCCTTGGGCTCGGCCGGTTTGCCGCGCTGGACCATCACTCGGATACGGTAGGCCGCAAACGCGGCGACCAACACAGCGATGCCGATCTCGATGCGCGCGGGAGGACGCACGCCCAGGGCCAGGTAGCCTGCGCCCACCAGCAGCGCCGGAATGAAAATGATGAGAAAGGATTTATTCATGGACCTGTACGTCTATACCTCTGCTGGCCTTATATCGCGCCTGCCTCCCGCGCCGGCCCTTCCTGCATGTCGCTCTCCTGCGCGTCAACCGCGCGCCGTCTCATCGGGCCAGTAGCTCGCCTTACTGGTATCGGTTTCCCACACGTCCACCCTCGTGATGGCCGCGCCGTTCTCTGCGCCGTTCATCCGCCGGATCATTTCCTCGTAAAAATACTTGGCCATGTTTTCCGCGGAGGGGTTCAGGACGTCGAAGGGCGCCTGGTCGTTCAGGAATTTGTGGTCCACGCCTTCGATCACCTCGTGCATCACCTGCTTCAGGTGGACGAAATCGTAGAGCAGGCCGGTCGAGTCCAATTCCGGCCCGCGCAGCGTGATGCACAGGCGGTAATTGTGGCCGTGCGGGTTCTCGCACTTGCCTTTGTAGCCGCGCAGGGCGTGCCCGGCCGCGAATGTCTCTTCTACGGAGATCTCGAACATCTATTCGCTCTTCAAAAGCAAAAATCCGGCTCGCTCTCCCTGGAAGCCCGTTGAAGTTTCAGTCTAGCACAGGGGCGATATTCCACCGTACGAGCGGGGGTGTGCCTCGCTAGTCTTGCCGTCCTTCGCCCCCCGAGTTTCGAATTTCGTCCAGCCGCGGCGGATTCGCTTTTCCCCTCTGGCCAGGAGCCAATTCATCCCTGATACCCTTGCGTGCCTGTTCTGGACGGCGATATACAATTTCTTGTATACTTGGACTCGGCTTACCTGCTAGAGTCGCCGTCGTGAGCGTCGAAGCTGGCAGGCCCAGGCACGCGACTGTCTTTTGGGAGGGCGACTCCCGGGAGGTGCTCAGTGGCTTCCCGCAGAAAGTAAAACAGAACTTCGGATTCGAGCTCTGGAGGCTGCAACAGGGCGAAAGACCAAGTGACTACAGGCCGCTGCCTTCGATCGGCACGGGCGTTTTTGAGCTGCGAGATCAAGACGAGAGAGCCTGGTATCGCCTGGTTTACTTGTCGCGGGTCAACGACGTGATCTACGTTCTGCACTGCTTCGAGAAAAAGAGCCGCGAGATGCCGGGAAGGGATTTTGAGAAAGCAAGGCAGCGGTTGAAGGTGGTGAAGGCGCGTTTGGGAGAGGAGCGGAAACGTGAAAAGCGCGGCGAATAGACCAACACATGTAACGCATGGAAACGTGTTTGACGATCTGGGCTTTTCCCCCGAAGAGGCCACGGCACTCAAGTTCAAGGCCGAGTTGTATCAGGCCATCCTGAAATACGCGCAACAATATTCACGGAAAGACCTGCAAGTGATCCTCGGCGAGCCGCAGCCGCGTGTGAGCGAGCTGCTCAACGGGAAGATCGCGAACAAGAGCGTGGACAAGCTGCTCTATTACGCGGGACGCCTGGGCATTGAGGCCAAGACCAAATTCTCGCAAACTCACAAGAAAGTGGTGGACAGGGAACTCGCCATGGCCGACACGACGGCCTAGGGCCGGCCAGACGCCGAGCCAGCCAGCAGCTACAGCTCACTTCCTCCAGCCCCCTCCGAGTTTCGAATTTCGTCCGCCGCAGGCGGATTCGAATTTCGCCGTTCTCTGCCCCCGGTTTTCCATTTTCGATTTTCGTTTTTCGGGTTTCGCCGTTCTTTGCGTCCCGATTCTTTTGTCGGGGCTGACCCTGAGTGTAGTAGCGAAGGGGAACCGAACGGAATTCCCTTCCGCTCCTACGCATATCGTCGAATCGAACCGATATAAATGGCCGACTCCCTCTTATGTAAACTAAGATAGAGCCTGCCAAATAGTCATTGTTTGCCCTTTTCCCAAAACGGGATTTTCGCGTTTTTCCCGCACCTCAGTGATCGTGCCACATGCCCGTTTTTCAATTTTCGTTTTTCGATTTTCGAGTCTTGTTTTTAGTCCCGCCCGGCATCTTGCTCCGTCCCCTGTCCGCTCCCCCTTCCGCACCACCGCCCGTCCTGAGCCCGCCGCGGCGGGAAGGGCTCGACCCGGCGTCCCCTTCCTGCGCAAAGAACTCCCGTAGTCCAGTGTTAGATGGCCGTCGCCGCGAACTTCCAGTTCCGGCATCAGGGCGTACCTCCTCTGTGTGTTGGCGCTCCAGAGAAAGCACGCCCTCTTTTTTGCTTCAAAACCGGAATTTACGCAAAAGATGCTGCGTTACCATACAGCCGGTGGAGGGGAGTCTCTCGCAACGGAACGAAGGGGCGAAAGTTCGGAAAGGGAGACGGTTCATGCTCTCCCGGGGTGACGCTCCGGAAAAAGTGCCCCCTTTTGCTTCAAGGGCGGGATTTAGGCAAGGGAGGTCAAGGTATCAGGCCAAATTCCCTCTAAGCCTGCTTGGCATGGCGAATGGAGCCCTGCAGGCTTAGGATCAAGCTTGGTTAGCCGGAAATGAGCCAGGACGATAAGGAAACACAGCGTCTGCTGGATTTGCTGGATCAGCAGCAGAGGAAGGCGGCGTCCTCGGATTTTGTGCACGTGATTGCTAACGAAGTCCCCGAGTTGATTGCGGAGATTAGGGATTCGGACCTCGCCACGTCCCTTGCCGGTGTCGCCGGACTAATGACCCTGCCTTCGAACCAAGCGCGAATTCTGTCCCTCGAAGCGCTCGCGCATCTGATTGTCGTCTTCGCGGCTGGCAGCCAAAGGCCCACCCGGGCGGAGCTCAATGCCTGGCTAAACAACCACATGGCGCGTGCGACCATGCAAGCTTTGGAAGATCCTGTCGAAGACGTTGCCGTGGGAAACGTGATCACTGGGCGCGGAAATCACAGGATTCTAGTCGGAGCTTGGGACTGCCCTGATTCATGGCTTCAGTATCTGGTCGATTCCGTCGAACTTATGAACGACTCTGCGCCCCTCGCTAAGTTCAGATCGGAATTGTCAGCGCTTCTGGCTCTGAGCGAGGCAGTTGCCACGAAATCAGGCCTCGCGCGGTTTCAGAGTAGCGAAAACGCGAGCGCTGGGGATTTGGCTATCAGCCTCGATGCCCTCGCGCACAGGGTGACGTTTTCGGCGGAAGAAATCAGGAAGCTCCGCATCGTGCCTGGGTCGCTCGGGGCCTTCATCTTCGATCTAAGCGTTAGGACAAAGCTATCCGACCATCGAACTAGCTGGTCCCCCCTGCACGAGCGACCACTCGTTGAATGCGGTGAAGGAATAGTTGTGGCGCTACCAGCCGCGATCAGCGCGGCCCTACGAAGTCGTCTTGTCAAGAGTCTCGGATCGGAGGACAGGCATGCGCGTTTTGACGAGGTGGTTCGGAAGCGGCAAGGGAGCGTTCTGTTCGCCGAGACTCTAAGTGGCCGTCTCCTGAATACGGATTCCTCGAGTGAGCTACCGTCTGCCACACCGGATGAGGTTTCTCACGTGTTGGTCAGGTTCGATGAGGGCAAGTACGCGCACGTAGTGCTATTGCATGACCGAAGTATCGGCATACTTCGGGACGGCCTGACCAGCTTCATGCTCGTGGACCAGGCCCCTTTTCTCGAAGCCTGTGCCCGTCAAGTCTCGCAACGATCAGATTTCAGGGCAGGAATAACGCTACTGGTAGTTGGTGGGCTTGGGCGAGGGTTTGGGCTACGGACACCTACAATGCCACAAAACTGGAGGCTCACAGTTTGGTCACTGCCTGACATCGCTGCTTTGGGGCGGGTGGAGGATGAGTGGTTGCATCAAATATGGAAATTGCATATCCACATGGAAGAAGCCACGAAGCTGGGGATGGACTTTGAGGGCGCCCCGCTCGACTCAAATTCCTACGCCTACTGGAAGGAGAATGGCTATGAGCTAGTTCCTCGCGACTTTGCGATTGGCGCTGCGCAAACATCGGTTCAATTGTCCTCGGAATTTGTGGCGTCTTTTCGTCGCGAGGACCGCGTACTGACTGATTCACATGCCGTATTCCGCCCCTGGGCGCGCGCGTGGGTCCCCGTTCGAAGATCTTTCCCTGCGTCAGTCTTCAGGGAGCTTCGGTCACTTCCGATCTTTGCAAGTCCTGATGCTGCAATGCATGGCTCGCTGGCGGGCGTGATAGAGACGGAAAAGCGGGCGTGGTGGCTGGAATGCAAGCCGGAGGTCGAGGATTCCGGGCAAAGGAAGTTCCTGTTTCAGCTTTGGGAGGCGGCCCTCAATTGGTTAGGTCGACTCGCCCCGCAACT
>Ga0187819_10000183_pt1 | contig 29524 bp, 24 predicted proteins | sample NC_wetland_sal_i_15_FD_132411 | JGI IMG/M metagenome (GOLD analysis project Ga0187819, IMG submission 132411) | Wetland sediment microbial communities from Neuse River Estuary, North Carolina, USA - SO4_4 | ecosystem: Environmental > Aquatic > Freshwater > Wetlands > Sediment | place: USA... | reverse complement strand
CCCATCCGTGCCTCCCAAATATGTGGAATACACGAGGGACTGCGCGCCTGATTTGGTCAGATCCATTTTCGCGACAAAGGCTCGGCCTCCCGAGCTGTTTGTTGTTTGAAATGCGCCGGAGGTCACTGGAAAATCGAACGATGTGGCGTCCCCCGCCACGTAGACGGCTCCAGACGGGTCGAGTGCCAGATGGCTTCCCGAGTCGCCGACTATGCTCGAACTGGATCCTCCCAAATAGGTCGAGTACACCAGCGACTGTGCGCCGGATTGCGTCGTGGCAATCTCCGTTACGAAGGCATTGCCATATTGGCTGTTCAGCGTGCTCTGAAACGCGCTTGAGGTGAGAGGAAATGGCTCAGAGCTTCCGGAGCTCGTCTGCCCCGTGATGAACGCGTCTCCGAAATTGTCGACAGCAACGCCCTCACCATAATCCCCGAACAATGTGCTGACCCCTCCGAGATAGGTCGAATAAACGAGGGAAGTCGCACCGGTCGAATTTGTATCCACGACGGTGAGAAACGCGTTGCCGTACGTGCTCGCTAGCGTGGACTGGTAGGCACCGGAGGTTGTGGGGAAAGGGGTCGTGGATCCATCGGAGCCAGTCTGCCCGGTGACGTACGCATATCCCGACGAGTCGACCGCCACGTCGAGGGCCACGTCGCCCAACCAGTTTGAGGTGTTGCCGCCTCCCCCGATGTAAGTGGAATACACCAGTGAACTTGTCCCGGACTGAGTTGTGTCTATCCGCGCAACGAAACCGTTTCCGTTTGCAGTGCCAAGCGCGGCCTGGAAACCGTTGACCACCGGGAAGTCCGACGAGAGGGTGGTTCCGGAGATGTATGCATTGCCGGATGGATCGAGTGCAATTCCAGCCGTCCATTCGCCGCCGGTGCCTCCCAGGTAGGTCGAGTACAGTAGGGCCGTTCCCGTCGGATTGAGCTTTGCGAGGAACGCTGTGCTGATCGAAGGATTAGCCGAAGATGGATAGCCGTTCTCGACAGGGAAGTTCGTGGAGCTTGTTCAGCCGACGATGTACGTGTTTCCCAGCGGATCGACTGCAACCCCGGTGCTCCAATCAGTTCCGTTGCCCCCCAAGTAGGTTGAATAGCTCAGCACAGGGTCAACGATGAGCGGTCGGGCCCTGTCGTACTCGGCGAGTCGAAGCCCAACCTGATTCTGGCTAAGAAGCACAAAACCGCCCTCGATGCGCTGTCTTTCTCCGTCCACGACTTGGTAGATGTCGGGTCGGCGCAGGTCGAGAGACCCCGCGCCGGTCCTGACTCGCAGGTCGCCCTCCTTAGTGATAGAAATGTGACCCTTAGTCCCGATTCGAAGAGCAATAGCATGCGGGTCCGCCCCCGGAGCGACAATGAAATCGAATTCGAGTTGCTGCTGATTGCCGTAGAACACCAGATCGATTCCGGGATACATTTCAGTGTATTTCACCTTGGCGTAGCTTGGCACTCCCCGGCGCCAAGCGCGCGGGTCATTGCCGATGAAGTAGTTGCTCTTGCCCGGCAACTCGTCCAGATGTTCGAGTTGAGGGTGCGGGCTGGCACCTACAAATCCGATGCGCACGGTCTCAGACTTCTGGGCGCGGTGGAAGCGCGGGGACGCAAGGTAATACTTTCGGATCTCAAAGCGACCCCGCTTCTTCTGATCCATCCGCTGTAGCGTGACGACGGCCTCATCCTCCGTCAGGTTGAGCGAATAGCCTGGGCCACGGGCCGAGTACTGCGTCCGTGAATCGGCTTGCCCCAAGTTTGCCTCGAAACCGAGTGGCAGCAGGGCGAACTGGCGTGCGAGCTCGAGGTGTCGCGAGGGTTCGACGCGCTTAACAAGGTTCGGCTTTACCGCCGGCGTTTCTCTTGGCGAAAGACGCCCGCGTGAGCCAGCCGGGGCCTGAAAAGCAATTAAGACGAGACAGAGCCCGACGATGACCATGCACACTTTCGGGAGTCGCTGAGGCCTGCGGGTTCGCATGGGAAAACCTCCTAGGGCTGGTTGGGCGCAAACGGTAGTGCTATGTTTACTAAAAGTCAAGTCAATTATTAAAAAACCCTAGAAGGGGTAGATATTGCAGTAGTACTTTCGTACTATCCTTCGCCGCCGGCGACCTGCCTGGCAGCCAACCTTTCATTCGTGGTCCATCCTGATTTGATTCCCTGTAAATCCTGCCGCTCCTTCTGTAAACCGAAAAAACTAAGGGGGTTCTCCGCTTGCGGCGGGCCCTTGGGGGGGTGCACCTCTCTCCGTGATTACTTTTCAGAGGTCTCTCACGGTGTTTGTCCCACGGGGCGGGGTGCAGCCGCCCGCGAGGCTGTGGAAAAGTGCAAAACCTGCGCCTTGTTCAGGATTTCTATCTTGGGTGGAAACCCGGTTTCCACGGGTTCCCACACAGCGGCTTTTCGATAGCCGTTTGCCGCCGCTTCTTTCACCAACTCCTCCGGGGGCCGGTACCCGAAACCGTTCTGCGGTCGTTTTTCGTGGTACCGCTTTCTCCTGGCTCCGATCTATCGGCGCGTTTCGAACAGTTTCCCATTCCAACTGGTGTACAAGCATTTCTCAAACAACCCGGTGACGCACATCGAGCCAAGTCAGAAGAGAAATCCATCGGCAATGGCGTTTGACCTTTCCACCAGGACCGCATCATCTTGGTTTGGCGGTGCGGACTCACTCGTCTGACCTATTTTGTTTTGGGGCTGTCTTCGGTTGCTCTTGTGAGCGTTCCCCTCGGGTGCCCCTGTGGGCTGCTCGTCTGCGCCGCCCAGGAGCTTCCGCTCAAGTCCAGCGAAGTTCCCGAGTGACTGGCCCACCAGCATCTTCGTCCTCGTCTGATTGAAGCCAAGCAACCGCGCCAGTTCGCAGGGCCTCACGAGTTCCGGGGCGTGGCGTCACGCGCGGGAACGAGCCATGCTTTGTGTTATCGGGACTATGTCAGCGAAGTCGAATCCGTCTCGAAGGACAATCTCTCCGGTGGAGATGGAAAGAGGAGAGCAAAACATGGGGCCGGCGTACACAAAGGAATGAAATTCACCGTTTTCGCCGCAGGGATCGATCCCTTCAGGCAGGTGGGACAAAAAGTGTTCGTCAAATTCGCAGCCCGCGAGGGAGGAATCGAGCTTCCTCGTGTCCACGCAAGTCAGCTTGGCGCGCAGTCCGGAGGAAATCATCTCGTGGGCCAGCGAGTGCGTCGGCAAGCCCCAGATGGGAAAAAGCGGTTGCAGCCCAGAGCCTTGCAATCGCTTCTCGCGGTAGGAACGCACGTCTTCGAGGAAGAGATCGCCAAAGGCGATAGCCTCTATGCCTTCCGAGACCGCCTTCCCGCAAGTCTGGGCCATGATCGTTTCGTATTCACTGTTGGAACATGGCCAGGGAAGGGGAACAGACCAAAGGGGAATTCCTGCTGCGGCCGCTTGTTCTTCAACCAGACAGCGGCGAACAGCATGCATGGCCACGCGGTCGGCCACCTGATTGAATGTGGTCAGCAGGCCGACCACCTCATACTCCACGCTCTTGCGGAGAACGTGCAACGTCCAGGCGCTGTCTTTGCCACTGCTCCAGGAGAGAAGTGTGCGCTTCATGGTTTATTGTCAGGTCGGTGCCCAACACGATCGCCGGGCTAGGCCAGAACCGCCTTCGTGGCTGAAGAGCGGTCGCACTGGCGAAACAGCAGAGCCATGGCCACGACCCCTTGTGCAAGTCGAGGTCCCGGTCGGGAGAAATGGCTGCTGGCATCCATGGCGAACACGTTCTGATTCCGAACGGACCGCAGCGAGTGCCAAGTGGCCGGAAAGGGAACAACGTTCAGTTCCTTTTCGACCTCGGGCTGATGGTAGCCACAGGGCATGGCAAGGATGAGATCGGGATCGCTCGCGGCAATGTCTTCCCAAGTGACCTCAATGCCTGGTTGTCCCGCACGCCCGAAAACGTCGACGCCCCCGGCGAGCGTCACCATCTCCGGCACCCAGTGTCCGGCGACGAACGGCGGGTCCAGCCATTCGAGGCAAAGCACACGAGGACGTGTACCCGGGGCGGTTGGTTGTAGGTCCGCGATCTGCTGCATCAGGGTGGAAACGAGTTCGCGCGCCTGAGCTACACGTCCGGTGGCTTGGCCCACCGTCACGATGTCATCCCACACTTCCTCAAGCGTTCGAGGACTGAGGGAAAGAACCGTCGGAGGAGGAGAAAGCGTGTTCAGGATAGGGCCCAAATCGTCCGGCGATGCCGCGCACACATGGCACAGTGCCTGTGTGATGATCAGATCCGGCTGGATCGCCCGAAGTTTCTCCACGTCAAGCCGGTAAAGACTCTGGCCGCTTTTGGAGAATTCGTTCACCAGGCGGTCGATCTCACCTTCGGCCAATCCCGATGGCAGCCTGGTATGCACCACAACCGGCTTCGTGCGGGCCTGCGGGGGATAATCGCACTCAAAGGTCACACCCATCACTGCATCGCCCAGCCCCAGTGCAAAAAGGATTTCAGTCCCAGAGGGCAGAAAGGAACAGATTCGCATGATGACCTTCCACGCGCGCATCGCTTCCCAGGGAGCGAGCGCCTCGATGAAATCCACCCCGGTTAGGTCGTGTGCGCTTTCACCGAAGGGCTCTGTTCAGCTCGCGTGACAAAGAATTCGTACATCCCGAACAGGGCCGCCCCAAAGACAAATGTACTGGCCAGGGAATATCCGTAGAACGGAATTCCCGCGACGTAGCACTCGATCAGCCCCTCCCAAGTGGGCGGATAGGAATGCCAGCCCAGCCACACGCCGAAATTGCTGATCAAGTAGAAGGCGCTGGGACCCGCGACGCATGCCGCGCTAAAACCCCGCCAGGTGAATCGCCTGCGAAGTGTCCAGCCAACCAGCGCAATCGCTGCGAATGCCGCCAGTTGGATGAGCTCCATCCAGCCGATGTTCCGATGATAGACCAGCCCGGTCAGAACGCAGTCGCTGGCACCCAGGAGAATCAAGGGAAACCAGAGCGACTCTCGCTTGCTTAAATGAGCGCCACCAAACAAGAGCGCGCCGTAGACCGGAGAGAAGTTGGGAAGATGTGGGATGAAGCGCGCCAGAACGGCCAGCACGATCATCACGTAAGGTATTGCCCCTCGAGAACCCAGAATCCTGTGCATAGCTCCTCCTATCCCCCGATGGCGGTTGGCGAACTGGCGGTTGAAGAGCCCTCAGGAAGGAAGAAAACGGAGACAACTGGATCTCAGGAAGAAAGTGAGAGCCGAGTGCGCGTTCCTGAAGTCGGGTTATCACTGTTCGCCTTCCCGCGAAGGCTTACCCATCCGGCCTCTGGCAGGTCTCCTGACTCTCGCTTCATCGGACTGGCCGCCTTCCCAACCCTGAGGTCAGTGGCTTTGTGGCCAGCCCTCCGCGATCACAGTGGCGGGGCCGTGCCGGATTCTCACCGGCTTCCCTATTGAGCCTGCAATACGGCACCAGAAGCTTTACGTTTCCTAAGTACGCCGCGCAGTCGAAATTGTCAAGAAGGAATCAGCGCTTCTTCGTCGACTTCGGCCACCCTGCGATGTGCCGAGACGCAGAGTGACGGGTTGCGATGTCCGCAAAGACCGTAGTTGCGCCGCTGGCTGGCCGACCCAATTTGAATGGCGATTCTGGTATGAAGCCCCAGTGTATCCGGCGGCCCTAGTCGGCGCTTCCAGATCGACTGAGCCCGCAGAAGCGTCCTGGCGCTTGCTGGTGGCCTTTCGGCACTGCTTCCAAGAAATCCTAAAAGAGGAAGCCCTCGAAGCGCGGCGCTGAATCGTTTGACCCGCTTGTAGAGGGCAGGGTCGAACTCTCGGCTCCGTTGGCCTGGCGAGTTACCGGTTTCCGTTGTCGGCCATTGCCGCTTGCGCTGCCTCCCGGAGGCGTTGTCCCGGGCTGGTCGTCTAGATTATTCAACAGCTTCCGCTCGAGGGCCGCCAAGTCGTCCCCTGATTGCCCAATCAGCATTTTGGTCTTGGCATCGTTGAAGCCGAGCCGGCGTGCCAACTCGCAGATCCTTGCAAGCTGCTCGTCGCTCTCAGACTGTCCCGTGGCAGCCCCCGAGGGCTCCTCAGCGGACGCTTCGCCGTTCGGATAGAATTCGCCAGCAAGCTCCTGCGCGCGCTCCGTGTCTGTCTCACGCGCCACATACTGGACGCCTTGAGGCAGATTCAATCGCGCGCGCCCTTCTCCCAGGAGCCGGATTGGTTCGGTCATATTCGCGACCAGAGTCCGCAGGTCTCTCCCCGCAATTTCCAGGCTAAGGATGTAAGCCACCGACGTGTGCCTTGTTCCGTCCCGGTCGGAGTACGAGATTCTCTCCGGGCTGGCCTTCAGGATGGCTTTGATTCCCGTCAACCGTCCGCCGTTCAACCGGCGAATCTGCATCAAGCTGTTCGAGAGATTCCGAATCGACCGGTAGCTGCTCGTGTGCAGCCGGCAGACGGCGCCGAGAGTCGGGAACTTCTCCAGGATGAAGTAGAGGTCCCCGGACGGCCGGCAATCGCCGTGCTCCAGATCCGGACAGCCGTCGCCGCAGGGCTCAACCGGCTGGCCCTTCTTTGGCCCATCGATGTACTTGTAGCTGCCCGGCCAGGTCTCCCCCTCGGGGTGCTTCTGCGTCCTGCGGGTCGCCCGCATCTCGTACCGCGGTCCCCCGCCATTGGCGATCTGCACCAACTCGCCATGGCATTTGCACCCGCTAGGCGTCCACAAGGCGTACTCCGTCCGGAACGCCTCTCGCGGGTCGTCGTTCAGGAAGATGATGCCCAGTTCCGTCGGCTTCTCCCCGTGCGCCTGAGCGATGTCCGAGGCTGGCACCCAGACCACGTCTTGGCCCTGCAGCGTCTTCCGCTTGAAGACGAAATGGTCCAGCCTGCGCGGGTGGCTGTTTTCCTTGCCCGGCTCCGGCCCCTCCCCGATGGCGACCTTGATGGTCACGGGAAGCTGCTCGAGGGCCGTGCCGTTCTCATCGTGAGTAAGTCCGAGGATGCCCATAGAAGTTCCTCCTTCTGGTGCGGTCGATCTGTTTTAGGAAAGACTGTTCAGCCCCAAGAATTGAGGGGCTTCAGAACAAGGTGAGCTGGCCTTCGCAGGGCGCCACGCGGCGCGCACCCTTACGAGGAATCAATTCGTGCCCTGCATCAATCGGCACCCACTCCGCAGGCGGTGAGACGGGCTTTTCACTCGCCACAAGATCAACCTCTTGGACAGATTCCGGCGTGGCCTCTTCCACCTGGGATGCCTTCACCGCGAATGTTTCTTCCTGCTTCTTCTGGAGCGTGGCCCACACCTGGTCAGCTTTCTCGCCGATTCCTTTCTCCGTCACAAGCTCGCGGGCCATGGCCATGAGGATGTCATCTTCGTCGTTGATCGCTTGTAACCCTTCGGCGGAGAACTTGCCCTCCATGGCCAGAGAGACCAGCAGCTTCTTGCCCATCAAGCGAAGGCACCCTTCCTGCATCGTCTCGGCGTAGTGCAGGTATTTCACTCTCACGGGCAGGCGCTGGCCGATTCTCCAGCTTCTCCGGCTGGCCTGCCGCAGGACATAGATGGAGTACCCCGTCTCGTAAAACAGGATCGTAGGGAACTCGATCAGGTCCAGCCCTGTTTGAACCAGCTTGGGATGACAGATGACCGCCTGTACCCCAGCGCGGAGCTGCCGGTCGTACCATCCCTCTCGCGCCTCAGGAGGCGTATCCGTGGTAAGCAGCGCCACCCGGATTCCTTCGTTTGTGAGGATGCGCTCCAGCCTTCGGGTCACGTCCCGCTTCTGGGTATAGACCGCGTAGATCTGGCAGCGACGGCCACGCGCCAGCTCTCCTTTCACTTCTTCCACCAAGCGGCGCTCCTTCGCGTAGACGTAGTCCTCGTTCAGGTCCGACGTTTCCGCGATGAGGAACCTTTCCCTCCGTTGCGTCTCCGGGTCGTATTCCCACCCGAACAGATTCCCCAGGTGAAACGGCCGGTCTGGATAGAGAAGCAAGGCATTCAATGCCACGCTCATTACCGACTGGTTCCCGCGATGCTCCTTCAGGGCGGTTTTCACGTCCTCTTCAAGCTTCTCGTAGGCGTCCTTCAATGGAGGGTCCATCTCGACGCTGACGACCTCCTCCCGGTAGGGCGGCAGCGCCTCGGAGATGTCTTCGAGCGAAATGAACGCCCCAAGACTCATCAGGAAGCGACCAAAGAGCAGGGGCGATGCGCCTGGGCGCCGGCGCACGCGCTTTGTTACGCGCGCCTCAGAGCAGGCATTATCCGTCGGCTCAATCACCGTGACCTTCTCAAGCAGGCCGTACGTCTCAGTGAAGGACCGCACGCCCGCCTCACCATACTCGAATCCCTCTCCGACCATCTTGCCCGGTTCGAGCCGGTAGAGAATGTTGAACACCTCATCGGCGTAGCCTCCGAGCAGCGTCCCGGTGAGCACCACAGTGTGTTGGGCGCACGCGGCCAGGGTGCCGAGCGCATTGCCCTGCGCTGTTTCGCCCTTCAATTCGTGCACCTCGTCGGCGATGGCGTAGTCAAAAAAGCCCGTCATGTAGCGTCCGATGAAGTCCACGGGAGCGAAGCGTCGGACCTTCGTTCCGTCGGCTTGCCAGAGGGCGCTGTACAGGGCACGCCGACGCTTTCCGGACTCGTCCCCGTTCTGGCTGCCGAGGATCTCATTCAGCTTGGCCTTCTTGAAGTCCGCGCACAGGAGCCGCTCGCCATCCTCTCCCAGGTAGATCGGACAACCGCTGTCCGGATTGGTGACGCTCCCTTGGTAGCGCCCACATCTGGCGACCGCGTAGGAGTGCCGCCAGAAGTAGCTCAGTTTCCCCCGGTCTCGGCCAACAACGAAAAGCGCCGGCCAGCCGCAGATAGAATCCCAACGTCCGCGCGGAGTGCGGGAGGCCTTCCGCATACGCAATTCCGTCAGTGTGGTGCGCAGCCCTTCCCGAATGATGCGGCCATGTCGCAGTCTGACTTCATTGACGCCCGCGTGACCCACCGAACTGGTCGGGGTCCGAAGACCGTCGATGAAGAAAACGCGCACGCGAGGTAGGGTCAGAAACGCTTCTCTCGCCCACTTCTCAACCAACTGGGGTGGCACCATGGCAAGGGCCGTGAAGGGCTTTCGGTCACTGTGCACGTGGACAGCGCCGAGCGAGATCAGTGTCTTGCCAGTCCCGCACTCCGCAATGACGGCCGCGCCCCGCGCCTCATTCCAACGCTTTACCACGCCCATCATCGCGAGCGTTTGTGCAGGAAACGGCTTACGGAGGAGCTGCCCGGTCAGCGGCGAAGCTACGTCGTCAAAGCCTTGCAGCGGCGGGTAAGTCTGAAGAATTCTGTCACCAAGCGCGGGGGCCCACGCACGCAAATATTCATTGAGGTCCTTCGGTAATTGCATAGTCCTTTCCTCATGGTGCATTCAGTCGAGGGTCAAAACTGTGAGGGAGTAGAGTGACCGGCACGAAGAAGCTCAAGCCGTAGCAGATGTGAGGCCGGTTCAATCACTTGTTTCGGGATTTCCGCAGTGGTCAAGTAGGTGTCCGTGCGACGCCGCAGACTTGTCGTAGAATTGGCATATGCCATTTCTTCGTAAGAAGATTTTTTATGACACGCAGGTTATAACTTACGCGCTGGCGGGTAGGATCCCACCGAGCGCGTGGAAGCTCGTGTCTCAATATGTTTCCGCAAGATGTCGCTATTGTGTATCTCTGAATACTCTCACCGAACTGGTTGTGGGCCTCGCGCGCGGTGACGATTCACATTTCACCGAGAACGCGAACAGGGTCCGGTTCCTGTGCTCAGCGCCCAAGGCGGTCTTCCTACCCCTAGTTGGGGAGTTCGTTAGAACGAGGGTGTTCCACGAGAGCCCGCGCCGGCCAGATTATTCGCACGATCAGATAAAGCTCTGGCCTCGTATTATCATGAAGGCAAGAGATAAACGCGAACTTACGGCGGGTCTTGTCTCGTTACCGGAGCCCGGGCGCAGCGGGATTGACTACGGTTTCAACCTCGATATGCTGGTGCGCCAGGTCCAAAGCGGGAAAGATGCACACGCGCGGGCGCTGAACGATCTTCGTACCGGAACGTTGCGCCGCCCCACGCAGCAGCAGTGGGCGGCTGGCGTGCTCCACAATCTTCAGATTCGATTTACGAATTCGAACGTCGCAAGCTTGTGTTCGGCACTCGACGCCGTATATCAGTACGACAGTTCTCTATACGATCTTGCCCAGAGCAATTCCTACGATTTCTCGAAGCACGACTCGGACTGGCTCGACTCACAACAACTGTACTATCTTGCGGACCCAAGCGTTTTCTTGGTGACCTTCGATTCCAAGATTAAGGTGAGGACGACCAAGAGTAGTCAGTTTAGCCGAATATTAGGCTTCGAAGAGCTCAAAGCGCTAGCCCGACGTTGAGACGGAAGAATTCGCACGGAAGAAGTCGCGAGGAGTGATCATGAGCAAAGCCGAAGTGTTTATTATTGAATCGCTGAGCTTCGACGATGAACGCAAACGTCGCTTTGAAGGGCGCATACTCTCCCAGATTCTTGCCTTGAGCCAGAAAAAGTGTGAGTACCGCTATATCCGAACGAAGCGCGAGCTGAAGGCGGTGCTGCTGCAATTCTCATCCTCTGGCTATCGGTATCTTCACTTATCCTGCCACGGTGACGATAGCTCCATGTCAACCACATTGGATGCCATTCCTTTCTCGGAGTTTGGCCCGCTGATCGCACCGCACCTTCGGAAAAGGCGACTCTTTGTCTCCGCATGTTCCATGACCAACCGCGGTCTCGCCGATAACACCATGCGAAATTCCGGCTGCTTTTCGATTCTTGGTCCCGACCAAGATATTCGCTTCAGTGACGCTGCCGTATTGTGGGCTGCCTTTTACCATGTAATGTTCTCCGCGGATTCGACCGCCATGAAATACAAGGTCATTAAAGCCAAAGCGCAAGAAATTGCGAACATGTTCCGCGTGCGACTCACACTCATCAATCATGACGACAGCGGTTCGAAAGGCTACCGCCTGAAGACCGTTACCCCGCTGAAGGACCTCCCATAAATTCGAGAACCGACTGAAGGCGGGAAGTGGCAGCTGATGCGGAATGGAAATCGCTGCGCTTTCCACTGCTTATCCCCCCAGTCCTCTCTTGCACAACGGCATTAATTGGCAGCGTGCACATCGACCGCTGCCTCCAAGCTCGACCGCTCCAGGAAACTGCTTGGCAACTTCCAAGTGATCGATCCAGTTTTCCCCGGTATCCGGATCAAGCCCTCTCGTAACGCCTTGCCGATCCACTTGAGGAATGTGGACTTGTTGCCGCTCACCACCACGGGTGAGCATCCCAGTCCCGTCAAAGGGCGGATCGACTTTCGCTGATTAAGCTCGCGCATGAACCACGGCGCCCACTCGGGCACCACCGGAAGGCCATATCGCGAGGCAATGCGATAGAGCACAAACACCGGGTCGTCATCGCACAGAATGGTTCGTGCGCCTTCCCGGTCCGCACCTGGTTTCGTCTTGGCTAACTCGGCCGACATAGCCACCAAGTGCCGGACGGGGCGCTTCGAGCCCGGAACCGCCACGCTCCCGCGAAAGCATTGCGCCTCAGGGCCTAGAGAGCCCGTAAATACTGAGCGCCCTGGAATCTGAATCTGGAAGAGTGCCCCCTCCGTAACACCTGCCCAGAGGGCGGCGATTTCCGCGTCACTCCCCATCACCGAGAGAATGTGTACGCCCGCCGACCGATGCTCTTCTTTTCCCACTTCGACAATCAGCCGGTCCATGTAGACCCGAACCCGCGTTGTCGTGTCCTTCACGCGTTTGGTGAACTCCAGCGTTCCAAAGCGTTCGTGTGCGTTCCGCATTCCTTACTCCCTTGCCATGGATACTTCAGCATGCGTGATCTCTTCTTCGCTCGTTTCGATCTCTGTCAGTGGATGCCGTTCTGACAGAGTAGATTGACCCCGAAGGAGTAAAATACAGGCCGTTCAAACCTCAAGAAGGGAAGCGGTGCTGTGGTGATTTCATACGACAGATATCTCTCTGAGCTACGCTCTCACCTCTGGCGCTACCGGCAGGACGTATTTGGTCAATCGGATGACTACTTTGACCTGCCAATGTCAACCGACCACGGTAGGATGCCGGTCTTCAGACGCCAGCATGCAGACAAGAATGTTCTCCTCCGGCTTGGGGATTCAGCCCGGGAGCAAGATGGGGTGCTAGGGACGCTATCACGAGACAAGAGGCACCGACACTTTGCTAGCATGCGTAGCTCTCAAGCTCTCGCGCAGAGTGTGTTCGGAAATCTCAAAGCCCATAAGTCCTTGGACTGCCTGCTCGACCTGCGCGACGGGAACGGACCTTTGTTCCCCGTGGTCGACGCAGACCTGGTTTCAATGGAACATGAAATTGAACACCTTGGTGAGCAGCAGAGGGCGCGGACGTCTGTTGATGTGATGTTCTGCGGGGGTTACCGAGTCGCGGTCGAGTGCAAGCTAGCGGAAGATGACATTGGATGTTGTTCCCGTCCAAAGCTCAAGCGCGATGATCCAGAGTGGTGCGACGGAGACTATAAGTATCAAATGGAAAGATCTGACCGATGCGCACTCTCGGCCAGAGGCATCCGTTACTGGGCTTTTGTGCCTGAACTCACGTCCTGGACGGCTGAAAGTGACCATATTCCCTGTCCATTGCACCGCACCTACCAGCTCGCCCGAAATCTGCTCGCCGCCTGCATACGACCTAACAATGATGTGCCAACTGTTGACCCAGGGCACGGCCATGTCGTGCTCATTGCTAATGAGAGGAATCCCGCATTCCAAGAGGGCGGACAAGGTCATGAGGCTGTCCAGGCAGCCCGCGAAGGACTGCGCGATCCTACGCGACTTCGTGTGTGCAGCTGGCAGCAAGTCATCGCAGCTATGCGTAAGGATCCGCACCTCGCTTGGCTGACGGACGGTCTGCATCTGAAGTACGGCTTCTGATCACTTCAGGTTGGCAATCTCTCCCGTGCAGAAGACCAGCGTCAGTTCGTTCGAGAACCGCTCTTTTTCTCGAATGATGGTCTTTCCGTCTTCTTCCTCCTCCGACTTGTCCACCAGTTTGACCGACTGCCAGTGCGCGATGTGTCGCGTTTCACCGTCTCCGAAGATCCCGTTGAGCATTCCCGCCGTGCAAAGCAGCCCCACGTGGCCGCCATGCAAAGGTGTCAGTGGACGCCCATTGACGTCTGCTTGCTGTGCGAAAAGGACCGCAGCGGCTTGGCGATAAGCCGACGATTTCGGAAGGAGATCCTCGATTTGGTCCAAAGGAAGGCCGCGGTAGACCAGGCGCACCGGCGCACCGGGTGGAATAAGGTACTGGTGATCAGGCACGGAGGGCAGTGGCGGAAGTCGCTCCGGATCTCTCACCAGTGAGGCATACCATTGGCGAGCCCGCGTGATGTCGTTGTCCTGGAGTCGCTCCCTTTCACGCCGCGTGCGACGAACGCCAACCAAAACAATCTGGTTGTACCGGACACTCTCGGGGTCGGTGAGGCGGTACACGCGCACGTCCCGGAAATGGGCTGAGAGCACTGCATTGCATTCTCCAATCCGCACGCCCGGCACAACCATGACGAGCACTCCACCAGGCTTCAGCCAACGATAGACATGCTCCAAAAACAGCCGCTCCATGCGCTCCGACTTCTGCTCGCCAAGCTCGAAATCGTAGGGAGGGTTCAGGTACACCAAGGAAAACGATTCCACCGGACACTGCACGTCAAAACAGTTTCCGTGGATCACTTCGTCTGCTATCGAGCGGGCTTTGTCCGCTCGATTGGCATCGAGTTCGATCCCGTATCTGTGGGCCTGGGCCCCGGTCGTGATTTGAGCAAACGCCGCGCCCTCCCCGATGCACGGGTCAACGGTCGCGCAACCCTCTTCGGAGAATCGCAGGAATGCGCGGATCCGAATCGCTTCTGCCAGAGGCAGTGGGTAGAAGCCCAAACGTTCCCGTCCAGCAAGTCGCATGGTTCCTCCGCAGAGAACAAACACCCTCCACCTTGAGTCTAAGACTACGAAAGACATAAACGCATGCGCATAACCAAGACCCTGACAAATGACCGCTGGAGCTCGCTTCTAGTTAAACGAGACTTACGGATGCAGCCTGCAGCTTGTTCAGATAGTCGAAGGGGCAAAGCCTGGCCTGCGGCAGGTCGAAGAAGGAAAGATAAACCCGGTTTTCGTTCCTCCAGATTATTGCTTGCTTTATGTCCATATGAGAACTAGTATCTACCAATCTGTTGTATGCTGGCTTCTCATTCCTGGCCAGCGAGAGTTTCCCTGTGAACCTCCGCAGAAACCAAAATACGCTGAGTGCTTCAGACAAGCAGGCTTTCGTCAGCGCCGTCCTCGCACTCAAACAGAAACCCAGTCGGCTCCATCCGGGCGATTCAAACTTCAGCCGTTATGACGACTTTGTCGAAGTCCACCTCAACGCAATGATGCCTCCCATGATGTCACCACCTCAGCCAGGATGGGCACATCAGTCCTGCGTGTTTACTGCATGGCACCGCGTCCTACTTCTGGAATTTGAAAAAGAACTCCAAGCGATCAATGCTTCGATTACGATTCCGTATTGGGATTGGACTCAAGATTCATCTCGGAATTCTTCTGTTTGGGCTGCTGACTTTCTCGGCGGAAACGGCACTGGTACCGATGGCCAAGTAGCTGACGGCCCCTTCGCGGGTGCCGGTGGCCGGTGGCAGATTCGCATCAAAGACGATCCAGCCGATCCTGACTATTTGCGGCGCCAGTTGGCGACAGACGCCACGGCGAAGAACCTGCCCTCCCCCGATGACCAGTCCAAGGTCCAGGAAATGACTCCCTACGACACGATGCCATGGGAAGATGCCCTTCGCGCAAGCACTCCAGCAGCTTGGCAGGGCTTCCGTCCCCACCTCGAGGTGGATCTTCACAATCTCGTGCATCGGTGGGTCGGCGGGAACATGGTCGATATGACGTCTCCAAACGATCCCGTCTTTTGGCTTCATCACTGCAATTGCGACCGGCTCTGGGCCATGTGGCAAGCACGACACCCAGCGGAACTACCGTATCTTCCCGACTCGGGCGCGGCCGCAGGCCACAATCTCAATGATGCGATGGTCTTTCATGTTCCCGGCACTGTTGCTCCTTGGGACGGCGACTATCGACCTGCCGACGTCCTGAATCACCAGGCTCTAGGCATCTCTTATGACACAGATCCGCCCGGTGAACTCGCTAGGTTTAAGCCTGAAGCCTGGGAAGATTGGCGCACTCGCGTCAGGATGGCGGCGGTTGCCACACAGCCGTTCCGTCACGCCCTCCCGATGTTCGTTCTCTCGGATGAATTGCCTGCGCTGGCTGGTACCAATGTCAAAGGAATTCCCTTGAACCCCGTCGCTCTTAAGAGGATTCCAGACCACAAACGCTTCAAGTTTTCGAAGTCTGAGAGAGCAGATTTCAAATCCGCGGCTGTCCCCCTTCCAGGTCGAGGAACAACTGCATCTCCCCCAATTGGCTACATTTGTCCAGTCTGCACGGTGTCGGTTACCGACCAAGTTCTTTTCAGTTGTGGAATCGCCCCGAGTGGAAAAGTACTGGTGCAATGCCGAAACGGCGATTGGGCTACTTATGTTTGTCCCAGTCCCTGATTCCAAACTGTGCCTTTGAAATGAGGATGTCATGGCGACGAATCCTCCCGTGAATTCACCCGGAATTCCTTCGAACCCGAACAATGCAGGTGGGCCCGCATCGCCTGACCAGGTAGAAATACTCAAGAGATTTCGCGAGAAGTTCCTTCCAGACGCACGGCTCGAAGCTCAAGATACATTCGCCAAGTGGCTCTTCGGCTTGACAACTACAGTCGCCGCACTAGGCACCGGTCTTTCTAATGCTGCGTTCTCGAAGTTGTCGAGCTGGGGTGTTCTAACATACTCACTCGCGGTCCTCGCTGCGGGCGCCGGGCTGGCGTGCGCCGTTGTTGTACTCGGCGTGGAATTGCCTGATGCTAACTGGCAGTCGCTCGAAGCGATGATCACTGAATTCAAAAAGCCCCTGCGCGCCAAGAAGATCTGGTTGATCTGGGCGACCATCTCCTTCGGCATGTCGCTAACGCTTGCGGCCACTGCCGTTTTCCTCACGGCGATGCAACGCCGGCCCTCTGAAAACCCTTCCGGCATTAGCGCTCGGCTCTCAGACCGCAAACTGGAGCCCGCAATCTCGCTCTCGGGCCTACGTCCCGGCGCTCCGGCCGAACTCCAAGCGTTCGAAGAAGTTGGTGGTAAGACAATTCTAATTGGTGTCTTCCGTCAAATCGCAGATGACACTGGCCAGATCACCTATAAGGCTGCCGAATTCAAAATTCCCTCCGAAGCGCAAGGCTTGAAGTTGATGCTTGCTTATGACCGCGGCGAGCGGAGAGTGACTGAAGAAAGGGAATTCGCCTTTCCCGCAGAACCGCCTGTCGCAAAGGATTCCTCGGGTAGTGGTGCAGGCAGTCACAGCGGCCATGGAGCGCCTCCCACAAAAGGCAGAGCCAAGAAGGCAGCCGCGCCATGCTCATCTGGTTCGTAGTTGCCGGAGTTTTGTTTGAATCTGTCCTTCAGCGGCTTGAATTTGCATCGCCCGCCGCCCATGCCACTGTCTTGCCCTCGTTGGCTCCTCTTGCCTCAAAAGGCTACGGTCTAGCAGAGCCGGTTTCGCCGAAATCGGGATTCTGGCTCGACGGAGCGCCAGCTGAACCAATCTTTTTCGTCTCGGGAGGACTTCTGTTTGCATAGTCCGGCCGGAGAGTAACTACTGCTGACTCTATGAGTTACACAGGACTGTCCTCGCTTTTTTGCCAGGCGCCGCAGTCGGTGCTAGCTTCCGCCTCGAAATGGGAGCAGCAGTTCAGGCCACTTCTCCGCGTCCAGACCCGGCGCTGTGCTTTCGCCAAGTGCTGAGAACGGAGCCGAAGGGCGAAAAGATCGAATGCGCCTTCACCGACGGCACAAGCATTCTTCTCTCGAAGTTCCTGGCCACCTTCATCCGCCAGGGGGATGAACTCAGATTCCCGGTCTCTGTGCCTGATACCGCGGCCGAGCTGTACGTTCACGTGCCCGAGGAGCAGGCGCGATTCCGCCGAGACCTTCTTCAGGTCCAAGTGGACTACGTGACCCAGCCAAAAAGGGACAAGCGAGGGGACTTCTTCGTTTCCGCGGAGCCGCTGGGCAAGCAACTAGGGATCAACCAGCTCTACGTGCGCTGCGAGCAATTAAGGGACTACTTCTTCGTCGCCAACCGTAGCTGTTCTTGGGACAAACAACCGTCCTTCTACGAATTGCTGCGGACCACGTCCGATGCATTTCCCGTCGAGCTGCGTCTCGCCTTCAAGATGCGCACCTTGGAATTGCGCGCCGCACACGCATCGCCGGCGTATCTCGCCGCGCTGGAACGCGCCTTCAACATCCTCGCGCGACCCGACTTGCGTGCTTGCTACGACGCTCTCCTGGCCGATCCCGCCGCCCCTGCGATCTTCCCGAATGGGGGCTTCGGCTCTTTGCTCATTGCCGGCGAACCATCTCGTGACGGCTCGGGGTTCTATGCCTCAAGGATTCTGGCGTTCCGTCCGGAACAGAAACGAGGGTTTTTCCGCGCCCCCTTGAGGCAACTCGTCTTCTATGATGGCCACGCGATCTACCGCGACACCCAGCGCAAGCTCGAAGTAGCGTTCGACCAGGCATCCTTGCCCCTCGCCTGGGACCCTACCTGGAATCAGTGGAAGCACCTGCTCGGGGCCAACATTTCCGTGCAGGCCACCCTCGTCCAAAGCGGAAAGTATCGCTACCGGAGTGATCTCTGGCAGCTCACCCGATGGGAAACGGCGCTTCCCAGCCGGCTCGAAGTGACGCTGCCCGGCAACATCTCTGAACAGATCAGCGAAGCCCAAAATACGTATCGTCGCTTTGGCCAGTTCGCTCCGGCCCTGGAACAGATCCGCTCGCGACTCGAGTCCGCACCGGTCGAGAGAGAGGAACTGCGACGGCTGTGCGCGGGAATGGGCATACCGGGCGACTTGGAGATTGCCCTAATCACCTGGAAGCCCAACTACGATGCCTTCTACTACCAGCAGCTTTCCAGACGCGCGCGCCGCCTCTATCTCTACCAGTCGGAATATATCTTCGACCTTGAGAAAGCGGTGATCGCGGAGACTCCCCAGCTCGGCCACGCTACCTACCTGTTCGCGAGACCACCAAACATGAGCGAATTCTTGGTCTTGTATGCCAGCGTCACGAAAGACGAGATTCGCCACAATTCCGGAAACGTTGCCGAAAGGCTGGGGTTCCTGGGCCGTCTGGTCCACGGCGTCAAACCAAGGCTCTGGCTCAAGGGGTTGAAGTTACGGCTCGGCGAGGCTGTTGAATACGCCGAGGCCATCGACTGAAGCCATCCGGCAAGGGATTCAACTACGGCGTGCTCGCCGAAGAACACAGGCTACGTGAAACTGCACCTAATCACTCATTTAATTGTTTGACATACTAGCCAGACTTAGATACGTTACCGCCACTATGTCCACCTTTCTTCGAACTTTCCACAACACGTTGTTGGTATTTATTATTGGGGTGCTTGCATGTACGCCATGTCTGGCACAACGCACTGTCGACTCAGGCCGATCGGGTGACTCGGACCAGGTGATTTTCATTAACGGTGACCGTGTAAGCGGCCGCATACAGGAGTTAACGAAAGACTCGATCCGCATCGCCACCAAAGCAATGGGAGAAGTTTCGGTGTCTTTGTACACTGTAAAGGAAGTAACAACGAACGGCCGGAAACTCATCCTCGATGCGCAGGGAGGACTCCCAGCAAGTTCGAGTACGATGGCTGGTTATATCGCGATGGTTTCTAACGGCGAAACTCCTGCCTTGAACACCGATTCAAGACCTAGTGCCTATTCACCGGAGGCATCAGCCGTTAGTGTCTCTGAACGGCCGGCATCAGGCCCTCAGTCTCTGGCTTGCAACATTCAGGTCTTGGATTCAAAGCTCAAGCTCCGTCCTTCGGCATGGACTCTGGGGATTACAACCACCCCAGGGGAAACGGTGATCCTCGGGACACAAAGTCAACAAGCCTTTGGTGGCTTCATGACGGTTGATCTTTGCGAGACAACACAATTGAATGAATCGGAGTTCGACATCTCCGGTCAGCACACCCGAAGCTCAAAAATCCTCAAACCTTCCATAACGACAGACACTCTGGATGGCCGCTTTATTCAAAAACACAGGTTCCGCGATCCGTCAGGGGCGGGAATATATGGAATAGCAGACATGTTTTTCAACAATTCGCTCGGATTGGCTATGCAAAAGAGCTTCGGCGTTGGCCTATTTACTCGAGGCTTCAAGAATTCGAAAGGTTTTACGTTCCTGGCACAGACTGACGTTCGATATGTAAACGAGAGATTTTACAGTCTGTCGCCGTCGCTAAATCTCGCCGGAATCCGAGTCGACGTACAGGGGCATTATAACAATGGCAAGTTCTCCATCGGAGTGGAGTTGGAGCCTGTGCCGATGCTGAACGACGTTCATGCTTTCCAGGCGTTTGGGAAGGTCGGGCCGAACTACAAGTTAAACCCATGGTTTTGTGTCGGCTTAAGCGAGGAAGAACATTATCTTGGGAATGCACCAACGGGATTTCGCAAGAACTACCTTGCCAGCACGCTTAACTTGACGATACAGCACGATAGCAGCCCAGCCTGCAAATAAGCTTAAGGAGAACACAGATGGTGCCAAAAAAAAGCGGACGTCGCCGGGCTTTCAAGAAAGAGCGCAGCAAGTCATCGGCGAAATCAACCAAATTAACTGCCAAGAAGATGCCTGCCGCTGCAACGATTAAGCAAGCCACTGCGGAGATTGCGCGCCACAGCGCTAAGATTGCCGAACATGTTGCCGCGATCGCCGACGCGGTCCAAACCGATCCCATCGGCTCATGCAAGTACGTCGATAAACAAGGTCAGCTACAGTGCGAGTCCCCAGTGACACAAAGCTACTGCATGGGGATCCCGGGAGGCCACTTTCGTGAGAACGGATCGTGCCCCTGAGCACTCCATGAGACAATTACCTTGAGCAGTATTTTGGGGCTACGCTGGAAGTTTTTGAGCTTCCTACCTAATCATTCTTGAGTTCGCCGAAGCTGAAAGGAGTACCGAGGGACCTTCACCCGTCCCGAGAGGGTCTGGGCGCCCCCACCAAGAAGGAGGCCTAATTGACCGTTAGGGTGCCCACTAGAAAGGGATGTCCCCCACCTGAGCCTCCTCTGCGGCTTGCGGCGGAGCGTCTCCATCGCTGTGCCCAGCACCATCGTTCTTGCCACCTCCGAGGACCCGCAGGGTCGTCACCACGACTTCGCAGACCGTTTTCTCCGTCCCCTCACGATTCTCATACTGCCGCGTCTGGAGGCGACCTTCGACAAACACAAGTCTGCCCTTATTGACGTACTTCCCGGCGATCTCCGCCAGCTTGTTCCAAGCAACGCAGCGAACCCATTCCACCCGCTGCCCGGATTTTCCCGCCTTGTCGCGGAAACCATCGTTGATGGCGAGCGAGAAGTTCGCAACGCTCTTGCCGCTGGATGTGGATTTCACTTCCGCATCCTGCCCTGCATTCCCGATGAGAAATACCTTGTTCACTCCGATGTTAGACATGGTGCTTTCCTCCGTTTACCGTATGCAGTGCTTATGGCCTTCCCACTCGCGCGGCCAGTGCTTTGGTCGAAGCGAGCAGGGAGATAGTCAGAAAACTCCGAATCGGCGAAGCGGATCACTTGGAGGCAAGCGCGGTACGTCCGCGCGAATCACTTGGCGCCGAAACGGAGGTCTTGGGGAGAGTTGGAATGCGATTCAGGGCGCAGCGCGACCCGAAGTGGATTTGAGTCCCGACATTGTTCACGACATTCGAGAAAACGGCAAAAACGGAAAAATGGGCTAAGTCCTTTGGAATGTTGGTGGGCCCGCCTGGATTCGAACCAGGGACCAACGGATTATGAGTCCGCTGCTCTAACCAGCTGAGCTACGGGCCCCACTCTCCATCCTATACCGAAACGCACGGTGCGCTCAGTCCTTCGCACGCATCGCGCACGGGGGAGCCTGCCGCAGGGCTCATTACCTGCGACGGCTCACATTTCATTTGGCGCATCCTGTGCATCAAAAATATTACCCCGCAATACCGCGCTCGACTTACGATCACTAGCGGTGGCCGGCTCCCGCCACGTCCGCGCAAGCCCGTTTCTGCTCGCGCTCGCATTCTCCCTCCTGCCGAGAGCGGGAGCTGTGAGCGCGCCGCGTGCCGAGGCAAATCTACGGGGAGACGCCTCTTCCCGCACTTCCCGCCAAACCGCAGGCGAGTCCGAATCCTATGACTTGGTGATCCGCAACGGTCGCGTCATGAACCCCGATACGCGTCTCGATCAGCCCGGCACCAATGTGGGCATCCGCGCCGGGCGAATCGCCGTGGTGACGCGCCAGGAGATTCACGGCCGCCGGGAGATTGACGCGGGTGGGCGCGTAGTCGCTCCGGGATTCATCGACATGGTCTCCTACGATCCAAACCCCGTGGGCGTGTGGAACAAAATCGCCGATGGCGTCACCAGCAACCTCGCGCTGCACGGCGGCACCACCGACCCGCCCGCCTGGTACGGCTACTACGCCGCGCATCGTCCTCCGGTGAATTACGGCGCCTCCTTTTTCTACTCGGTGGCGCGGAACGAATTGCAGATTCCGCTCACCGCTCCGGCTACCCCGCAGCAAATCGAAACGCTCACGGCGCGCGGCGAGCGCGCGCTGCGTGAAGGCGCCCTGGCCGTCTCATTTTCGCTGGAATACGTGCCCGGCATTCGCCGCGAGGAAATCCTGCCGCTCATGCGGCTGGCGCGGCGCTACCGCGTGCCGGTCTTCTTCCACGCGCGCTATTCCACGATGGAAGGACCGGGCACGAATCTGGACGCGCTGCGCGAAATTATCGACGATTGCCGCGAAACGGGCGCGGCCGCGGAGATCGAGCACATCACCTCGACTGGGGGAACGTTTTCGATGCCGCAGTCGCTGGCCATGCTGGACGCCGCGCGCGCCGGCGGGCTGGACATCACCGCGGACGCCTATCCCTACACCTACTGGGCCACCTATCTGGACTCGGAGCGCTTTGCGCCCGGCTGGCAGCAGCGCTTCCATATCACATTCCACGACCTGCAAATCGCCGGCAGCACGGAACGTCTGACCGCCGAAAGCTTTGCGCGCTACCGCCACGAGCATCGCATCGCCGCGGCCTACGCCATCCCGGAAGAGGATGCCATCGGCGCGCTCCGCAGCCCCTGGATCATGATCGCCAGCGACGGCATTCTGGACGCAGGCCACAACAATCACCCCCGCGCGTCTGGAACGTTCACGCGCACTCTGGCCGTCTACGTCCGCGAGAAGAAGATCCTCTCGCTCATGGACGCGCTGGCCAAAATGACCATCCTTCCCGCGCGGCGATTGGAGGAAAGCTCCCCTCAGTTCCGGCGGAAGGGCCGGCTCTCCCCGGGCGCGGACGCGGACGTGGTCGTCTTCGACCCGGCCACCGTCGCTGACCGTGCGACCGTCGAGCATCCCGAATGGCCTGCCGAGGGCATGGATTGGGTACTGGTGAACGGGATCGTGGTGAAAAGTCCTGCGGGTTTCCAGCGCAGCGCGCATCCCGGTGAGCTGTTGCGCGGGGACCCTGCCGCGCGCGCTGCTCTCGCGCAGAATCAGCCGTAAATCGCCGTCCGCCCGCCCAGTCCAGGGCCGCCGCAAACGACGGCGCCGCGCGGCTGAACCCTGCGGCTCGCTCCCCTGATACAATGTGACTGGCGCGGCACAGGGAGAACAGCGATGGCGGAAAAAATCCACAAGACGGAAAAGGAATGGAAGGAGAAGCTCGATCCCACCCAGTATGCCGTGGCCCGCTGTTCCGCCACCGAACCCGCCTTCTCCGGCAAATACTGGGACCATCACGAGAAGGGCGTCTACCGCTGCATTTGCTGCGGCGCCCCGCTGTTCAGCTCGGACACCAAATTCGACTCAGGCACCGGATGGCCCAGCTTCTATGCGCCCATCGCCAGCGAAAGCATCGCCACCGAGGCGGACGACAGTTACGGGATGCGCCGCGTCGAGGTGAAATGCAGCCGCTGCGACTCCCACCTGGGTCACCTGTTTCCCGACGGGCCAAAACCCACCGGCCAGCGCTTCTGCATGAATTCCGCCTCGCTGGACTTCGAGAAAAAGAAGTAGCGATTGGCCCTCTCGTTCTGTTCCGGCCTGCTTCCCGGCGCCGGGTTGCCGCGGGCGTCCTGGCCATGGTCTTTCCAGCTTCGTGCCGCGCCCGCCAGGTGCCTCCGCGCGTGTCCGGCCGCCGCAATTGACATCTGCCAAGCTGCTCCCTAGAATCGCGCCAGCCTCCGGGCCACGAGGCGCCGCCAGCCGCAGAGAAAGAATTCTGAACGAGCCATGCCTCCCAGCAAAAAGCGCTGTCACGTGGTCATCATGACAAACGACGTGACCGGTCTCCAGCCGGTTGTCAGCGAGCTTATTTCCGATTACGAGGTGTACCAGTCCACGGAAGAAGAATCGGAATGGCCCCTGCTCGAAGAGGCCCGGCCGGATCTGGTTCTCTACAACCTGGAGCCCGGGGCAGCCAGCTACCGCCGGTTCGAAGCGCTGATGGAACTGCTGCGATCCCGCGAACTGGATACGATGGTGATCATCCTGAGCCGCGACCCGCACAAGGCTACCGCGGTGCGCGCGATGGAAGCCGGCGCCTACGATTTCTTCGGATACCCCATTGCGCCGGACGTTCTCAAACCGATTGTAGACCGGGCGGTGGAAAAGCTGCACGTGGAGCGGGAAAACCGCATCCTGCGCGAACAATTCCATCGCAAGGATTCCCTCGGCAACCTGATCGGCACGAGCGACGCCATGCGCCCCGTCTTCGACCTCGTGCGGCGGGTCGCGGTGACCAATACCACCGTGTGCATCCGCGGGGAGAGCGGCACTGGGAAAGAACTCGTCGCCCACGCCATCCACGACCTCAGCGAACGCCGCACCCGGCCCTTCACCAGCGTTAACTGCGCCGCGCTCCCCGAAACCCTGATGGAGGCGGAGCTCTTCGGCTACGAGAAGGGCGCCTTCACCGGGGCCACCGAGACCAAAGAAGGCCGCATCGAACTGGCTCACCGCGGCACTCTCTTTCTCGATGAAATCGGCACGCTCCCTCCGGCCCTGCAAAGCAAACTCCTCCGCGTGCTCGAAGACCGCGCGGTCATTCACCTGGGCGGAAAACGGTCCATCTCCGTGGACTTCCGCCTGCTGACGGCGACCAATGAGGATTTAGAAGAAGCCGTCCGCGAGGGCCGCTTCCGCGAAGACCTTTATTACCGCATTCATGTGGTTCCCGTCTTCCTGCCCCCGTTGCGCGAGCGCCTCCCGGACATCCCTCTGCTCATGAACCACTTCGTGCGTGTCCATTGCGCCGCGAACCATGTGTCCCCCAAGGCGGTCAGCGAACAGGCCATGCAGGCACTTCAGAGCTATCGCTGGCCGGGCAACGTCCGGGAGCTCGAAAACGCTGTGCAGCGCATCGTGCTCATGACCGACAGCCACGAGGTGGACTTGGGCGACCTGCCCCGCGACATCGTTCAGGCGGTCAGTCGCGATTCCCGGGGACGCTTCCGCCTACCCCCCTCCGGCTTCGACCTCCAGGCCGAACTCGATGCCTTCGAAAAAAAATGGGTCGAGACAGCCCTCGCCCAGTCCGAAGGCGTGAAAATCCAGGCGGCCAAGCTGCTCGGCGTCAACAAAGACCGCATGAAGTATCTTTGCCGCAAGCACCAACTGTAGGTGGAGGCTGCCGTGGCGCCACGAAAACGCGGGCAGGCCCCCATCTCCGCGGACAGAGGTAGCCCGGGAACCGCCCGCCCGGTCAGCTTGCAGCGCGTTCAACAGCCGCTTGGAAGTCCCCTAGGGAGATAAATTCCCCCTCGGGGGGATTTTTCCCCCTTTAATGAGGTCTTCGCCTCTAGCACCTGCGGTGCTCTCCCATAAGTGCTTTGTTTTCTGCGCCGCCGTTGTGGAAAATTGGCACCCAGTTTGGTGCGCGAAATGCAAGGTACAATGCAGCCCACATGGGCGAACGAAATCCACATGGAGGATTCGACATGGCAAAGAAAGCGTTGAAGAAGGGCAAGAAACTGACAGGCGCGAAGACGCTGCGCAACTGGGCCTAAGTTTCACTGCAACGAGTGGTTTCTTCAAGGGCCATCCCAGCGCGGGATGGCCCTAGTTTTTCCCGGGTCGGCTGAAATGGCCCGGCGCGATTCAGATATCACAGTTCGCCTCACCTCGATCCCCAAGGCCGCCGATCCCCCCATCGGCGGCCTTTCTTATTTCAGGCCTCTTGTTGCAGCTCGAGAAGCACTTTCCCATAGAGACGAGACTCAGCCGAACGCCCTCCGCCCCTGGATCGGTTACCCGGGCCCTTCTATTCGTCCGGGGCCTGCGGTCGAGGCAGTTGGAATCGTCTTGGAGCCCACATTAAAAGGCGGGAATTATCCCTTGAGGTCACTTTCACACCTCGCAGTGCGACCCACTCCTCTCCTTTCCGCGGTGGATAGGCGCAGACGCCGTGCCTCTAGAGCGCGTTGCAGTTCGAAACCCGAAGACACATAGTTGGCATTCGGTGCGCACCATGCTCCACGAGCCCCAATCAATGGGAGCACACCGAAACGAGCGGGCCGCGAACGGCCTGGAAAACTCTGCAAGTCCGATTGCTCTTCTTCCGCCGTATGAGCCTGTCTCAAATCCCCCTATAATCGCGATTCGCGTCGGCTTTGCACTCGGGAGAGCTTTCGGCAGGCTACGGGAGTTTGCCAAATGACTACCTTCGGAATGCTGTGTCCTACCGCGGATTTCTTTGAAGATTTCGGCCGCGGTGGTAAGGCGGATTCAAAGGAAGGCGAAGCGATTCAGGGGGCGAGTGTGGCCATAAACTCTTTCCTCCGCGCCTTTCTGCGCTATGGCCGTGCAGACCGGTACTGGTTTTTTGCCGCGCCGTTTTTTGTCGAGCGCACCGCCCGAGGCGTTCAGCAGGAATTCCGGCACTCGCGACTCCGTGCCCGCATTGGCGTGAGAAGCTTGTTCGACTTGGTCCGGGATTTCAGCGCCTACAATTTCACCCATTGGTTGGACTTGAGTTGCAATTTTGAAGCTCCCTCCTCACTCCGGAGGCGGCTGTCCAACCGCCTCTTTCCCATCCTGGTCACGCATCACACCATCAGCTATCACTGGCTGCTGCGCAGCTTGTTTATTCCCTTGCTGCTCTCGGAAAGCTATCCATTCGATTCCGTGGTCTGCACCAGCAGCGCCGCACAGAAAGCGCTAGCCCGCTTGCTGGATTACCTCTCGCGCGAGTTGCGCTCTGAGCTGGGCCTGAAGGCGGAGTTTCGTGGCCGCCTCGACGTCATCCCACTGGCCGTGGATACGGATCACTTTCATCCTCGGACGAAGCGGGCTGTGCGCCGTCAGCTTCACCTGCCACAAGACGCGCTCATTCTGCTGTTTTGCGGCCGGCTCTCGCCTGTGGATAAAGCCGACCTAGTCCCTTTCTTTGGCGTTTTTCGGAGCCTCTTAAATTCCAATCCTGGGAAGAAGCTGCTCTTAGTGGTCGCAGGCACTCCCCCGGGTGCTCACGTCGATGCGCTCTCCCGGTGTGTTCGTAGCATGGGCCTCGGCAACAAGGTGCGCTTTCTCCTGCAGCCGGAGAACCCAGCTCTCCTCTATTCCGCCGCAGATATTTTTCTTTCGCCCGCCGACAGCGTGCAGGAAAGCTTTGGCTTGACCGTAGTGGAGGCCATGGCCTGCGGGATACCTCAGGTGGTCTCGGATTGGAATGGATACCGTGATACCGTCGCCGATGGCGAAACCGGGTTTCTCGTGCCCACCCGCTGGATGCCCTGCGATGGCGATCTCTGCGATGCGGCGCCGCTCTGTGATGGCCACGACGCTTTCGATCACCTGAGCCTGGCGCAATCCGTGGCCATAGACCTCCGCGCCTATCGCGATCGCCTGCAGCGATTGATCGACGATGACGACTTGCGGGCCGCGATGAGCCATCGCTCCCGCCAACGAGCCGTGGAGTGTTTTAGCTGGCCCGTAGTGATGCGGCGCTATCAATCGTTATGGACGGAACTTGGGGCCCTGGCGGCTTCCGCGGTTCGCGGTCCCCGTTCTCTCGCCAGCAGTGTCCATCCACGTTACTACGAAGTTTTCGGACACTTTGCAACCCGCTCGGTGGACGCTTCGACTCGCCTGCGGATCACGGCGGCTGGCAAGCGCCCCGGTTCGGCCCTGGCCAGGCGCGACCCCATCGCCCAGGAATGGGGGCTGCTGGACCAGCGCCTCCTGCGGGAAGCTCTGCGTCTCCTTCGAAAGCAAGATCTCACTCGTGAGGCCCTTGCCGATCATCTCGTGGCCATCTCCCGCCCCAGGCCCCGCCACCGGCATTTTATCTACCGCCAGATTATGTTCCTCCTGAAGTACGGATTGATCGAAACCTGCGATTAGAAGGCGTCTGGACCAGCGCATTCCCCCCTTTGAGTAGAATTCCACCCGCGTATTTCCGTGGGGAACCCCGTCTCACTACCTTACCAGAGAACGGAGTGCATCCAGCGCCATACGCCCTGCCCCCACTGCCAGAATCGAGGGCTTCGCGTCCCGTAAATCTTTGCCGTGCCGGTCATGCCTTCGCGCAGCGATCCGTCCGGGTTTTCAAATTCGAGCACGACAGCAAAGTAATTGCTCAGGCGCCGCCCAGCGCGTTCCGGGCTTTTCGGCAGCGCCACCGGCTCCTCCGCCGCCGCCGCGGGCAGAATCTGCTTCACGCGGCCCGCATAGCTCCGGTAAGGATAAGCACGAACACTGAGCTTCGCGGCCGCTCCCTCCTGAATGTCCTGCAGTTCCCAGTCGCGCACCAGGATGCGCGCGCGCATCACGCTCCGGTCCGCCACGTCGGCGAACAGCGCCCCCTCGGGGAGGAACTCGCCGACGCGTTGTTCGACGGCCAGCGTCGTGATCTCACCCGCCCCCGGAGCCTCCAGCAGCAGCTGGCCCTGCCGCGTCCGCGCCTCGCGCACGGCCCCGTCCAGGCGCTCGAATTCCCGGTAGGCCACATCGGCGGCATCCGGGTCGCGGCGGCGCCGCGCCTCGAGCATGGCATCTTCTGCCAGCGAACGCTGCGCGCTCAATTGGACGAGCTGCGCGTCCAGCTCCGGATTCCGCAGCACCGCCAGAATCTGCCCTGGCGCCACGCGGTCGCCGCTGTGGACCAGCACGCGCTCGATCCAGCCGTCGGTCAGGGCGTGCGCATCCGCACGCCTGCCAGGCTCGAGCTGGAACTCGCTGGTAGTCTTGCGAGAAACCGGTGGCACCAGCAGCAGCAGGCCGACGGCCGCGATTCCCACCTTCAGCGTCCGCGTCATTTTCCAGGCCATAAGCTTCTCCTTCCACACCGGCAATCGGTTCCGCGCCGCAGCCATTGCGGGCTGTATGCTCTTTCGCGTCATGAAGTACAGGACGGCGGCCGTGGCCAGGTAACCCCAGCCTTCCCCCAGCCGGTTCACCATAAGATTCCTCAGCCAGCCCGCCACGAGTACCAATATCAGAGCGCCGTAGAGTGCCGCCAAGGACGCGTAGATGAGAAAAATGCGCTTCTTGCGCCTCCCCACCACAGGCAGCGCTACGTCCTGCCCTAGCACGTAATGGCGCAGCCAGAGCTTCAGGTATTCGAAGGAGTCTTCCCGCATGTTGTCGACTTCCAGGTACTGCATCAGTGCGTAGTAGCCGTCGTATTTCATCAGCGGGTTCAGGTTGATCACCAGGCCCGACACGCCGGTCAGTAGCAGCGTCTTGTAAGCAATGTCGCCGAACCACGAGCCGGGCGGCGCCAGCGCCCAGGCGATCGTGGACACTGAGCAAATCACCATTTCGATCCACAACCCCGCGAAGATGACCCACAGACGCTTCGACGTCTTGTCGAACACGTGCATGTCCGAGGTGTCCGTGAAAAACGCCGGCCCGAAGTAGATGAGCATGAAGCCCATCTGCGGCACCTCGCCACCGAAATATTTGCAGGTGAGCCCGTGGCCGAATTCGTGTACGGCGATCACCGCGAACAGGATCACCCAGAATTCCCAGAGGTCGTAGAGCGACTTGTCCGTGAAGGTATAGAACGCGACGGTGTCTTGCCGCACGCGCACCCAATTATCCGCCAGGATCACTGCCATGATGATGTAGAGCAGGACGGAAGAGGCCACGAACCCGGGCGTGAATAGCCACCGCAGGTAAGGCATGATGCGCTCGAACGTGCGATCCGGATTCCATGCGGAAAAGTGGATGTAGAGGAGGCTCGCCGTGTTCACCCGTTCCCGGCGCTCCTCGCGGATCTTCTCCAGAATCGCCAGGTTCTTT
>Ga0187819_10000182_pt1 | contig 29529 bp, 34 predicted proteins | sample NC_wetland_sal_i_15_FD_132411 | JGI IMG/M metagenome (GOLD analysis project Ga0187819, IMG submission 132411) | Wetland sediment microbial communities from Neuse River Estuary, North Carolina, USA - SO4_4 | ecosystem: Environmental > Aquatic > Freshwater > Wetlands > Sediment | place: USA... | reverse complement strand
GCCTCAGCGCTACTGAGCGTGGCATACGGGCGCAATACCAGGCGTCGGCGAGAACCTGCCGCTTTTCGATCGACTCGGCCGAAACATCTCCTCTGATTTCGACCGTGACTGGATTGGCAAGGATCTGAGTGCGCCGTTATGCTTACAGGCCGCAGCACGTCGCATCGGGAGTTGGACACCGGTTGCTCGCATGGCGACCAACAACTCTTCAGAGCAGGGCGAGCTCGCGCTCGGGGCAACTTCATTGGTGTAATCGGAGGCGTTCGCTGCGCTTTGGACGTTCCGTTGTAAGGGGCTTCCGTCAGGATAGAAATTTGCCAGTCGGATCCCTATTCCTCCCCTTCGATGGACAGATTTTGCCAGAAACCCGCTTGAGTGATCACGCCTCGTTTTGGGATGCAGGGTTGCCGGCGCTTATGGTCACGGACACGGCCTTTTTTCTAAGTCCGAACTACCACCTGCCCAATGACACGATCAATACTCTTGACTTCACGTTCATGGCTCAACTGTCAAAAGCCTCGAGCTCGCGCTCCTTGAACTTCAGCCACTACTCTTCCCGAGCTGCGATTAGTTCCTCTGGGCTCTCCCTTGCATTACTGCACCTTCCCCGGCCCTTCGTGAGTCGCCCACGCCACCTCTCGCAGCTCGAGCATCATCATCTCAAGCACATCGGGATCGACATGCTGGGTATTGGTTTTCACGGCGTAGTCAATCATTGCTTCAATCCGGGCATCGCTCGCACCGTTCGCGCGTTCCTCCGCGATGGCCTCTTTGAACGCATCGAGCATCGGCCGGAGCCTCGCGAGCACGAAGACTCTCGTTTTGGCGTCCATCTGACTCCCCCTGAATTAGCTGATGGTGATTGTACCACCGTCGCGCTGGAAGTCTTTGAGCTGATCAACAAGTCCCCCCGGATGGACTCGGAAAGTTCCTGGGGCGGTCCTGGCGGCAATCGGGTGGCGATTTGACCCGCCCTACCGTGTAGCATCGTTTGGATAGGCTCTCGCATGGAGTCCGGCATTGATCCCTTGAAAAGCCTCGCGAGGTCCCCTCTCGGGGCTTCTTCTTAGGGGCCGGTGACTCCGGCTCGGATACGTTGACCGCCTCACCGTCTCGGCCACGTGTTAGCGAGGTTAACCAATTGTGCTCGTGCTTTTGGGGATGGTGCGGTTTGCCGACGCTGGCGCGCTGTAGTAAAGCTTGGTCTGATCGTTTACCGCTTTTGCTGCGATCAACTCTGCATATCTTGGCGCCAAGCAGGACGCGCTAGACGAGGCAAAGAAAACCATCGATCGTGCTTTAGAGCGCGTTGTGACGGCTTCGGTGGGCTGAGTGGGTGCTCCCGGGCTCTCACGCTGCCAGTTGGTCGGGCTTTGCGATCTCGGCTTTTTGCTTCCATGCCGGTACGTCCAGCTCGACACTCTCGATCATTTCGGTGTCGTGCTCGGTCATTTCGACAAGCACTGGGGGCGTGCCCTTTTTACTGAGGACAAGATCGAACAGAGCTAGGACGATCATCGATCCCACGACCGCCGCAGAAGTTGCAAGCAGTATCAGAAATGCTGCGACAAGTAGTCCATTAAAGATCGACATGTCTCGTTTAGATTGCCAGCTCGTGCGGCAGCACTCAAGCGCATCCTAACCGCTGCCAACAGATGCCTCTCGATGCCGCAGCGTCACTTTGCCGAAGGGCGCGAACTATCGTGCCTGAGTTCAAGATTACCGCGTCCATAAGGACACCCCAAACCTCTCCAAGAAAAGGGGCGTCGGCTTCGGCCGGCGACCGTGGTTGTGCTAGTGCTCTTAGGCTGGCTTTCGGTAGGGCCAGCAGCCATTTAGCTAACCCCTCACGCGCCGGTGCACCAAGGCGCCGGGGGCTTCTCTTTTTCGCGCGTCGCCCGCCAATAGTTGAGGCTTAGGCCTGGCGGTAAGATGCCCGGCGTACGGCGATAATCGGGGCCACGATAGGCGCCCCCCTGTGCTTTTGATTAGTTTGAGACTCGCTTACCGGCGCGGGCGATGGTGATCGATTAAGCTTAAATTCGCCGTCGATTCGCTCAGCGACGTATCCCTATCTCCATCCACCGGGCGTTTTGCAGATTATGGCCATATCCCGCTGAGCGACTTCGCGGGTGAGATACACTCTTTTGCCCCGCCGTATAGTGGTCCTAGTGTAATAGGGCGCTACATTCACGATCTTGCATCGTTCATTGGGCTCGCGAGTAACATGGTATCGTGTGGCAGCCAACGCGGGTGCGGAGAAGCAAACTAGAAGAGCCGCAACGAGAAGGTATCGGGTCATTGGATCTCCTCTTCGATTAAACTTGGAAAACAGTGGGTGCGAGGCGTTGTTCTAAAAACCGAGCGTTGGTAGCTAGCCTAGCGCCCGATACACGCTCGCCTTACTGAATCCGGTGCGCTTGATAATTTCGGGCACTGTTGTGCCGGCTGCTCGGAGCTCTCGGATCTCCTCCACTTTCTCCGGCAACAACCGCCGCTTGCGGCCGAACTTCACTCCTCGATCCTTGGCCTTGGCAATGCCATCCATTTGACGCTCACGTCGGATGTCGCTCTCAAACTCGGCCATTAGAGCGAGGATGCCCAGGACAAACTTTCCCGTGCGGGACGCAGTGTCGATCGAGGGATCATCTACTACCTTAAAGCTGACGCCCTTCTCAGCGAGCTCAGAGACTATGCGGTAAAGATCCGAGGTCGAACGCGCCAGGCGGTCGATCTTGGCGACAAGCAGGGTGTCACCATCCCGCAAGAACTCCAGGCATTGCTTTAGTGCCGGCCTGCCGGCATCCACGCCAGAGGGCTTCTCTTTGAAGACCTTGTCGCAGCCCTTCAGTTTCTTGAGCTGCACGTCCAGGCTTTGTCCGACGCTGCTCACTCTTGCATAGCCGATGGTAGCCATCTGCCGTCCCCTTTTTTCTAAGAGGTTCAGAGAATGGCAATTTGAAACGTATTTTGGAACGCGTCAATACCATTATCAGGACGCCGATCACATACGCCTCTTCGCCGGAAGGCCCGCACCGACGAGCTGCGGGAAGCAGGCAGCGCTCCCACCATTACCTTGAGTGCCACTTAAACCAAAGTCCCGCTGGACCGTATTCCCTTCGGCCTTCGCCGGGCGTGCGCTTGCGCTGCGGGAGAACTCAATTGCCCGGCCGAAAGCAGCGCATCAACTGAAGAATTTTTTTGTTCGCGATTTCAGGTTTTTTGGCTCCCAATTCCAAGTCCCTCTTAAATATCGCCAGACTAGAGCGTCATGGTGAGATCGAGCTTTCACCGACGCTCGATGTCTCGCTCGAGTACTGGCTTAGGTGCGCGCGGTTGGAAATGTGATACCCTTAAGGTCCCTGCGACAACCGAGCAAACTCAAGAGGGCAGTACTCATGACCGAGTCATTCGAACCGAAAACCAAAGGTGGCGCTGAGAAGGCACGCGACACCTATCGCAAGACCAAAGAACAATTTCAGGACGTGCTGAGCGACACCCAAATGCCGGAAGCAATGCGCGCCTTCGCCGAGAAAAACATCGCTCAAACGCGTGAACTTTATGAGCGCTCCAAGACTGCTCTGGAAGCGGTGCTGGAGAGCTGGGAGAAAACCTTCGATGCGGCGGGGCAGGGTGCAGTGGCGCTCAATCGCAAGGTCATCGACATAACCCAGCGGAACATCAACTCCGGCTTCGATCTTGCGAAGAGCTTGGCCGGTGCGAAGAATCTCGCCGAGGCGATGGAATTGCACGCAGACTATTGGCAAAAGCAACTTAGCACGCTGAGCGCTCAGGCTGAGGAGGTGCGGAGCCTCTCGACGAAGGTGACTGCCGACGTCGCTGAACCGATAAAGGCTCAGGTATCACGCGGCACGAATTAGCGGCACCAGGCGACGAGGCAAACTCGCTTCCCCTCGGCATCGAGGATCGTGAAGTCCTTGCTGTGCGCGTGTCTGGTGTCGCGAGCTGATCGGCGGTGACGAACACCACGCCGGGCTTCATCGCGACGGACGTGTGCATCGATCTACGGGCCGAGGAGCTTCTGCAACTCTCGGCGCTCCGGCTGCGCAAGATCCCACCACAAGTGCGCGGCTTCGTGGGAGGCTTCGGGCGTAGGACTGCGCCCGATAGCTTCACGCCCGCCGTCAGTGATTGTTGTCGCATAGATGAAGCGCATCCCCGCCAACCTCTCCAAGAGGTTCGGCGGAGTCAGCTGGGTCTTGATTTCAATCGCGATTTCGAAAACCAGACGCGACCCTAGTCTCGATCCTGGCCGGCGCCGTTGGAGCTGTCATCCTTGCCGGTATCAGATGCGGCACCCGGCTCAGGAGCCTGTGCATTGCCATTGTCGTCCTGTGCCACGCGAGTGCTCATCTGCGCCTGATAGCCGGTCGCGGACAGGTCGCTCTCGACCAGAAGAATGGCCGCGAGGGCCAAGCAGGCGAAAAGGAGAAGTCGGACCATCGTGCTCTCCATTGTTGAACAGTCGCATAGAGATGAAGCATGTGACCGGTGACGGGATGCAATCGAGGCTGATTTGCGGCTCTTGGGTGGCAATTTGTTACGCTTTGGTTCAACCGTTGGACAACACCAGGCAACATCGATGTGATGGCGGGCGCCCGAGGACATCGCAGTGCCCGCCGCACGCCTCTGCCGCGTCATCGAGCAGCTCGATCAGGGCAAAGCGCTGGAGGCCGAGTTCGCACAATGGCCCCGCGGGGGCCATTGTGGAAACATGAGGGGCCTAAGGCCTCAGCGTTTCGATTTCTGCGGCCGCGTCCGGCGGCTGGGACTCGTGGACGAGAAAGGCGATGAGCGTTGCCGCAGTGAGTGCAATTGCGCCCAGCAGCGCCATCAGAAAATTCAGTCGCCAAGACATCCTCAACATCCTCAATCCTCACGGAGAAATTCCGGATGTCGAATGTGGCGTGCGGACGACGCGATGGTGCGACGCATGACCGCCGCGCTGTTGCGCCGCGTGCTGAACGGGTCGAGGCCGACCAGGTGGATCGACCGGCGCAACCGTACGATGCTAGTAGCAGCTCACGCTATTGGACGTCGGAACGCAGGTCATTTGTTTTGGCAGAAGCGTTGCGACAGCTTGTTTCCTCGCTGCTGCGGACTGCGTCGGCGTCGTATTGACCTTCGCGGCAGAATAAGGTCGCTGCATGATCTGACTGGTGTAATCCGTGATTGCCCGCTCTTTTTCAAAATCGAACTGGGTTTCGGAAATTTTACCGGCGTCATAGCTTTTAGCAATCGCCACCATTCTGGCCGTGAACGCTCTTACCGGACCAGACCACGGATTGTCGGCGAAGGCCGTATAGTAGGCCAGTGTGGCATCGTTGAAGCAATTGATCCTTGGCAAAACCGGCTTCTGATGGCTGTCTGGATATAGTTTCTCACACTGATCGATCGCTTCATTATTCTGCTTGGCGATTGCGGGCTCCTTGTTTTCGATTGCGGTATCCCCGCGGCCGTGACCGTGATGCGACAGGCCACAACCGGTGAGAACTAGCAGCCCGCATATAACTAACTTGCGCGACAAAGGTCGCTCCGCTTGGAGCTTACGTTTCTCGGAGACTAGCAGCGCGGATGTGGGCGATCAAATTGGCCCACCTCCGGATCGGCGAACGTCATCAGCCAACGAGTGAGCTATCGCCTAATTCACTATCCTGATTTTGGATCGCCTGATGTGAGTAGCCCCGCAGGGGCAGGGACAGGCCTGCGGGGCACCCAAGGAGGATTCTCAGCTTTGTAAGTTGAGAAACGGAGAGCGTCTCTTGACGGCGCGGCTGGATCATGGCGCGGAGGTTGGCGTTCGTTGGCGAAGAGGATGAGGTTTTTTATCCCGTTGGGCACCGACAAAGAAAAGCCCACGTGCCTGCTTGCCGCCTGTCTAGAGTTTTTCTCGGTGACTGGTTGCAGTCGTTTTCACTAATTGCTCCCGCACACTTGCTTTCCTCATTCCACTTCAGGCCTGCCTTCTTGCAGTCTACCTTTGTAAGTGATTGAGCCCAGGGGCAGCGGCAAATGCTGAGGAGGAGGGCCGTCCGCATCTCGCCCTCCATCTGACGCTCACATTCGCATGGTGTTTCTCACGCCTCTGGTGGCGGTTTTGTGGGTTGGGAACACCTACAGCCCTTAATACAAGGAAAGCCAAGGACTAGGATCGGAAGATCTCTTCGGCCCGGATGACGACGACGCACTGCCGGACTAATCGGGCTTTTCCTTAAGCGCCGGCCGGATTGGTCAAAGCACCGCCGGTCGTCTTTTCGGAGGTCTCGCCACTCTCACGGCGCTTCCATCCACGCGGCACGAACCCGCAGGCGAAGCGGCAGAAATTCTCACACGCGGTCTCGACGCTTGCGAGCCACTGCTCCCCATTCTTGAGCCTGCGATCGAGCGCCGCCATGGTGCGGTCGAGCCCAGGCGACGTATCGTCGAGCCAGGCGCGGAACACCTTGGCGTAGATCGCGGCAAGACCGGTGACGCGAAGTCCGGCACCAGGGCCGTTGAGCTTGGCGCCGGCGCCGGCGAGCATCCAATATTGCGAGGCGAGCGTCGAAGGCAGAAGCTGAGCCGCTTCCGCTGGATGGCAGCAGAGATCGGCGGAGATGCGGCGAAGCGCGGGCTTGTAGGGCGTCATCGCCTCGAAGCGCGTCATGATCATGTCGAACACGCGATCCCGCGGGCTTTGGTCTGGAGTCGCGGCCTTCGTCTTGGCGAGAACCTCCGCGTCGATCTCGGCCTGGAAGGCCTTGAGGAGGTCCGCCTTGCAGGTGAAGTCACGCCGGAGATCGGCGAGACCGAGGCCAGTGCGTTCGGCAATGGCGGTGAAAGTCACGCCGCGCCAGCCGCCCTCCGTTGCAAGCTCTAGCGCCGCCTGTATGGCTTTATTACGTTTGCTGAAATCCTCGAACATGGGCTGCATCTCCTTTGCCATGAAACATAGGAAGTTTCTGTGGCCATCGAAAGACGAGTGAGAGGATTCTACTTACGACGAGAGCTCGCGGGAGCGCTTGGCGGCGGCGGACACCGCGCGTTTCAAGAGATCGGCCAAGCCATCCTTGCCCATCAGCACCTCGAGCGCCGCGGCGGTCGTGCCCTTTGGGGAAGTAACGTTCTGCCGGAGCTCCGCCGGCGAAAGGTCCGAGCGGCGAAGGAGCTCGCCGGCGCCGGCGAGCGTCGCCCGCGCGAGACGCGAGGCAAGCTCAGGCTCAAGGCCCGCAGCAACGGCCGCCTCCGTCAAACATTCAGCGAGCAGGAAGAGGTAAGCTGGCCCGCTGCCCGAAACCGCCGTGACGGCATCGAGCAAGATCTCGTCGTCGATCCAGATCACCTCGCCGACCGCTTCGAGCAGCATGTTGCAGCAAAGCGCCTGATCGCGCGTCACCTCGCTGCTGGCGCAGGCGACTGTCATCCCCTGCCCGATCGACGCCGGCGTGTTCGGCATCGCTCGCACGATCGGAGTTCCTAGCGGCAAGCGCGCTGCAAGGTTCGACAGCGTACGTCCGGCGGCGATTGAGAGCACTACTGTCGATGGTCCAACCGATGCAGCAAGCGTCGGCAGCACTTCGTCCATGATCTGCGGCTTCACCGCAAGCACGATGACCGCGGGAGCTGTCGGCAACTTAGCCTGATGGCGCACGCGGATGCCGTGGCTCGCCATCAGCACGGCAGCCTCCGTCGCGGGCGTCGGATCCTGAACATAGACAGAGGCTGGGTCGAGGCCTTGCCGGAGCCAGCCGGCAAGGAGCGCTCCGCCCATCTTCCCCGCTCCCACCAGAAGGAGAGGGCCGCCGAGGTGAAGGGTCACGCCTGTCCTTGCGTCTCGAGCATGGTGGCCGCGAGCGCATCCTCCGACGACTTGCCGGCCCACAGCACGAACTGGAAGGATTGATAATAGCGCTCGCAGGCTTCGAGCGCGCCGCGCAGCAGCGCCTCGCATTGGCCCACATGGGTCGTGGCGCCGGCAAGCAGCAACCCATGGCGATAAAGCAGCATACCGTCCTCCTTCCACAGATCGAAATGCCCGAGCCAGAGCTGCTCGTTGATCAGCGCGATTAGACGATAGATCTCGTTCAGCCTCGGTTTCGACACCTTGCAGTCGAAGGCGCAAGCAAGGTGCAGCGCCTCCAAATCGTCCCGCCAAGTGAGCGAGATGTGGTAGTCGCACCAGGAGCCCGAGACCGAGAGCGTAAGCTCGTCGGGAGCGCTTCGCTCGAACGTCCAGTCGTGGATGGTAGCGATATGCTCGACCATGTCTACCGGATTGGTGAAATGGTCGTAGTTAGCCTGTGTCGTTGCCATGCGTGTTTCTCTGTGGCCTCTCCAGAGTTCCCGCGCACGCGTCACGCCGCCGCGAATCAGATTGTGAATCAGTTATATATCGGAGTTTGTGCGTCCACCAACTGGGCCCGGACTCAGCCAGTCAAAATGCTGTGGACGCTCCAAAGATAGTTGTGGATGACGCTTTGCGGCCTAGACTTGCGACGAGCCCGATTCGGTCCCACGCGCGCTCGTGTCTCGCCCAGAACAGTCAATAGCTTCGTTTGGTCTTCCGTCGGCGGATCGGACGAGGCGCCGGCGGCTCGGCGATTTCGTCTTCTAGCTCGCCAAGAACCTCTTCCAGCAAAGCGATGCGCTGCTTAAGCTGCTCGTTCTCCTCTCGGGACTTCTGCGCCATGGCCTTCATCGCTTCGAACTCCTCACGCTGAACTACGTCGAACTCGCGCAAGATGTTTTCGGCCTGGGCGCGGACGACGTTTTCGATCTCCTTGCGCACGCCTTGCGCCGCGCCCGCCACGTCGGTGATGAGCTTGCCGAGCTCGTCGAAAAACCGGCCAGTCGTTTGCGTCATCGGAAAGACCTTCGAGATCGCTTAAGTCGCTAAACTATGGGGTTGGCGGGCCCTGCGATCAAGCGGGCAGGCCCGGGCGCCACACCGCCTTGACAGCCACCTGCAGGCGGTGAAGGGTCCAGGCCCACCCGCTGGACGTCACTTGGGGCACCATGCCGTTCTTCGTCATCCCCTACCCCGTCATCGATCCCGTCGCGATCGAGATCGGGCCGCTCGCCATTCGCTGGTACGGACTGGCCTATATGGCCGGCATCCTGCTTGGCTGGCTTTACGCGCGTTATCTCATCTCACGAGCCGACTTGTGGAACGGCAAGCCGCCAATGACCATAAGTCAGGCCGACGATTTTCTGTTGTGGATCACGCTCGGCATCGTCGTGGGCGGCAGACTCGGCTTCGTTCTGTTTTACGAGCCGAGCTATTTCTGGGAAAATCCACTGGAGATCCCCGCAGTATGGAACGGCGGCATGTCCTTCCATGGTGGACTGCTCGGCGTCGTTACCGCCGTATATTTCTTTTCCCGCGCCAAGGGCATCAACCCGCTGTCGCTTGGCGACATCGCCTCGGCGGCGACCCCCTTCGGCCTGTTCTTCGGTCGCATCGCCAACTTCATCAACTCCGAAGTGGTCGGGCGCGTTAGCGACGTGCCCTGGGCCATGGTGTTTCCCAGTGCTGGCGACGCCCCCCGCCATCCGAGTCAGCTTTATGAAGCAGCCCTCGAAGGCATCGTGCTCTTCACCATTCTCTGCGTCGCCACCTATCGCTACAAAGCGCTGACCCGTCCGGGCATGGTGTTTGGCCTGTTCCTCTGCTTCTACGGGCTGTTCCGGAGCATTCTGGAGTTCTTCCGCGAACCCCATGCGGGACATCCGCTTGACATCGGTATCTTCACCCCTGGCATCGTTTATTCTATTCCGATGATCCTGCTCGGCCTCTGGTTGATCAGCCGCGCGCGAAGGAAGCCAGCGCTCGCGCCATGAGCCGCGCGCTGGCCCGTAACGAGGTTCATGACACCTCGCTGGCGGCGAGGCTGCATGCGCGCATCGCAAAAGACGGACCCGTAACCGTCGAGGCCTTCATGCAAGCCTGTCTTTCCGATACGGCGTCTGGTGCCTACGCCTCCCGCCAGCCCATCGGCGGCAAGGGAGATTTCATAACGGCGCCAGAGATTAGCCAGATATTCGGCGAGCTGCTTGGCGTTTGGGCGGTCACTGTCTGGCAGTCCATGGGTGCGCCGCATTCGCTGATCGTCGCCGAGCTTGGGCCTGGGCGCGGCACCTTGATGGCAGATGCGCTCCGCGCCTGGCGTGGCGTGCCAAAATTCCTCGAGAGCGTCGCCGTGGCCATGGTCGAAATGAGCCCGGTCATGGCCGAGACGCAGCGGGAAGCTCTCAGAGATACCGCGGTACCGCTACGCTGGTATGCGAAGCTCGACGCGGTGCCAGACGGTCCGCTTATTGTGCTCGCCAATGAATTCGTCGACGCCCTCCCTGTCCGGCAATTTGTCCGCCGCGGCAATACTTGGCGCGAGCGGTTGGTCGTGAACGACGATCGAGGCGGCTTCGCGTTCGCCGAAGGAGACGCGGCCACGCCAGAGGTGTCAGACTTGGCTCACGCCGCTCCAGACGGCACCATCCTCGAAACGCGGCCCGCCGCGCTGCCACTCCTTCGCGAGCTTGGCCGCCGCGCGGCGCGCTACGGGCTCGCAGCCCTCATCATCGACTATGGCCATGAGGAGACTGGTTTCGGCGACACCGTCCAAGCGGTGCGCGGCCACCGCTTTGCTGATCCACTTGCGAACCTAGGCGCAGCCGATCTCTCAGCCCAGGTGGATTTTGCTGACCTCAAGCGGCACGCGGGTGCATTCGGACTGAATGCCTACGGCCCGGTGCCACAGGGTGAGTTCCTGCTCAAGCTCGGCCTTGGCGAGCGACGCGAGCGCCTGCTTCAGCGCGCCAAATCTTCTCAAGTGGCCGCGATCGCCTCAGGCGCATGGCGGCTCGTGGATCCTATGCAAATGGGGGTGCTGTTCAAGGTGCTCGCACTCACAAGCGCCGAGCTGGCATCACCCCCTCCTTTCGGCCCGGCCATTTCACTTTATCTTCGTGACCGGCCATGGTGACACCAGACAGGGCCATGTTCTGCGCCACGACACTTGAGAGCTGTGACGGCATCCGCCACGGGTTCTTCACGCGCCAGGGCGGCGTATCGACCGGCATTTACGGTTCGCTCAATTGCGGCCTCGGGTCTCGCGACGACGCGGAGAATGTGCGGCAGAACCGCGCCCTCGTCGCCCAGACCTTGGGCGTTGCGCCTGATCATCTGCTGACGCTCTACCAGATCCACAGCGCGACGGCGGTGGTCGTCGACAAGGCTTGGGAGGGCGAGGCGGCCGGAGCCGACGCCCTCGTCACGCGCACCCCAGGTTTGGCCATCGGCGCGCTCACCGCGGATTGTGCACCGGTGCTGTTTTGCGATCCTGAAGCGCGTGTCATCGCCGCCGCTCATGCCGGTTGGCGCGGCGCACTCTCCGGCATCGCCGAGGCCACGGTCGCAGCTATGGAAGAGCTTGGCGCGAGCCGCGAGCGCATGCTCGCCGTCATTGGCCCCTCGATCTCGCAAAGAGCCTACGAGGTCGGAGCCGAATATGTCGACCGCTTCCTCGCCGAGGAACCCACAAGCTCCGTCTTCTTCATGACCGATGACAGCTCGGGCGAGCCCCATTTCGATCTTTCCGGCTATGTGGCGGAGCGTCTGTCCCGCGCGGGCGTCGGCACCATCTCGGATCTCGGGCTTTGCACCTATTGCGACGAGACGCGCTTGTTCAGCTATCGCCGGTCGCAGCATCACGGCGAAGACGACTATGGGCGCCAAATTTCCGCCATCGTGCTCGCTTGATCCTCATTCACCATAGGCTCGGTGGCCGCTACCCCGTTCATCCTTAAGCTGGACGCCAGCGGGGCAGGTAATTTATTGTTCGGACGAGGTTTGGGAGCCCCGCCGCGGGTGCTGAGCGCTGTCGCTAAGGGGGGGCTTTGCGGCCAACAGAGGGAGTGTTTGTTGGGCGCGAATCCACAACGCGTGCGCTGCTGGTTCTGGCGTAGCACAGCCACGGCGTTCGCCGTTGCGGCTGTCTTGAGCCTTTGCGCCGCTGGGTTCGCGGGGAGCGCCAAAGCCGGCTTTTTCAGCGACGCCACCAGCAGGCTTTTCGGCCGCGGCTCGACCCGCATGGACCTCGCCCCGATCGTTGGCGCCCCGCCGAATGTTGCGAAAGAACTGGCCCAGGACCTCGTCAGCGCGGGCAAGGACAACAACCTCACGCTAACGCCGGACGGCACCGGCTCCCCCTACACGCTTCGGGGCTATCTCGTGGCGACCAACGAGAAGAAGGGCTCGAAAATCTCTTATATTTTGGACATAGCCGACGCCAAGGGACAACGCGTCGCTCGTGTCTCTGGCGAACAGCAAATCGCGGCCCGCTCGGGCAGCGATCCCTGGAGCGCCGTCGACAGCGCGGCGCTGCGCAGCCTCGCGGCTAAGATCGGTTCGCAAATCGCCGCCAGCATGTCAGGCAGCGGCAGCGCCTCTCCACCCGTCGCCTCGGGACCAGCACCAAGTCCAGGCCCAGGCCCGGGCCCGAGCGCTAGCGCGCCAACGGTTGCCACGCCTGCCGCCCCTGCCGCACGCGAGCCGAAAGGCGAAGTAACGACAATTGTTTCTCCGGTTTCTGGTGCGCCGGGCGACGGGATGAAATCCCTGACAGCCGCGATCAAAAAGCGGCTCTATGCTAAGGGTGTGAAGCTTGCGAGCATCCAGTCGGGAAATACCTATACGGTCAAGGGTGTCGTCAGTCTGACTGCCGCCACTGGCGGCCGTGAGAGCATCCGAATCGAATGGCAGGTGATTGACCCGAGCGGCAAGCGGCTCGGGACCGTGTCCCAGCAAAACACCATCCCCAAGGGCTCGCTCAACGGCCCCTGGGGAGCCATCGCCGATGCCGCAGCCGGTGCCGCAGCCGACGGCATCGTCAAGCTCCTGCCCAAGTCGCGCACATGAGGTAAAGGGCGCATCCACAAGCGACTTGGGCCGTGAGTTTACAGCGGCCCTCAGCCCTTGTTACAAGCGCGAGCCTTCTGGCTCGTGGTAAGAACCGGCTGATGCAAGGCTCTGGCGCTTAAGGAGCGGGATCCGATGAAACTGGTTGCAGGCAACAGCAACCGTCCGCTCGCCGAGGCGATTGCGGCCTATCTCAAGACACCGCTCGCCAAATGCATCGTCCGCCGCTTCGCGGACATGGAAATCTTCGTCGAGGTGCAGGAGAACGTGCGCGGCGAGGACGTCTTCGTCGTTCAGTCGACCTCGGCGCCTGCCAACGACCACTTGATGGAACTGCTCATCCTGATCGATGCGCTGAAACGCGCCTCGGCGCGGCGCATCACCGCCGTCATCCCCTATTTCGGCTATGCGCGTCAGGATCGGAAGCCCGGACCCCGCACGCCGATTTCTGCCAAGCTCGTCGCCAATATGATCGACCGCGCGGGTGCTGACCGGGTGCTCACGCTTGATCTGCATGCCGGCCAAATTCAGGGCTTCTTCGATATCCCGACCGACAATCTGTTCGCAGCACCGGTGATGGTGCAGGACATGCGCCAGCACTTCGACGCCAACAACCTCATCGTCGTGTCGCCCGACGTCGGCGGCGTGGTGCGCGCGCGTGGACTGGCTAAGCGCATCGACGCGCCTCTCGCCATCGTCGACAAGCGCCGCGAGCGCCCTGGTGACTCCGAGGTGATGAACGTCATCGGCAATGTGACCGGCCGCACTTGCCTGCTTGTCGACGACATCGTCGACTCCGGCGGCACATTGGTAAATGCCGCCGAAGCTCTCATCGACCATGGCGCCACGCAGGTCTCGGGCTACATCACCCATGGTGTCCTTTCGGGCGGGGCCGTCGCCCGCGTCATGGGCTCGCGCATCAAAGAGCTAGTGATCACCGACTCCATCCTGCCGAGCGAGTCGGTGAAGCGCGCTCACAACATTCGCATCCTGCCCATTGCACCATTGCTCGGCGAAGCGATCGGCCGCACCGCCGAGGAGCAGTCGGTTTCGAGTCTGTTCTACTGATCGGCGCGTCGGTCAGTCACGGCCTTCATATTTGAAGGAGACTTTGACCTTGGTGCGGTAGGCCTCGACCTTGCCGTCGGTGATGACGATGTCCTGCTCCACGACCTCCGCGACGCGCAGCTCGCGTAAATGTTCTGCGGCACGCTCGACCGCGACCTTGGCGGCTTCTTCCCAAGACTTTGCGCTGGTGCCTATCAGTTCAATGACTTTGTAAGTGCTCTGGGGCATGAGGGAATTCCTTCTTCAACGCTGACACACAATCGCGGCGAGGACCACATCCTACGCCGAATATGACACGCTGTCTGGAGCGCTTCACCCCTGCGTCCATTCGGCAATCTTTCCCCGCCAAGCATTCGGCCGCGCGTTTCGATCGGCGCCACCGCAGCATCGAACATCCATAACCAAAGCCATCGAGGCCGCGCGCGCAAGCAGGCTATCGCGCTCAAAACGCAGATGTGCATTGCCGTGGTCCATTCCGGCGCCAATCTCAAAGCCTTTCTGCGCATGGACGACGCCTGGGTGGGCTCCACCGACATTTCCATCAAGAAGGCAAGGACGGCCTGCTTCTTCGGCATGGCCACCGGCCAGCTCGGGCAATTGTCCCAGCCTGGCAAGCCGCTCTACGGCATTGAGCATTCCAATGACGGGTTGATCACCTTCCCCGGCGGCTTGCCGATCGTGGATGAGAATGGTGTGCTTGTCGGCGCCATCGGCGTCAGCGGTAGCTCGGTCGAGAACGACCACAAGGTCGCCGAGGCCGGCGTCAAGGTCCTCGGTGTGAGCGAACTGCCCGAGCGTCCCTGGCGGACCTAGTCCTCTGCCGAGCCCCGTAGCGCTGGCGCGGGCCGATTAGCGGATTGTCTTGGGTGCGCCGGGAGTTTATAAGCCCCCTCAACCTTGCATCGGCTCCGCGACACCGGCGCTTGGTTCAACTTTCGGGCCTGTTCTCGGGCCCTTGATTGTTTTTATTGGAGAAAATGCATGGCTGAGGCGTTGGAACTCAAGGCCTGGACACGGGCGCGCACCGGCAAAGGCGGCGCACGCGCGTCGCGCCGCGAGGGGCGCATTCCCGGAATCCTGTATGGCGACAAGGCGACGCCGCAGACCATCGCCGTGGACTATAAGGCGATCTCGCAGCAGCTTCACACCGGCCACTTTCAGAGCACGATTTTCATGCTCGACCTGGAAGGCACCAAGACGCGGGTGATCCCCCGCGATGTGCAGCTCGACCCCATTCGCGACTTCCCCATTCATGTGGACTTCTTGCGTGTGGGTGAGCATTCGCTGGTCACCGTCGACGTGCCAGTGCGCTTCTTGAACGAAGCGGCATCCCCCGGCATCAAGCGCGGCGGCATCTTGAATGTGGTGCGCCACGAAATTCCGGTCCGCTGTCCCGCCGATGCAATCCCCGAGCATTTCGACGTGGATCTGACCGGCCTCGAAATCGGTGACACGGTGCATATCTCGGCTATCAAGCTGCCGGACGGCGTGCGGCCGACGATCACCGAGCGCGACTTCACGGTGGCGACCATTGTCGGCCGTGCCGCTGAAGAGGCAGCGCCTGGCGCCGCTGCTGCCGCCGCCGAGCCTGGCGCGGAGGAAACTGCCGCTCCGACCGAGGCCGGCGAGGAGAAAGACAAGGAGAAAGAGAAGGAGAAGAAGAAGGACTAGTCTCCTTCGCCTTCGCGCCGCCTTACGTTCTTTCTGTCGGGATGAAGAGATGAAGCTCTTTGTCGGCCTCGGCAATCCGGGCGCTGAATACGCCTTCAACCGGCACAATGTGGGTTTCATGGCGGTCGGTGCCATCGCCGCGACCCACGGTTTCCCTGCCTGGCGCAAGCGCTTCCAAGGCATCGCAGCCGAAGGCAAGCTCGGGGGCGAGCAAGTGCTGCTGCTCAAGCCGCAGACTTATGTGAACGAGTCCGGGCGCTCCGTCGGAGAAGCGGTGCGCTTCTACAAGCTCGATCTTTCCGACGTGATTGTCTTTCACGACGAGCTCGATCTTGTCCCCGGCAAGGTGCGTGTCAAAGCCGGCGGCGGAACCGCCGGTCATAACGGGTTGAAATCTTTGACCGCTCACCTCGGCAACGACTATGTCCGGGTACGCATCGGCATCGGTCATCCCGGCGCCAAGGAGCTGGTGCAGCATTGGGTCTTGCATGACTTCGTGAAGTCCGACCGATTTTGGCTCGAGCCGCTGCTCGGCGCCATCGCGAAGGCCGCGCCTGATCTCGCCCAAGGTGCCAACGACAAGTTCCAATCCTTCGTCGCTCACGCCATGCACATGGAAGCCGAAGCTCCCGATGAGCGGCCTGAACCTGCGCCGCGCAAACGCCTGGATGCGCCAAGCACTGAGGGCGAGAAGCCTGCCGCTGCCGAGACCAGCCTTGGTAGCCGGCTCCGCCGCTGGTTCGGCTCGTGATGGTTTCGTAGCATGGGCTTCAAATGCGGCATCGTCGGACTGCCCAATGTCGGCAAGTCCACGCTCTTCAATGCGCTGACCGAGACCGCGGCCGCGGCCGCCGCCAATTATCCCTTCTGCACCATCGAGCCGAATGTGGGCGAAGTGCCGGTGCCGGACGCGCGCCTTGATACGCTCGGCAAGATCGCCAAGTCCGCCGAGATCATTCCAACGCGGCTCACCTTCGTCGATATCGCCGGGCTCGTGCGTGGCGCATCGAAAGGCGAAGGGCTCGGCAATCAGTTCCTCGCCGTTATCCGCGAGGTGGACGCCATCGCCTATGTGCTCCGCTGCTTCGAGGATGACGACATCATCCATGTCGAGGGCCGCGTCGATCCGATCGCCGACGCCGACACCATCGAGACCGAGCTGATGCTCGCTGACCTCGACAGCCTTGAGCGTCGCATCCCGCTGCTCGAGCGGAAAGTGCGCGGCCAGGACAAGGAGGCGAAGAAGACGCTTGAGCTGGTCGAGCGTGCGTTGACGCTGTTGCGCGAGGGCAAGCCGGCGCGCCTTGCCCAAGTCGCCGACGAGGAGCGCGCCGCCTTCCAGGCGCTCAACCTGCTCACCGCCAAGCCCGTGCTCTACGTGTGCAATGTCGATGAGACCTCCGCCGCCACCGGCAACGCACATTCGGCGCGTGTGGAAGCGCGGGCGAAAGCCGAAGGCGCCGGCTGCGTCATCATCTCCGCCAAGATCGAGGCCGAGCTTGCCGAACTCGATTCTGCCGAGCGCCAAGCCTATCTCGCCGGACTCGGTCTTCTCGAGCCTGGCCTCAACCGGCTGATCCGTGAAGGCTATAAGCTCTTGGGATTGATCACTTATTTCACGGCCGGGCCAAAGGAAGCGCGCGCCTGGACGGTGACCAGAGGCACCCGCGCGCCCCAAGCCGCGGGCGTCATCCACACCGATTTCGAGAAGGGCTTCATCCGCGCCGAGACCATTCCTTACGACGACTATGTGGCGCTTGGCGGCGAGGCCGGCGCGCGCGACGCCGGCAAGCTCCGCCTTGAAGGCAAGGATTACGTGGTGAAGGACGGCGACGTTCTCCACTTCCGCTTTGCGACGTGAGACCTTTTGTTGGGTACTAACGTCTCCTTCTCCGCCGTCTTTACCAATTATCTAGGATGGAGGCGACGTTGCACGAGGCGGTCGGTCGAGCTGGCTGTGCGGGCAAGCTGAAATCGGCGCCGCGGATAACTTTTCTGAGGCCACTTTCAAAGGAGGCGACGTCAAGGAAATAGTTTGGCTCAGCGCAACGCCGCGGCGATGTTGCCGCCGTCCACCGCCTCGATATGGCCGGTGGTCTTGTGCGCCTTGGCGAGCGCAACGAAGGCCTGCGCCACGTCCTCGGCCAGCACCTCGCGGCCAAGCAGATTGCCGCTCATATAGTCTGCTTCGGAAACCCCCCTCGCCCGCGCCCGGTCGGCGATCATCGCGTCGGTGAGCAGCCCGCTGCGAACACGGTCGGCGTTGACGCCGTTCGAGCGGATGCCATCCTTGCCGTAGTCGAGCGCATATTGGCGCATGAGTAGCATGGCCGCAGCCTTGGGCAGCCCGTAGGGCCCGAAATTGGCGCCGGGGTTCACCGCCTGCTTGGAGAGATTGAACAGAAGCGCGCCGCCGGTGCCCTGCTTCAGCATGATGCGCACCGCCTCCTTCGCCACGGTCTGATGGGCGAAGAAGTTGAGCTCGAAGCTCTGCCTGAGCAGCTCGTCTGACACGTCACCGATGCGGCCCTGCCAGGCGGCGCCGGCATTCGACACCACGATGTCAATACCGCCAAAGCGCTCGCAGACCTTAGCAAAAGCGTCCCTCACCTCGGACGGCTTGGTCACGTCGCACTTGAGCCCAAGGCCGTTGAATGCCTTCGCCGCCTTCTTCGCCAGCTCACCGTCGATATCGAGGATGGCCACGGCGGCGCCTTCGGCGGCGAACGCCTTCGCCGTGGCAGTGCCGATGGCGCCAGCGCCAGTGACCAATGCCACCTGCCCGGTCAGCGGCTTGACCACGGCGCCCTTCAGCTTCGCCTGCTCGAGGCTCCAATATTCGAGCGCAAAGAGGTCGCTTTCGGGCAGCGGCTCGAAGCGGCCGATGGCTTCCGCGTCGGTGACCACGCGCACGGTGTTCTCGGCGAGATCGGCGGCGATGTCGGCGTCCTTCGCCGTGCGCCCGATGCCGAACAGGCCGAGCCCCGGCACGAGCACCACGCGAGGCGCGGCATCGAGCTTGGATTTGATCCCTCCAACTCGTGCGTTCTCACGATCGAAATAGGTGTCGTAGCGGGCCTTGAACTCGGCTACCGCCTCTCGAACCTCACAGACGAAGTCCGCGAGCTTGCCGGGCTCAGGCGGCGAAAGCACGAGCGGCGTATTCTTGGTGCGGATGATGTGGTCCGGTGTGACGACGCCGCGCTGGCTGTAATCGGACAGCTCCGCGCCGTTCACATAAGCGAGGATCTCGGGCCCGGTGCGGAAGGTCATGACGAAGCGCGTCAGCTCGCCGTTTGGCTTCTCGGCAGGCATCGCGGCGGCACCCCGGATGATCGGCGCGATCTCAGCGACCTCCGCGAGTTGAGCGTCGAGCATGCGCGCCGGGAACACGATGGGGCGCCCCTGGCGCAAGCGGCTCTCGGCGAGCGACACCATCTCGATCATGCGCTCATAGGCCTCACGCGCGGTCGCACCGAAGGTGAAAACGCCGTGCTTGTGCAGAATCAGGCCTTCGACGTTCGGATCCTGCTCGAACACTTCAGCGGCCGCCTTGGCGAGCCCGAAGCCCGGCGCGATATAGGGCACGATGCCCATGCGCCCGTCATAGACTTCGCGGGCAAGCGCCTCGCCGTCAGGCTGATCGACCAAGCTCAGCACCGCCGCGGCATGGGTGTGGTCGATGAATTTGTGCGGCAGGAAGGCGTGCAGCAAAGTCTCGACGGACGGGTTCGGCGCACTCGCATCGAGCAGGTTCAGGCGCTGCACATTGACCATGGCCTCGTCGGACAGTGCGTCGAGCGCGCGAAGCCGGCGGAGCGGCTCGAGCTTCACCGCTGGCAGGCCTTGTGGCTCGATATCGGCCATGTCCCAGCCTGAACCCTTGACCGCGATCACCTCATGCTCATGCCCGAGATCGTCGGTGGCGCGCGTTTTCACCGAGGTGTTGCCGCCGCCGTGCAGCACGAGAAGCGGATCGCGACCCAAAAGGCGCGTGGTGTAGACGCGGAGCGCCAAATCTTCGCTCACGCCTTTGGCGGCATAGGTCTCGATCGCGTCGCGCGCGGCGATTTCATTCCATCGGCTTTGCATGGCGCGCGTTGTTCCACTCCTGGCCGCGAGACGCAAGTGTAACGATTAAAGGCTTGCGATGACGCTGTCGCGATGCATTGCAGCGCCCGGAGCTTGCTCAGGTTCTCTCGCCCTCCGAAGGAGGACTGGCGGAGCGCCGAAGGGCCGCATCCGTAATTTTATTGGGCAGCCTTTCCGGCGTCCCGCTCAGCGGCGATGTTGAAGCCCTCAGCACCGCTTACCCGCGCCGCGCGTCTTGCAAAGGCAGACGCGAAGCTGACGACCCGGGAATTCCACCCAAGGCGTGTGGTTTGGGACCCCTGAGGCTGTTCCGTTAGTCCGGCTCGCGGGCATCAGGCCGGGGCAAACCGCACAGCCCGCGTGCCCGTTCCGCGAACACCTTAGGCGCCGCACCCCTCATCCCGAGTAGCAGACGGTCTGCGAGCTCGCGTCCTCATAGATGGCTCAAGTCTAATGCCGCCCCAGGAGTGGGGAAAACTAGGGCAAAAAATGACCTCCGTTTCGCCACGCTCCTAAACCCATTTGCAACAATTTCTCATGGATGCTCGGGGTTTGCGGATGGGCATTGATGTTCCGAGGGAGTTTTTGGAGTGGGGAAACTCTTCGACAGCTACCGGCCCGAGCTGCACTATATGCGCGGCCCTGGCCCCAAATGGCACGAGAAATATGACGGGTTGCCGGCAAGAGCCACCAACGAGCAGCAGCTGGAGCTGCCTTATTCGCTCTGGCTGATCCCGGCTGCCGCGGTCGCGCTGCTTGGCGTCGCCGCCGCTGTCGCTCTGGCGTAGTTGCGCGGCCGCGACTGCCCTTAAAACAGGAGCGCCGCGGCGAGAGCGGCAAGAAGCATGGCAGCCGTGGCGATCAGGAGCGGCTTGCCGAGCGTGAGGCCGGCCAAGACAATCGCAATGCCGCACTTCACCAAGGTGTTGGTGAGCGCCGCAATCACAATGGCAGTTGCCGCCACGCTCGTGTCAGCAGCCTTGGCGAATTCCGACATGGACAGCGTAATGGCATCGACATCGGTCAAGCCGGCGAGCGCCGCAACCGCATAGAGTCCGCTTGCGGCAAAATTCTCTTTGACGATTTTGACGGCGAGCAGAACCACGGCAAAAAATGCCGCGAATTTCGCCGCAGCCGTCAAGCTGAATGGGTTCCTGACCTCGAGAGTCCCTTTGATCTCGCCACCCTCGACCGAGCCACCTCGGAAATAGAGCAGCGCCGCGAATCCGGCGACCACGACGCCCATCACGAGAAATGGGGCCAGCACATGTCCAAGAAATGGTCGGTTGAGAGCCGCCACCAAGACAAGGATGCGCGCGAACATGACGGCCCAGGCGAGCAGGATGCCACAAGCAAGTGCATTTGCGAGTTGCGGGTTGTCGCGGGCCTGCTTGGCAAAGGACAACGTGACTGCCGTGGATGAGGCGAGACCACCCGTCAATCCCATCAGGGCAGCTCCCCTGGCCGCTCCAAGCATCCGCGTCAGGACATAGCCGACGAGCGACAGGCTGGAAATAAGGATCACGAGCAGCCACAGCTTGTAGGGATTGAGCGCGCCCCACGGGTCGATGGGTTGGTCGGGCAGGAGCGGGAGGGCGATGAAGGTCGCGATCAGGAGCCGAAGGCCCGCGTACACGTCGTCCCAGCCAAGCTTGGCGACGAGCCCATGGAGCGGCTGCTTGTAAGCGAGCACCGCAGCCGTGACGACGCCAAGGCCGATCGCGAGCTCCTCGTAGCCGAGCATGACCATGGCGCCGAGCAGGAACACGACGACCGCCGCAACCTCGGTGGTCAGGCCCTTGCCGGCTTGGCTCGACCGCGCGGTGACGAAATAGCCGGCCACGACGAAGGCACCCACGATCACGAACGCGGTAGCGAAGATCCAGGGAACCGAAAGGGTTCGCGACAGCCAACCCGCGGCCGCTCCGAAAAGCGCCAGCAGAATAAAGGTGCGCAAGCCCGCAATGTGGCCGGTTTTCTCCTCCTCGGCCTTGCGCTTCTCGCGCTCGATGCCGATGAGAGCGCCCAGCAGGATGGCGGTAGCGAAATCGAGCGCGACTGTCAGAAGCTCTCGATATTCCATGGTCAGGCGGCGCGCTTCTTGACGTGCTCCGGGTAAAGCGTTGCGAGGCCCTCGCGGGTGCCTGGTGTCACGCCGCGCTCGGTGATGAAGCCGGTAATCAGCCGCGCCGGCGTCACGTCGAAGCCGGAATTAGCGGCAGGACTCCAATCCGGCGCGATCTGCACGGTGGCGATGGTACCGTCCTTGAGCTTGCCGGTCATGAACTTGACCTCATCGCCACCACGTTCCTCGATGGGGATGGCGCTGCCATCCTCGAGGCTCCAGTCGATGGTGGAAAAGGGCAGCGCCACGAGGAAGGGAATGTGGTTGTCGCGGGCAGCGAGAGCCTTCAAATAAGTGCCGATCTTGTTGGCAACGTCGCCGGCCGCGGTGGTGCGGTCCGTGCCGACGATGCAGAGGTCGACGAGCTTCTTCTGCATCAGATGGCCGCCGGTGTTGTCGGCAACGATGGTGTGTGGCACGCCATGCGCGCCAAGCTCGAAGGCCGTGAGCGAGGCGCCCTGATTACGCGGCCGCGTCTCATCCACCCAGACATGCACGGCAATCCCCTCATCATGGGCGCGATAGATGGGAGCAAGCGCGGTGCCCCAATCGACGCAAGCGAGCCAGCCGGCATTGCAATGGGTGAGGATGTTGACCCGTTCGCCTTTCTTGCGCTCGGCATGCGCCCGGATGATCCCAAGCCCATGCTCGCCGATGCGCCCGTTGGTCTCCACATCCTCGTCGCAGATCTGCGCGGCACGCGTATAGGCCGCGGCAAGGCGAGCCTCGCGCGGCAGATTGAGCACCGCTTTTCTCATCTCATCGAGCGCCCAGCGGAGATTGATGGCGGTCGGCCGCGTCGCGGCAAGGGCTTCGCAGCCGCGATCGAGCGCGTCATCGGACTGATCGTCGCGGAGCGCGAGGCAAACGCCGTAAGCCGCGGTCGCCCCGATCAGCGGCGCGCCGCGCACCTGCATGGTCGAAATCGCTTGCGCCGCGTCCTCAAGCGTAGTGAGCGTGACGGTCTCGAACACGAAAGGCAGTCTGGTCTGGTTGATAATCTCGACGGTTGAGCCATCGGGATTGAGCCAGATAGTGCGGTAATGCTTGCCGTTGACGTTCATGGCGGTCGCGTCAGTCGCCCTCGAAGGCCATCAGCGTGTGACACTCCACGCCAAGCTTGGCGAGTCGGGCCGAGCCGCCAAGATCTGGCAGGTCAATGACGAAGGCGGCGCCTACTACTTCGGCATTGAGCTTGTGTAGCAATTTGACTGCGGCTTCCGCCGTGCCGCCGGTGGCGATGAGGTCGTCGACGAGAAGCACTGGTTCGCTGGGCTTGAGCGCATCCTCATGTATCTCAATGACGTCGATGCCGTATTCGAGCTCGTAGTCCTGGCCGATGGCCTTCCCCGGCAACTTGCCCTTCTTGCGGATGGGCACAAAGCCGCAGCGCAAGCGATCAGCGACCGCGCCGCCCAAAATGAAGCCGCGTGCCTCGATGCCGGCCACCGACTCGATGCGCCGATTGGTGAAGGGCTGAACCAAGCGCTCGATGCAGGCGCGCAAGCCATTGGCATGACCGAGCAATGTGGTGATGTCGCGGAACATGATGCCCGGTTTCGGATAGTCGGGTATCGTGCGCACGAGGTCCTTGAGATTGATGTCCGAAGTCAGGTTCATCCAGGACCTCCGTGATAATGGTTCGAGCCGCGGGCCCGGCTTCAGTGCCTATAGTGGAACGAAGTTCGGCTGGCTAGCGGCTCGCGCCGAACCAACAGGGGAATGCCATGACAGACGGCGCCGGAAATCTGGTGACCATCCGCGATATCGACGTGCCATTCTGGCGGATCGTGATGATCATGATCAAATGGTCGATCGCTGCAATTCCAGCAACCATCATCCTCGTTGCGATTTGGGCGCTGGTTGTGTCCTTATTCGCGGCCATTTTCGGTTCGCATATGGGAATGCCGACACCGCCCGCGCCGTAAGGTCAAACGCCCTTCAGCACGCGGCCGGCGACCGCATCGAGCTTCTTGATAAGCTCCGGATCACGCGCTTCCGGCGCGGTGATGATCGCAGTGTCGAGGGCGCGGTCGGAGCCGATGGGACACGGCTCATGCTCACGCGGGAAGTCGCGCGCGAGGCGGCTGGCGAGCCCCGCCGCCTTCTCGGCATTGGCCAAGAGCACCTTGATGATGTCGGTGACGGTGACGGCGTCATGGTCTGGATGCCAGCAGTCGAAGTCGGTGACCATGGCGACCGTCGCGTAGCAAATCTCCGCCTCGCGGGCGAGCTTGGCCTCGGGCAGATTCGTCATGCCGACCACCGAATAGCCGAGATTTTTGTAGGTCAGGCTTTCAGCAAGCGTGGAGAATTGCGGTCCCTCCATGCACACATAGATGCCGTTCCTCGCGATGGGGATGCCTTCCTTCTCGGCAGCTTCGGCAAGACGCAGGCGAAGCCGCGGGGAAACTGGATGCGCCATGGACACATGCGCCACACAGCCCTTGCCGAAGAAGGAGCTCGCGCGGCCGAAGGTGCGATCGACGAACTGATCCACCAGCACGAAAGTGCCGGGCGGCAGCTCCTCCTTGAACGAGCCGCAAGCGGAGAGCGAGATGAGGTCGGTGACCCCTGCCCGCTTCATCACGTCGATATTGGCGCGGTAGTTGATGTCGGAGGGCGACAGCCGGTGGCCCTTGTCGTGGCGCGACATGAACACGATGGGCAGCCCCGCGATCTCGCCGATGCGCAAGGCCGATGACGGCTCGCCCCAGGGGCTCGCAATGCGCTCCTCGCGCACCTTCTCAAGACCTGGAAGATCGTAAAGCCCCGATCCGCCAATGATGCCAAGCACCGCGCGCGTCATGTCATCCCCCTCCATCACTCTCCGACCCGCATATAGAACAAGGCCCAAACCCAATGGTCTCGATCGTCATCGCTTGGCTTTTCCCTTCCGCCCGCGTGTTGATCAGCCAGAGCGGCCCTTGCTGTCCAACCCCCAAGCGGGGAACCGTCCATAGCGAACGCCAAGATCCCATCCGACGTATCGATGTCTTCAGGAGCGAGCCACCCCTGATAGCCGTCCACGGCGAGAAAACTTACCTTGGCCCTTGCCGCGCCCACGCCGGCGAGCACCTCCTTTAGCAGAGGACCCGCGAAGGTCGCGGGTTGTCTAAGTTCCGGGGTTGCGCCCTGACCGCCCCCTGCTTGAGGCGAAGCAACATGGGACGGTCGAAGGCAAAGGCGCGCTGAAAGTCGACTTTTTGCAGGGTAAGCAGACTGTCCTGCCGGAGTCGAGCGCGCCACGATTGATGTTGCGGATGTCGCCGCTGACCGTAAGCACCACCATATCCTTTGGCGCTTCCATCTGCTCTGCGGCGTGCACCGGCACAAAGTAGAGGGCCGTGAGCAAGGCAATGAGGATCGGCCGCATGGAGCTGGGAACCGGTGGGATTGGCGTCGGCGCCATCCTCGACTGCGGACACCCAGCGGGTCAAGCCATGGACGCGTGAGGGAGCGCTTACGCCGTGTGCGAAGCCTTCCCGTGCAAGCGCGCCCAAACCGACCGCTTCGCCAGGAACATGATCACGCCGAAGGCGATGAGGTAAATCATTACTGTTGCTCCGAATCGATGCCGCTCCTCTAGCTTCGGCTCGGCCGCCCACATCAGGAAAGCGGAGACGTCCCTCGCATAGTTATTGAGCGTCGGCCTGGTGCCGTCTGTGTAATTGACCACCCCGTCAAAGAGTGGCGGCGGCATGGCGACCTGATGCCCAGGGAAGACGATGTTGTATTGCATGCCCGGGGAAAGCTCGAAACCCGAGGGCGGCTGGCGATAGCCGGTGAGCAGCGCGTAGATATAGTCGGGGCCGCCAGGCCTCGCCTTCGCCATCACCGAAAGGTCTGGCGGCAGTGCGCCGCGATTCGCGGCCCGGGCAGCGGCATCATTCGGGAAGGGTGAGCGGAACCGGTCCGACGGTCGCGCCGGCCGCTGAAACATCTCGCCCTTGTCGTTCGGCCCATCGGTCACCTGGACTTGGCTTGCGAGAATATCGACGTCTTGTGGGGAAAACTCCGGCCCGCCGCTTTCGCCGAGATTGCGGTAGGAGAGGAGCCGCATGGAATGGCAGTTAGAGCAGACGTCCTTGTAGACCTGGAAGCCCCGCTGGAGCTGAGCCCTGTCAAAAGCGCCGAACGGCCCGTTGAAGCTCCAGCTCTGGGATTCAAATTGCGCGTCGTGGCTCACCGGCTCGGCCGCGAGCTTCGCTTCGTCGGCGGCGAGTGCGGCGCTCAGCGGAAGGGCGAACGCGATAACGACGCCCGCAGAGAGCACGAAGCAGAACGACGGCAGTTTCGTCATAACGCCGGCTCCGGCGTGCGACGGCGCGGCGCGGGCTGCGGCGATGCGGGCGACGACTTTTCCGGCCCGAGTACTGATTCGGTGATGCTACCCGGCAGAGCTTTTGGTTTCTCGATCCATCCGACCACCGGCATCACCAGGAGGAAGAAGAGGAAATAGTACGCGGTGAAGATGCGCCCCAGAACGAGATAGATGCCTTCCGGCGGCTGCGAGCCGAGATAGCCGAGCACCAGGCAGGTGACTACGAACGCCCAGAAGAACCACTTGTAGATCGGCCGGTAGCTGGTCGAGCGTACCCGCGACGTGTCGAGCCAAGGCACGAAGAACAGGACGACGATCGCGCCGATCAGCGCCGCAACGCCAAACAACTTGTTCGGGATCGCGCGCAAGATCGCGTAGAAGGGCAGGAAATACCACTCCGGTACGATGTGCTGTGGCGTCTGCAACGGGTTGGCCGGAATGTAGTTGTCGGGATGGCCGAGCAAGTTCGGCGCATAGAACACGAAGCCGGCAAACAGCAGCGCGAAGAGCACGAGCGCAAAGCCGTCCTTGATCGTGTAGTAGGGATGGAACGGCACGGTGTCGCGCGCGCTCTTGACGTCGATCCCGGTCGGATTGTTGTTGCCGGGAATGTGTAGCGCCCAGACATGCAGCACCACGACGCCGGCGATCACAAACGGGAAGAGGTAGTGCAGGCTGTAAAGCCGCGTCAGCGTCGGGCCGCCCACGGCAAAGCCGCCCCAGATCCACTGCACGAGCCGCGTGCCGAGACCTGGAATCACCGCGTCGAGCGAAGAGAAGAGATTGGTGATCACCGTCACCGCCCAGAAGCTCATCTGCCCCCAGACCAGCGAATAACCCATGAAGGCGGTGGCGATCATCAGAAAAAGGATGAGCACGCCGAGGATCCACAACACCTCGCGCGGAGCCTTGTACGAACCGTAATAGAGGCCGCGGAAGGTATGGATATAGGCGGCAAGGAAGAACATCGAGGCGCCGACGGCGTGGGTATAACGCAGCAGCCAGCCCCAATTCACGTCGCGCATGATGTGCTCGACGCTGTCGAATGCGTTGGTTGGCGTCGCCACGTAATGCATGGCGAGCACGACGCCGGTCGCGATCTGCGACACGAGCATGAAGCTGAGGATGCCGCCGAAGGTCCACCAGTAATTCAGATTGCGCGGCGTGGGGAAGGCGAGGAACTGGTCATACATCAGCCGCGGAACGGGCAGCCGCGCATCGATCCATTTTTCAATGCCGCTTGACGGCTCGTAGCTGGAGGAGTGCGCCATAGTCGCTCGTGTTAGCCGATCTTGACCTTGGTGTCGGAGACCAAGGTGTAGGGCGGGATCGCCATGTTCTGCGGCGCCGGTCCTTTGCGCACGCGCCCGGCCGAGTCGTACTGCGATCCGTGGCAGGGGCAGAACCAGCCATCATAGTCGCCCTTGGGATCGCCGATGGCCTGTCCCTTGGGAATGCAGCCGAGATGGGTGCAAATGCCGATCATCACGAGCCAGGACTCACGGTCCTTGCCGGCCCGGTTCTCATCGGTGGCCGGCGCATCGTCGGGAAGGTTGGCGTTGCGGGCGATTGGATCGGGCAGATCGTCGATCGGTACGGCCTTCGCCTCCTCAATCTCCTTGTCGGTGCGGTGGCGGATGAAGATCGGCTTGCCACGCCACATCACCGTGATCGCCTGGCCAGCCTCCACATGGGTGAGATCGACCTCCGTCGTCGCCATAGACAGCGCCGACTGGTCCGGATTCATCTGATCGAGCAACGGCCATAGCCCGAGACCAAGGCCAGCGGCGGCAAAGCCACCAGCGGCGATCATGATCACGTCGCGGCGCGACGGTTCGTCCTCATCGGGAAGCGGGAATTGTGCGGGAGTTATGTGCGTCGTATCGGCCACGTCGCCAAAGCTCCTAACCCATCGCCGCACACAATATTCTCAGCCGACCTTGCGGAAAAGCCAATCCGCGTCCGCCCCCAAGGGCCGGCGTCAACACGTTGCGCCTTTAGGCTTTTGTCTCTCCTTTGCCGGCCGAGGCTCGCGGCCGACATTGCTCCTTGTTGTTTTCTTGCATCGGCGTCCAAGCTTGTCCAGGACCCCACCTTGGTCAAATTGGCGCAGTGCACAAAAATTTTTCTCAGATGGTTGATTAGGCAGTTTCGATTATCAAGACCTTGATCCGCATCAAGGCGGGGCTTGACCGGGCACATCATTCCAGCGACCTCTAGCCCTCAAAGAAGGGCCCTAGGTCGCCCGCATGATGCTAGCAAAACCAAAAGAGATCCAGGAATTGGAGCAAGATGTACTCCCGCTCGAAGAGCGGAAAGACCGCGCCCGGGTCTGGTTTGAGGCCTTGCGCGATTCCATCTGCTCCGCGCTCGAGGCGGTGGAGGATGTGGCCGAAGGGCTGCCGCTCTACAAGGGCCAGCCGGCGGGGCGCTTCACTCGCACCCCTTGGACACGGACCGAGACGGGAGGCACCGAAGGCGGCGCCGGGGTCATGGCGCTGATGTCAGGCCGCGTGTTCGAAAAGGCCGGCTGCCACACCTCCACGGTGCACGGTACTTTTCCTCCGGAATTCGCGCGCCAGATTCCTGGCGCCGAACAAGACTCGCGCTTCTGGGCTTCGGGTATCTCGTTCATCGCCCACCCCAAGAACCCGAACGCGCCCACCGCCCATATGAACACGCGCATGGTGATGACCACCAAGGGCTGGTTCGGCGGCGGCGGCGATCTCACTCCAGTGCTCATGCGCCGGCGAACGAAAGAGGATAAAGACTCGAAGGACTTCCACGCCGCGATGCGGGGCGCCTGCGAAGGTCAGAAGTCCGCCGACTATCAGCGCTTCAAGGCTTGGTGCGACGAGTACTTCTACCTGCCCCACCGCAAGGAGATGCGTGGCGTTGGCGGCATCTTCTACGACTATCTCGACACCGGGGATTGGGACGCCGACTTCGCCTTCACACAGAGCGTTGGCCGTGCCTTCCTGGGCATCTATCCCGAAATCGTCTGCCGCAACATGGCACTGCCTTGGACCGAGGCAGACCGCGAGGAGCAGCTCATCCGCCGCGGTCGCTATGTCGAGTTCAATTTACTCTACGACCGCGGCACAATTTTCGGGTTGAAGACCGGAGGCAATGTCGAGGCGATCCTGAGCTCAATGCCGCCGCTGGTGATGTGGCCTTAGGCCGCGTTCACCCCGAATGCCGCCATACAAGAGTGGCGGAGTCGCCGGCGCCGACATCCCGGCACGAGTCTGGATCACCGGCGCGTCCGAGATGAGCTCAGCGATGAGAATGGCAAGCGGGGTGATCAGCAGCACAAGCACGAACTTCCACATG
>Ga0187819_10000181_pt1 | contig 29623 bp, 27 predicted proteins | sample NC_wetland_sal_i_15_FD_132411 | JGI IMG/M metagenome (GOLD analysis project Ga0187819, IMG submission 132411) | Wetland sediment microbial communities from Neuse River Estuary, North Carolina, USA - SO4_4 | ecosystem: Environmental > Aquatic > Freshwater > Wetlands > Sediment | place: USA... | reverse complement strand
CTCGCGCCTGCACGAGCCTTCGTTCCTGATTGTCATTTTCAGCTTCCTTTTCGTCGATGTGTTCGACAATGCCGGCACGTTGATCGGCGTCACGCACCAGGCCGGCCTGGCCGATGCCGCCGGCAATCTGCCGCGGATGAAACAGGCGCTGGTCGCCGACAGCTTCGCCGCGATGTTTGGCTCGCTGATCGGCACCTCGACCACCACTAGCTATATCGAGAGCGCCGCCGGCGTCGCCGCCGGCGGGCGCACCGGGCTGACCGCGGTTATTGTCGCGCTGCTCTTTGTGGCGGCGCTGTTTTTCGCCCCGCTCGCCGGAATGGTGCCGGCCTACGCGTCCTCGGCGGCGCTGCTTTACGTCGCCTGTGTGATGGCGCGCGGATTGGCGGAGATGGATTGGGACGACATTACCGAAACCGCGCCGGCGGTGGTCGCGGCCATGACCATGCCGCTCACTTATTCGATCGCGACCGGCATCGGGCTTGGCTTCATCACTTATGCGCTCATCAAGCTCATTGCCGGCCGCTTCGCCGATGCCAAGCCGGCGGTGCTGGTGCTGGCGCTTATCTTCGCGGTGAAATTCGCGCTGGGATAGAGCTCAACCCGCAAGCGCTTTCTTGAGCGCCAGAAAATCGCGCCAGGCAAAACGCTTCTGTAAGGGGCTGCGTAAGAGAAAGGCCGGGTGAAACGTCGCAAGCGCGCGGATTTCGCGCCGCCCCGTGTCGTAGGGAAGCCAGCGTCCGCGCGAACGCGTAATCCCGTCCTTGATGCCAAGCAGCGTCTGCATCGCCGGCCCGCCGAGGCAGACCAAAAAATCCGGATCGGCGAGTTCGATCTGGCGGCGGATGAACGGCAGGCAGATGGCGGTTTCCTGTGGGGTGGGCGTGCGGTTGCCGGGCGGCCGCCATGGCACGACATTGGCGATGTAGCAAGAAGTGCGGTCGAGACCGATCGCCGCCATCATGCGGTCGAGCAATTTGCCGGAACGTCCGACGAACGGCCGGCCGACAATATCTTCGTCGTAGCCCGGCGCCTCGCCGACGAACATGACGCGGCTTTGCGGATTGCCGTCGGCAAAAACGAGTTGCGTCGCGGTCGCGCGCAGCGCGCAGCCTTCGAAATCGGCAAGGAGCGCCCGCAAGTCGTCAAGCGTCGTTGCGTTCTTTGCCGCTTCGCGGGCCACCATCACTGCGGCGTCGGGCGAGGCCGGAGCGGCGCCTAGTTGCGGCCTTTGCTGCGCGGCTTGTGAGCCAGCGATCGGCAACAGCGATTCGCTACGGACCCGCCTTGCCGTTTTGTCTTCCGCGGCTGATGAAAAAGCCGCGCCGAGCCGCTGCGGGGCGATATCGTCGGCCATGCGGTTGACCGGCTCCTCGCCAAGAAGCGCATCGACCCCGGCATCGAGGTAAAACGCGATCAGTTCGCGCGCGGCTTTGGGTCGGGAAATCATGCGGCAAGCTCAAGAAGCGATCGTCGCCGGGCCGGCTTTGCAGGCGCGCACCGATTGTCAGCGCGCGAGATTCGTGAACAATCGGCCATCGGCGTACCGGACTTAAAGTATAGGCCCATAAGTTAGGCGCAAAGTTAGACTCATGAATACATCGGACCTTCCGCCGCGTGAAGCGATGGAGTTTGACGTCGTGATCGTCGGGGCGGGGCCGGCCGGGCTTGCCGCCGCGATCCGGCTCAAACAGTTGGCGCCGGAAAAGTCCGTCGTCGTCGTGGAGAAAGGATCCGAAGTCGGCGCGCACATCCTCTCCGGCGCGGTCATCGATCCGATCGGGCTCGACCGGCTCATCCCGGAATGGCGCGGCGAGGATACGCCGATCAAAACCGCGGTGACCTCCGACCGGTTCTATGTCCTTGGCGTCTCCGGCGCGCTGCGGCTGCCGATGTCGCTGATGCCGCCGCTGATGAGCAATCATGGCAACTTCATCGTCTCGCTGGGCGAGGTCTGCCGTTATTTGGCGCGCAAGGCGGAGGCGCTCGGCGTCGAGATCTATCCCGGCTTCGCCGCCACCGAGACTTTATTTGAAAACGGCGCGGTCGCCGGCATTGCCACCGGCGACATGGGCCTCGCCAAGGACGGCCATCACAAATCCGGATTTGCTCGCGGCATGGCGCTGCGCGGCAAATACACGCTGTTCGCCGAAGGCGCGCGCGGCAGCCTGTCCAAAGTGCTGATCGAGCATTTCGGGCTGCGGGCCGATCGCCAACCGCAGAAATTCGGCATCGGTCTCAAGGAGCTTTGGCAGGTTGCGCCTGACAAACACAAAAGCGGACTTGTGCAACATACGCTCGGCTGGCCACTCGATAACCGCACCGGCGGCGGCTCGTTCATCTATCATTTCGGCGACAATTTGGTTGCGGTCGGCTTTGTCGTCCATCTGAACTATCGCAACCCCTATCTGTCGCCATTCGAGGAATTTCAGCGCTTCAAAACGCATCCGCTGATCAGAGATACATTCGCCGGCGGAAAACGAATTTGCTACGGCGCGCGCGCCATCACCGAGGGCGGCTGGCAATCGGTGCCGAAGCTCGCTTTTCCCGGCGGCGCGCTGATTGGCTGTGCGGCGGGCTTCGTCAATGTCCCGCGCATCAAAGGCACCCATAACGCCATGCTGTCCGGGATGCTGGCGGCCGAACATGTCGCCGCGGCGCTGGCGGACGGCCGTGCCAATGTCGAGCTTTCGGGCTACGAGGAGGCCTGGCGCGCCTCGCCGATCGGCCGCGATCTCTGGCGGGTGCGCAACGCCAAACCGTTATGGTCGAAGCTGGGGACGCTTGCCGGCCTCGCGCTCGGCGGGCTCGATATGTGGACCAGCACGCTCGGCTTCTCGGTGCTTGGCACGCTCAAGCATGGCAAGCCGGATTTTGAAACGCTGCAACCCGCGGCGAAATGCCGGCCGATTGCCTATCCCAAGCCCGACGGGCGGCTCACATTCGATCGGCTGTCCTCGGTCTATCTGTCCAACACCAATCACGAGGAAGACCAGCCGGTCCACCTCTTGGTGCGCGACAATGCCTTGCAGACATCGTCCGAGCACGATGTCTATGCCGGACCGTCGGCGCGTTACTGCCCGGCCGCCGTTTATGAATGGGTCGAGGAAGCCGGCCAACCGCGCTTTGTGATCAACGCGCAGAACTGCGTCCACTGCAAAACCTGCGATATCAAAGATCCCAACCAGAACATCACCTGGGTGCCGCCCGAAGGCGGCGGCGGCCCGAATTATCCGAATATGTGATTTGTGACGCGGCACCGGCTGCGATGGCGCAGCTCAGCGGAGATTTTGCCCGTTGTCACGGAACGCCGCTCCCGCTCGGTGGCAACGGATCACCATTGCAATCGCCGCACGCGCTCGCCCCGATTTTGCCGCCGTTAGGGCCTACCCCAGCCGTCCGGGCGCGAGAATAACCTCGGCGCTGCCGGGCTTGCGTGCTTGCGGGGTTGCGGCAAAAAGTACATTCTCGCGGCGACCGAGCATAGCAGGCGCGCCGATTCCCGTTCCGCCGGTCCAGTTTTGCCTATGGAGATGTCGTGATTCACTCGCTGCTGCCTCGGCATGCCGCCATTCTCGGCATTGCCCTCGCTTTGAGCTTTCCGTCCCTTGCCGCGCCGGTGCCGGCGCAAGAACAGCTTTCGCCCGAAAACGCAGCCGGCAGCTATTTGGCCGCCCGCCACGCCGGCGCTGAACGGGACTCTGCCCGTGCCGCGGCCTTTTACCGCGACGTGCTCAAGCTAGATCCGCGTAATCCCGACCTGCTCAGCCGCACGTTCCTCTCGGTGCTGACGGAGGGCAATGTCGATGAGGCGAGCAAGCTCGGCGAGCGCCTGCTCAGCATGGATCGCAACGACCGCATTTCGCGACTGGTGGTAGGCGTGCGCGATCTCAAACAGAAACGCTATGCCTCGGCGCGGCAAAATCTCGCGCAGTCGGTCCGCGGTCCGGTCACCGACCTCACGGCGGCCTTGTTGACGGCCTGGGCGCAAGCCGGCGCCGGCGACAACCGCGCCGCAGTCGAGACGCTGGACAAGCTGTCCGGCCCGGACTGGTACGGCATCTTCAAGGATCTCCATGCCGGGCTGATCCTTGATATGGCCAACGACAAGAAGGGCGCGGGTAAGCGTCTTGCCAGCGCGTACAAGGCCGATTCGCAGGCCCTGCGTACTGTGCAGGCCTACGGCCGTTATCTGTCGCGCAACGGCAACAAGGACGACGCGCTCAAAATTTACAGCGATTTCGCCAAGCTCCTTCCTGATCATCCGGTCATCAACCAGGAGATCCGGGACATCTCGGCCGGCGCCAAATTGCCGCCTTTGGTCGAGTCGCCGCAGGCCGGCGGCGCCGAAGCGCTTTATGGCCTCGGCGCTTCGATCGGCCGCCGCGGCGGCGAAGATCTGGCGCTGATTTATCTGCAGCTGGCGCTTTACCTGGAACCGACGCACCCGATGGCGCTGCTCTCGCTCGGCGATCTTTACGAGCAGCTGAAAAAGCCGGACCTCGCGATCAAGGCCTATGAGCGGATTCCGGCGAATTCGGTGCTCGCGCGCAACGCCCAGATTCAAATGGCGGTAGATCTCGACGCGCTCGAGCGCACCGACGAAGCCAAGAAGCTTCTCGAGCGCGTCATCGCCGAACATCCCAACGACATCGAAGCCATCGTCGAACTCGGCAATATTCAGCGCGCCCGCAAGGATTTCGCCGACTGCGGCGAAACCTACGGCAAGGCGATCGACAACGTGCCGAACCCGGAGAAGGGCAACTGGGTGATGTTCTACTTTCGCGGCATTTGCTACGAGCGCTCGCATCAATGGCCGGCGGCCGAAGGCGACATGAAAAAGGCGCTCAGCCTCTATCCAGATCAGCCGCTCGTACTCAATTACCTCGGCTATTCGTGGATCGATCAGGGCATTCATCTCGACGAAGGGATGGACATGATCCGCCGCGCCGTTGACCAGCGGCCGGACGACGGTTACATCGTCGACTCGCTCGGCTGGGCCTATTACCGGATCGGCAATTACGACGAAGCGGTGAAAAATCTAGAACACGCGGTCGAGCTCAAGCCCGAGGATCCGACCATCAACGATCATCTCGGCGACGCCTATTGGCGGGTCGGCCGCACCTTGGAAGCGCATTTCCAATGGTCGCACGCCAAGGATCTCAATCCCGATCCGGAAGAGCTGCCGAAGATCGAGGCCAAGCTCAAAGAAGGCCTGCACGCCGACACGTCGTCTTCGACCTCCGCCGCGGCCGCCGACAAGCCGGCCGATGTCGAGAAGACGAAAAAATCCGACAATGGAGGCTAAGCGGCCTCCTTGCCTTCTGATCTCGTCGAAAGCGCGCAGGCCAAAGTCAATTTGACCCTGCGCGTGCTCGGCCGCCGCGCCGACGGTTATCACGACATCGAAAGTCTGGTGGCATTTGCGGACGGCGGCGATCGGTTGGCGCTGACGCCCGGCGACGCGCTGACGGTCACCGTGGGCGGACCGGGCGCGGCGCAGACCGGAGCAGAGGCCGATAATCTCGTGACGAAAGCCGCGCGCGCACTGGCCGCGCGCGTTCCGGGTCTGCGCGCGGGCGCGTTTCGTCTGGAAAAGAACCTGCCGGTCGCGGCCGGACTCGGCGGCGGCTCGGCCGATGCCGCGGCTGCGCTGCGGTTGCTGGCGCAGGCCAATAGGCTTGCTCCCGACGATCCGTGCCTGCGCGATGCCGCGCGCGCGACCGGTGCCGACGTGCCGGTCTGCCTCGATCCACGCCCACGGGTCATGCGCGGCATTGGCGACATCCTTTCCGCGCCGCTTCCGCTGCCGCGCCTGCATGCGCTTCTCGTCAATCCCGGCGTCGCGGTGTCGACCAAGCTGGTATTTTCCGGCTGGAGGCCTTCGGCAAATCCGATCCGAGCTTTGGACACCACCGCCGATTTTGCCGCTTTGCCCAAGATGCAGAACGAGGAGCAACTCCTCGATTGGCTCGCAAGCGAAGCAAACGATTTGGAAACGCCGGCGATCGCGCTTGAGCCGGCGATCGCCGAGGTGCTGGCGTCGCTGCGCGCTGCCGCAAGTTGCCGCCTGGCGCGGATGTCGGGCTCGGGCGCCACATGCTTTGCGCTGTTTTCGTCGCTTAAGGAAACTGCATCGGCGGGCAAAAAGCTGCGCGCGCAGTTTCCCGATTGGTGGATAAGCGAGACGGTGCTCGGTTAAGCCTCGGCACGTACGCTACGGCTTACTCACGCCCGTCAGATCGATGGATTTTCTGCGCAAGGAGCGCGGCGCTTCGTCCGCATAGTTCCCATAGCGTCTTCATGGGCCAGCCGTTCGCTGCTGGTAAGACCCGATCGCCTCGCGCAAGCCCTGCGGCATCGGCACCGCCTTCTTCGTCTCCAGCGACATCATCGCGGTGACCATGCGCGCGCGCAGTCGCACGATATTGTCGCGGTGACAGACAATGGCGATCGCAAGCGAGGAGCGGCCGATATCCTCGATCAGCAAGGTCAGGTCGATGACTTCGCCGATCCGGCTCGGAATCTTGAAATCGCATTCGATATGAACGAACGGAAACCCGTACTTTTGGCCGGTGATCAGCTCGGCATAATCATAGCCGAGCTCCTGCCCGTACCAGTCTTCGATCAGGCCGTTGAACATGTCGAAATAGTGCGGGAAGTAGACGATGCCGGCCGGATCGCAATGCGAAAAGCGAATCGGAACGCTGCGCGTAAAAGCTCCGCTCGGCGGCACAAATCGATCCTGCAGCATGAGATTGGCTCTTTCTTGTTTTTTTCGCGGCGTCGAAAGCGGCTGTGTCGACCGGTAGCCTTAGGTCGATTATGTCAGTGAAGAAACGGTTGTCCGTCGCCAATCTGTGAAACGCAGTTTGACTCAAATCAAGGTCTTGTGGCCCGAACAGCTTCTATTTTCACCGCTGAGGGTGTGTAAGGAGTAACGGTCATGAAAAAGCTCAGCGCACTCGGCCTCGTTGTTGCCACGGGGCTGTTATGCTCGGCTCCCGTCGCGGTTAATTGGTCACCCACGAAGGTACCGTCGTTGTCGGTTTATAGCGCGGACGCGAGAGTTGGCCGGCCGCTCACGGCGACGAGCGTCGCCGGCGTCAATCGGCGCGTACATCGGCGGGCCTATTACGGCGCGGCCGCAGCCGGCGCCGCCGGTTACGGCTATTACAACTATGCTCGTCGGTGTGGGTACGCTCCCTATCCGGCTTGCTAGTAGTTTTTCCGAGATTGAAGAGCGCCGCCCGCTGGGGCGGCGCTTCTTTTTTGCTTGTCGTTCTGTCCCGAATCTCGATTACATAAAACGTGAGATGGATCGCAGAACACGTTTTGATCCGATGATTGTTGGCACCCGATGACTATCGCTAAACGGGCGGGATCGCCCTTCGAAGTTCTGCTCATTTTCCTCAAACTTGGGCTAAGCTGCTTCGGCGGGCCGATCGCTCATATCGGATATTTCCGTGACGAATTCGTCGTGCGCCGGCGCTGGCTCGACGAACAGGCCTATGCCGACCTCGTGGCGCTTTGTCAGTTCCTGCCCGGTCCGGCATCCAGCCAGGTCGGCTTTTCTGTCGGTCTCATGCGCGCGGGCTATCTCGGCGGCGCAGCGGCATGGACCGGCTTTACTCTGCCTTCGGCGATTCTGCTCGTCCTGTTCGCCTACGGCGCCGGAAATCTCCACGGCGCAATCGGCGCGGGCTTGCTTCACGGACTCAAGCTCGTTGCCGTGGCGATCGTGGCGCAAGCGGTTTGGGGCATGGCGCGGACGCTCTGCCCCGATCGCGAGCGGGCATCGATCGCGGCGATTGCGTCACTGATTATCTTATTTAGCGGCACGTCGATTGCTCAGATCGGCGCGATCGTATTTGGCGCCGTCGCCGGCCTGTGGCTCTGCCGCAATGGGCAGCCGGGCGAACCGGGCCAACCGGGCCATGTCGTAGTGCCGGTCTCGCGCAAGGTAGGAATAGCGGCGCTGATCGTTTTTTTCGCCTTGCTGGCGGGCCTTCCGTTCCTGCGCAATCTGGGAGCAGGCTCCGGCGCCGCATTGTTCGATGCGTTTTACCGCTCCGGTGCGCTGGTCTTTGGCGGCGGCCATGTGGTGCTGCCGCTTCTGCGGGAAGCGTTTGTCACGCCGGGCTGGGTGAGCGACGATGCGTTTCTTGCCGGCTATGGCGCCGCGCAAGCGGTTCCGGGGCCGCTTTTCACTTTCGCCGCTTATCTTGGCGCTGTCGCTAATCCGTCTCGGCATGGTGTGCCAGGCGCGGTCTTGGGCCTGATCGGCATTTTTCTTCCCGGAATTCTGGTGCTCCTCGGTACGCTGCCATTCTGGGATGCGCTTCGCAAAAAGACCGGCGCCCAGGCCATGATGCGCGGCGTCAATGCCGCCGTCGTCGGTCTACTCGGCGCGGCGCTCTACAATCCGGTGTGGACGAGTTCGGTGCAAGCGCCAGGCGATTTTGCCGTCGCGCTCACCGGCTTCGTACTGCTCACCGTTTGGCGCGCGCCACCGCTCGCTGTCGTGGTCGTCAGCGCCATCGGCGGCGTTCTTCTCGCGCTTTTCAATAGCTGATTGGCGTGACTCCCGCTGCGCGGTTCTGCCATACCCGCCCGCTCCTATGCACGGGCCGCGTACCAGCGAAACCTCGCGTCAATAGATCCCCGCGCCATTCAGTCCCGAGACGAATGGCTCAAATCGCATACCATTTGTAGGCTTGCCACATGGAAAACTTGATTTTCGCGGCTGTCCTGTTCGCCGCCGCCTGCCACGCCGGGTGGAACGCGCTGATCAAGGTCGGCCTCGATCCCTTGTCCACCACCACGTTGATCGCCATGGGCGCCGCTGCGGTCAGCCTCGTCGGTTTGCCGTTTGCCGGCATGCCGGCCCCTGCGGCATGGCCGTGGCTTGTCGGTTCGGCTGTTATTCACCTTCTCTATTTCGCGGCCTTGATCGAGAGCTACCGCTTTGGCGATCTTGGCCAGGTCTATCCGCTCGCGCGTGGCTCCGCGCCCCTGATGACCGCAATCGCCAGCGCCCTCCTAATCGGCGAGCGTTTGAGTCTGCGCGGGTGGATCGGCATCGTCACGCTCGGCGCCGGCGTGCTGCTCCTATCGGCACGCGGCGGGCGCGAAATCATGCAGCTTGACCGTCGTGCCGTCGGTTATGCGCTTTTGACCGCGCTTGCGATCTGCGCCTATTCGGTCACGGACGGAATCGGAGCGCGTGTTTCGCAAAATCCGCAGTCTTATGTGCTCTGGTTGTTGCTGGCCAACGCGGTGGTGCTGGTGCCCTATGGGCTGCGGCGCGACTGGAAGGGCGTGAACGCAACGGTGCGCCAGTTCTGGCTGCGCGGGTTTGTCGGCGGCGCGCTGCAGGCGCTGTCCTATGGCATCGCACTCTGGGCCATGACGCTCGCGCCGATCGCCGTCATTGCCAGCCTGCGCGAGACGAGCGTTCTGTTTGGCGCCATCATCGCAATTCTGGTGCTTAAGGAGCCGCTGCGCCGCGCGCATCGTGGCGGCCACGTTGATTGCCTGCGGGCTGGTGTTGATCCGACTGCAGTGATCGAAAGCGCCCGGCGGCCTCGCCAATACGAAATGGCTCTCAGTCGGATCGCCATTTCGCCTTGGCTTTTTGTTTGAGCATGATCTTTTCCCACCTACCTTCGCCCGCCGAAGCAACGAATGAACACGAAGCTTGTGTCGAGGGCTTCGCGCAGGCGGGAAACCGGTTCCCACCCCGGATCAGGTCCGGGGCAGGCTTTTTCGGGATCATGCTTTTAATGCGTGCGCGCAATGCAGAAGTCGACGGTCTCGGCCAGCGCCGCCTTCATTTTTGAATCGGAAAACAGCGCCAGCGCATCGCGGGCGATGGCGCCGTAGTGATGGGCGCGCCCGATCGTGTCCTCGATCGCGCGATGCTTGACCATCAATCCGATGGCGTGATCGAGATCGGCATCGGTCGCTTCGCCGCGCTCGAGCGTACGCCGCCAGAATTCGCGCTCGGCATCGCTGCCGCGGCGGAATGCGAGCACGACCGGCAATGTAATTTTACCTTCGCGAAAATCGTCGCCGATGTTCTTGCCGAGCCGCGATGACACGCCACCATAGTCGAGCGCATCGTCGACGAGCTGAAAGGTGATGCCGAGATTCATTCCGTAGGAGCGGCTCGCCGCCTGCTCGGCCTTCTGCCGTCCGGATATGGCGGGGCCGACTTCGCATGCGGCGGCGAACAGTTCCGCGGTCTTGGCGCGGATCACGGCGATATATTCGTCCTCGGTGGTCGCGGTGTTCTTCGCCGCGGCGAGCTGCATGACTTCGCCCTCGGCGATCACCGCGGCGGCGGCGGAAAGAATCTCCAATGCTTTGAGGCTGCCGACCTCGACCATCATTTTGAAAGCCTGGCCAAGCAGAAAATCGCCGACTAGGACGCTCGCCTCGTTGCCCCATAACATGCGCGCCGCCAGCCGGCCGCGCCGCAGCTCGCTCTCATCGACCACGTCGTCGTGCAGCAGCGTCGCCGTGTGCATGAATTCGACCGCAGCCGCGAGCTTAATATGGCCGTCGCCGCCATAGCCGGCTAGCCGCGACAAAGCGAGTGTCAGCATCGGGCGGAGCCGCTTGCCGCCGGAATTAATCAGATGATTGGCAACCTCGGGAATCATCGTCACTTCCGAGCCGGTGCGCGCGATGATGGTGGCGTTGACGCGTTCCATGTCAGCGGCGACCAGATCGACCAACGGATCGATCGATGGCTCACGCGCGCTTTCGAATGGTACGATGACGGCCACTTCAGTCATTTCTCCGATAGGACCGGATGGGCAGAAAGGCTATGGTCGCATCATAATGGGAAGGCAATACGCGCGTATATAGATTGACGCGCGCTCGAGTGCCAGCGCCCGCTGCAGTCATCGGGGAGGCGAGGTCACATGTCGTTGATAGCTGCGTCCTTTGAGCATGGCCGGTCTGTGCCGGCACTGCCGCAGGGCTGATCGTGCGCGAACTCGTTCGCACCACTGACGCTGTGCTGATCTCGGCAATTGAGGCGCTGCTTAATAGCGCGCGCATCAAGCATTTGGTGGTGGATCAGAATATGAGCGTGCTCGAGGGCTCAATCGGCATTTTTCCACGCCGCATCCTGGTCGGCGAGGACGAACTCAACATGGCGCGCCGCTTGCTTGAGGACGCCGGCTTCGGCCACGAGCTACGTCCCGACAGCCGCTGATGGCCGCCGCAGCGGACCCGACCAGCGAAGACGCGCTTCTCGGCGGCAAACTCACGTTGCGGCAGCCGCTTCGCGGCCACCGCTTTGGCCATGACGCGGTGCTGCTCGCGGCGGCAACACCGGCGCGGATGGGCGAGCACGCGATCGAGCTCGGCGCCGGCGTAGGCGCGGCCGGACTGGCGCTGGCTCGCCGTGTCGAAGGGCTTGCCGTCACGCTCCTTGAACTCGATCGGAACCTCGCCGCACTGGCGCGCGAAAACGCCGCACGCAATGCGCTCGCCGACCGCGTGCGCGTGGTTTGTCTTGATGTCGCGGCGCCGGTCGCGCAATTCGCCGATGCCGGCCTTGCCCTCGACTCCGCCGATCATGTGTTGATGAACCCGCCGTTCAACGCGCCGCATAACCCGTCGCCCGATCAGGCGCGGCGGCTGGCGCATGCCGTATCGCCCGGCACGCTGGCGCGATGGATCGATACCGCGGCGCGGCTGCTACGGCCCCAAGGCACCTTGACGCTGATCTGGCGCGCCGATGGTCTCGCCGATCTGGTCGCGGCGCTTGCGTCGGGTTTCGGCGCGATCGCGATTGTACCGGTTTACCCGAAGCCCGGCGCCGCAGCGATCCGCGTGCTGGTGAGCGCAGCAAAGAGCAGCAATGAGCCGCTATCTATACTGCCCGGATTGGTCCTCGCCGACGGCGACAACAAGCCGAGCGCGCAGGCTAACGCGATACTGCGCAATGGCGCAGCGCTCATTTTAACAGCACGCTAAAGCGCGACTTTAACTATTTCGCGATCAAGGCTGCAGCGGATCGCTGCTTAAGCTTTAGGCATTACGCCGGTACTGAATCGGGTGACGCCGCCGGGGTTTGCTTCGGTTCGGCCCGGATGGGAATATACGAAAGAGCCACAAAGACGCTCACAATCATGAGGAGGAAGTAGATCTTCATGAACCCTTCGCCTCTGCCACAGGTGACCGGCGCCATCCTTTCAAGCAAGAAGCGTTCCACTGCCTTAAAAAACCGTTACTTGAGCACTGCCGATAGCCTGCTTATTTGCGCAGCATGACCGACGGCTCCACCGGTACATCCCTTCGCGAGCTTTCCGCCCGCGCGCTCGGCGGCTTGCGCGGCCTCGTCCCGCAACGTTTTCAGCGCGATCGTCCGGTTGTGCCGGTGGTGCGACTGACCGGCATCATCGGTTTTTCCACCCCGTTGCGCCCGGGGCTCACGCTTGCCGGCCTTGCCCGCACGCTCGATCGCGCCTTCACGATACGTCAGGCCGCCGCGGTTGCCCTTGTCGTCAATTCGCCGGGCGGATCGCCGGTACAGTCGCACCTGATCTTTCGTCGCATCCGCCAATTGGCCGAGCAGCATAAACGTCGGGTGATCGCCTTCATCGAAGATGCCGGTGCGTCCGGCGGCTACATGATCGCCTGCGCAGCGGACGAAATAGTCGCCGATCAGCATTCCATCGTCGGCTCGATCGGCGTGGTCGGCGGCTCGTTCGGTTTCGACAAACTAATCGCCAAGCTCGGCGTCGAGCGGCGGCTCTATACGTCGGGCGAGCACAAATCCATGCTCGATCCGTTCCTGCCGGAAAATCCCGATGACGTTGAGCGGCTGAAAAAATTGCAGCGCGAAATCCACGACGATTTTATTGCGCTGGTGAAATCGCACCGCGCCGGCAAGCTTGCCGGCGCGGAAGACGATCTGTTCTCTGGCGCCTATTGGACCGGCCGGCGGGCGCTGGAACTCGGGCTCGTCGATGGGATCGGCGATCTTCGCAGCGTCTTGCGCGAACGATTCGGCGACAAGCTCGTTACCCCTGTGGTGTCCGCCGAACGCCGCTGGTTGGGCCGGCGTCTGTTGGGTGCGGCCGGTGAGACGGCTTTGGCAGTGCCGACCCATCTGGCTGTTGCCGAAGACCTCATTTCGGCGCTTGAAGCCCGCGCCATTTGGGCGCGTTTTGGGTTGTAAAGTTCCGCTGCCAGAAACGGCTGGTCGTTTCGGCTAAGATCGGGCACAGTCGGGCCAGGAGAATAGAGAGCAATGCCGCCGCTGGTGGTTTTCGCCCTGGGCGTTATCGGTGCCACGGTGCTGGCGCGCTGGTGCGTCAAAGAGGTGCGCCGGGTCAATGCCGAACTTGATGAGATGCGCGCCAAAGCCGCGCCGCACGACCGCACCAGCATGCCGAAACTAAAGCCCGATCCAAAGACCGGCGAGTACCGGCCGGGCTAGCCACGCCTACGGCGTCTCCTTGATCCCGTGTTCGGCAACGACGCGGCCCCATTTGTCGTATTCGGCACGCATGAACGCAGCCAGCGCCTCGGGCGTGCCGCCGACGGGCACTGCGCCCGATTTGACGATTTTGCTGCGCACGTCGGGATCCCCAAGTGCGACATTGACCGCGTCGTTGAGCTTCTTGATCAGCGCCGGCGGCGTCTTTGCCGGCGCCAGCAAGGCATACCAGTTCGAGGCGTCGGTATTGGGATAACCCTGCTCGGCGAGCGTCGGCACTTCCGGAATGCTTTGGTTGCGTTGATCGGCGGCGGCGCCGATCGGCACGACCGTTCCAGCCTCGATCTGCGCCATGAGAACGGTGAGATCGGCTGCGAGCACCTGCACCTGTCCGCCGAGGAGATCGGTCAGCATCGGCGCGGCGCCGCGATAAGGCACATGGAGGAAACTGACGCCTGCGGCATCGGCGAGGAGCACCTGCGCGAGGTGCGTCGTCGAGCCGATCCCGGTGGAGGCGAACGGAATCGCCCCGGGTTTTTGCTTGGCGAGCGCGACCAGCTCCTTGGCAGTCTTGATCGCCATTTTCGGGGTGACGACCAATACCGTTGTATTGGTGACAACTTCGGCGATGGGGACGAAGTCGCGCAGCGAATCGTAGGGAAGATTAGCCATCACGTGCGGCGAGATCGTCACCGCGCCGGCGGTGGTGAGAAACAGCGAATAACCGTCGGGATCAGATTTGGCGATATTGTCGGCGCCGACAGTGCCGTTGGCGCCCGCCTTGTTCTCGACGTAAACGCGCTGGCCAAGCAGCGTCGACATTTTGTCGGCGAGAAGCCGGCCGACGAAATCGGTCGGTCCGCCCGGCGGAAACGCGATTAGGACCCGGATCGGCCGGCTCGGATAATCCTGCGCCTGCGCCGGGCATGTAAGGCCGGCAAGCTGAGCGGTGACCAGCGCCAGCGCCGCCGCGGCGACCGCGAGATTGCGAATTTTGCCCACCTTAAGCCTCCATTCGAGCCAGCCAAACCGCGATCTGGTATCAGGAATCGGCTATCACGTCTCGATCGCGATCCGATGGTGCGCGGCCGGCTTGACCTTGCCGCGGCCTTCACCAAGAACGGGGGCTGATGACGCAGACGGGAAACGAAAATCTGCCGCCTCATATGCGGCCGGAGCGGTCGTTCCAGGGGCTCATTCTGGCGCTGCAGCGCTATTGGGCCGACTGGGGCTGCGTCCTTCTGCAGCCCTATGACATGGAAGTGGGCGCCGGCACCTTCCATCCGGCGACGACATTGCGGGCGCTCGGGCCGAGACCCTGGAATGCGGCCTATGTGCAGCCGTCGCGCCGGCCGAAAGACGGCCGCTACGGCGAAAACCCCAACCGCCTCCAGCACTATTATCAACTGCAAGTCATCCTCAAGCCGTCGCCGGAGGATTTGCAGGAGCTTTATCTCAAATCGCTTTACGCCATCGGCATCGATCCGAAACTCCATGACATCCGCTTCGTCGAGGACGACTGGGAGAGTCCGACGCTCGGCGCCTGGGGCCTCGGCTGGGAATGCTGGTGCGACGGCATGGAAGTATCGCAATTTACCTATTTCCAGCAGGTTGCCGGCTTCGAATGCGCGCCGGTCTCGGGCGAGTTGACCTACGGCCTCGAACGGCTGGCGATGTATGTGCAGGGGGTCGAGAACGTTTTCGAGCTCAACTTCAACGGCCGTGACGGCGCGCGGAAGGTGACCTACGGCGACGTATTTTTGCAGGCGGAGCAGGAATATTCGCGGCACAATTTCGAATATGCCGACACCGAGATGTTGTTCGAGCAGTTCCGCATGGCGGAAGCGGCGTGCCGCAAATATCTTGAAGCCGGCTGGGCCGGCGACGGCAAACACGCCAGCAATCGCGCGCGGCATCGCATGGCGCTGCCGGCTTACGATCAGTGCATCAAGGCGAGCCACATCTTTAATCTACTCGATGCGCGCGGCGTGATTTCGGTAACCGAACGGCAGAGCTACATTTTGCGGGTGCGCGAGCTCGCCAAGGCTTGCGGGCAAGCGTGGCTCGCAACTGAAGGGGGAGGCAACAACGCATGAGTGATGAAGGCACAATGCCCGAAATCGGCGGCCGGCGGCCGATCCCGATCATGCTGGAAGGCGGCAAGAGTTATTGGTGGTGCGCCTGCGGGCGTTCCAAGTCGCAGCCGTTCTGCGACGGCTCGCACAAAGGCACGGCTTTCAGTCCGGTCGAATATAAGCCCGCGGCCGCCGAAGAGGCCTGGTTCTGCGCCTGCAAGCGCTCGGCGAAAAAACCGATGTGCGATGGCAGTCATAAAAGACTTTGATGTGTTTAGGTCAGGCAATCATTTCTTCACCCTCCCCTGGAGGGGGAGGGTCGCTCGCGGAGCGAGCGGGGTGGGGTGATGTGGCGGTGAAGAAGGAACAACGCGTCACTAATTTTCGCCGCGCCACCGCTCGTCGCCTTCGTTCGAAGACGACTGACCCTGAAATTGTTCTGTGGAAACGACTTCGCATTATCGAAACGAAAGGAACACATTTCCGCCGGCAGGTGCCGATTGGACCATACGTCGCCGATTTTGCATGCATGGCCGCGCGCTTGGTGATCGAACTTGATGGTTCGCAGCATGCCACCGACCTAAAGCGCGCCAAGGATCGGCAAAGGACAGAGTGGTTCGAATCTCAAGGCTATCGCGTCATCCGGTTTTGGAATAACGATCTAAGTATCAATATGGATGGTGTTCTTGATACGGTATATGCCGCGCTTTACGGATCACGCGATTCCAACCCAGGACCATTTAGTCACAATCGACGTAAACGCTATCACCCCACCCCGGCGCGCAATGCGCGCCGACCCTCCCCCTCCAGGGGAGGGTGAGGAATTTGGCAAGCGTCGTGTCCGATGCCTGATCTGTTGCTCGAATTGTTGTCGGAAGAAATTCCCGCCCGCATGCAGGCGCGGGCGGCGGCGGATCTGCGCAAGGCGGTCACCGATCGCCTGGTGGATGCCGGCTTGCCTTATGACGGCGCCAAAGCCTTCGTGACGCCGCGCCGGCTCGCGCTCGCGGTGCAAGGCGTGCCGGTACGCCAGCCCGACCGGCGCGAGGAGAAAAAAGGTCCACGCGTCGGCGCGCCGGAGCAGGCCGTCGCCGGTTTTCTTAAAGCCGCCGGCCTGAAATCGCTCGCCGAGGCAAAAGTGCAGCCGGACAAAAAAGGCGATTTCTACGTTGCGGTGATCGAGAAACCTGGCCGCCCGGCGCTCGACGTGATCAGCGAAATCCTCCCCGAGGTGATCAAGGGTTTTCCCTGGCCGAAGGCGATGCGCTGGGGCGCGCAGTCCAAAAATCTCGGCGCGCTGAATTGGGTGCGCCCGCTGCATTCAATCCTCGCCACCTTCGGGCCGGAGACCGAGGAGCCGGATATCGTGCCGTTCACGGTCGACGGCATCGCCGCCGGGAACGTGACGCGCGGCCATCGCTTCCTGGCGCCGGAGGCTTTCGCGGTGCGCCGGCTCGCCGACTACGCCGCCAAGCTCGACAAGGCCAAGGTGGTGCTCGACCCCGAGCGGCGGCGCAGCATCATCCATACCGAGGCGAAGCAGCTTGCCTTCGCGCAGGGCCTCGAACTCGTCGAGGACGACGGGCTTCTTGCCGAAACCGCCGGTCTCGTCGAATGGCCGGTGGTGCTGATGGGCACATTTGACGAGGCGTTCCTGCAGATTCCGGAAGAAATCATCCGCGCCACCATCCGCAACAACCAGAAATGCTTCGTGCTGCGCGACGGCGCGCACGCCAAGCTCGTCAACAAGTTTCTGCTCGTCGCCAATCTCGAGGCCGAGGACGGCGGCAAGGCCATCGTCGCCGGCAACGAGCGGGTAATCCACGCGCGATTGTCGGATGCGCGGTTTTTCTACCAAACCGATTTAAAGACCAGGCTTGAAGATCGCCTGCCAAAGTTCAGGGACATCGTTTTTCATGAAACGCTCGGCACACAATGGAAGCGTATCCAGCGCATTAAGGCACTCGGGGCTCAACTTGCACCGCTCGTTGGTGCTGATGTGGAGAAGGTGAAGCGCGCCGCGGAACTCTGCAAGGCAGACTTGCTTACAGAAATTGTCGGCGAATTCCCTGAACAGCAAGGCACGATCGGGAAGTATTACGCGCAAGAGCAAGGCGAAGACGAAGCGGTCGCCCACGCGATCGAGGACCATTACCGCCCAAAAGGCCCCGACGACCTGGTGCCGAGCGATCCGGTATCGATCGCGGTCGCTCTCGCCGATAAGCTCGATACGCTGGTCGGCTTCTGGGCCGTCGGCGAGAAGCCAACCGGGAGCAAAGATCCTTACGCGCTGCGGCGAGCGGCATTGGGGATCGTCCGACTCATACTAGATAACAATCTACGAATGCCGCTGTTATCAAAACAGGTTTCGGATCATTTCGGCGTTGTTTTTGGCACGATTAGACGTCGACAATTCGAGGTCGATCGCAAGACGGAGGCGACGATTGGGGGAACGGTTGAACGGTCGGATGTGCCTCTACCATTATTGCTGGGAGAGCCACCGTATCCTGAGCAACTGGATCTGCTCGCGTTTTTCGCCGACCGGCTGAAAGTGCAGCTCCGTGAGCAAGGCGCGCGGCACGATCTGGTGGACGCGGTTTTTGCCTTAGAAGACCAGGATGACCTGTTGCTGATCGTCCGCCGGGTCGAGGCACTGGGACAATTCCTCGACAGCGAGGACGGCAAGAACCTGCTCGCCGGCTACAAGCGCGCGACCAACATCATTCGCATCGAAGAGAAGAAGGACAGCCGGCGATATACCGGTGCGCCACAGGCGAAGCTCTACCGCCAGCCGGAAGAGAAGGCGCTGGCGAACGCTATTGAGATGGCCGAGACCGAGGCGGCGCGCGCGGTCAAAAAAGAAGATTTCGTCGCCGCCATGCGCGCCATGGCCAAGCTGCGGCCGGCAGTCGATGCGTTCTTCGACAAAGTGACTGTCAATGTCGACGAGAAGGCGCTGCGCGAAAATCGGCTCAAGCTGCTCAATCAAATTCGCGAAGCGACCCGCACGGTGGCGGACTTTTCAAAGATCGAGGGGTGATGTGTCATTCCGGGGCCGACCGAAGGGAGGAGCCCGGAATCCATAGTCCCCATGCTCGTGATTATGGATTCCGGACTCGCCGCTTCGCGGCGCTCCGGAATGACGGTGGAATGTTACGAATTCGCTGGTTCCCAAATGTCTGCGCCATGCTAGAACCGAACGGCGCTTTGAGCGTTGAGAGTTAGTCGATTTCCGCCCGCACCTGCGCCATTGCGCTTAAATCAACCCAGCTTCGAGGCAAATCATGATCATCACCGCCACCGAAATCTCGCCCATTGTTGCGCTGATTGCCGGAGTTCTTATTCTGATCGTGCCGCGGCTCCTCAACATCATCGTCGCCGTCTATCTGATCGTCGAAGGGCTGGTCGGGCTCAACGCCATCCATCATTTCTTCCATTGAACGAAGCGATCTGTGTTGCCGGTTGCAACAACCGTCCAGAATTGCAATTTAGGTTCTTCACACTGCATGACGTCATGGCAAAGCCGTTGACCAAATCGCGCTCAAAAATCTCGCGTCAGGCGATCAAAAAATCATCAGCGCCCAAGACGCGTAAGAAGACGCGCAAAGCCGCGCGCGTAAAAGCGGCAAAGGGAAAATGGCTTTATGCATTCGGCGGCGGCAAGGCCGAAGGCCGCGCCGCGATGCGCAATCTGCTCGGTGGCAAGGGCGCAGGCCTTGCCGAAATGGCGCAACTCAGACTGCCGGTGCCGCCCGGTTTCACCATCACCACCGAGGTCTGCACTTATTTTTATCAGCACGGCAAAGCCTATCCGAAGGAATTGAAACGGCAGGTCGATGCGGCGCTGACGGAGATCGGCCGGGTCGCCGGCAAGAAATTTGGCGACCGCGAAAATCCGCTGTTGGTCTCGGTGCGTTCCGGCGCGCGTGCGTCGATGCCCGGCATGATGGACACCGTGCTCAATCTCGGGCTCAACGACGTGACGGTGAAGGCGCTTGCGGCAAAATCCGGCGACCGCCGCTTCGCGCTGGACAGCTACCGCCGCTTCATCACTATGTACTCCGATGTCGTGCTCGGCATCGAGCATCATCACTTCGAAGAAATTCTCGACGATCATAAACACCGCAACGGCTACACGCTCGACACTGATCTGAATGCCGACGACCTGGAAGAGCTGGTCGCCCGCTATAAAGAGCGCGTCGAAGAAGATCGCGGCGAGCCATTTCCGCAGGAGCCGACCGCGCAATTGTGGGGCGCCATCGGCGCGGTGTTCGGCTCGTGGATGAACCAGCGCGCCATCACCTATCGCCGGCTGCACAATATTCCCGAGAGCTGGGGCACCGCGGTCAACGTACAGGCGATGGTGTTCGGCAATATGGGCGAGAGCTCGGCGACCGGCGTCGCCTTTACCCGCAATCCGTCGACCGGCGAGAAAAAGCTCTACGGCGAATATCTGATCAACGCCCAAGGCGAAGACGTCGTTGCCGGCATCCGCACGCCGCAGGAAATCACCGAAGCCGCGCGCAAGGAAGCCGGCTCCGACAAACCGTCGATGGAAAAGGCGTTGCCGGAGGCTTTCGCCGCGCTCAAGCGCATCCAAAGCACGCTCGAGCGCCATTACCGCGACATGCAGGACCTCGAATTCACCGTCGAGCAAGGCAAGCTGTGGATGCTGCAGACGCGCAGCGGCAAGCGCACCGCGCAGGCCGCACTGCGCATCGCGGTCGACCTGGCGCAGGAGAAGCTGATCGACAAGACCGAGGCGGTCAAACGCATCGATCCGGCAGCGCTCGATCAGCTCCTGCATCCGACCATCGATCCGAAGGCCGAACGCAAGATCATCGCCACCGGATTGCCGGCCTCGCCCGGCGCCGCGTCAGGCGAGATCGTGTTCTCGTCTGACGAGGCCGAGACGCTCAAAAGCCAGGGCCGCAAAGTCATCCTGGTGCGGGTCGAAACCTCGCCGGAAGACATTCACGGCATGCATGCCGCCGAGGGAATCTTGACGACGCGCGGCGGCATGACTTCGCATGCCGCGGTGGTCGCGCGCGGCATGGGCAAGCCCTGCGTTTCCGGCGCCGGCTCGCTGCGGGTCGATTATCGCACCCAGACGCTCACCGCCGGCGGCAAAGTCCTGAAAAAAGGCGACACGCTCACCATCGACGGCGCCACCGGGCAGGTGCTCGCCGGCGCGGTGCCGATGCTCGAGCCGGTATTGGCCGGCGAATTCGCAACCGTCATGAAATGGGCCGACGAGCTGCGCACCTTGAAGGTGCGCGCCAATGCCGATACCCCGGCGGACGCCCGCGCCGCGCTCAAATTCGGCGCCGAAGGCATCGGGCTTTGCCGCACCGAGCACATGTTCTTCGATGAGGACCGCATCCGCGCCGTGCGCGAAATGATCCTCGCCGAAGACGAGGCGGCGCGGCGCGCCGCGCTCGCCAAGCTTTTGCCGATGCAACGCGGCGACTTCCTCGCGCTGTTCAAGATCATGGGCGGCTTGCCGGTGACGATCCGGCTCCTCGATCCGCCGCTGCACGAATTTCTGCCGCACACCGAAAAAGAAATCGCCGAAGTGGCACAGGCAATGGGCGCTGATGCTCAACGGCTCGCCGATCGCGCTCGCGAGCTGCACGAATTTAATCCCATGCTCGGCTTCCGCGGCTGCCGTCTGGCGATCGCCTATCCGGAAATCGCGGAAATGCAGGCGCGCGCCATTTTCGAAGCGGCCGCCGAAGCCAGCCGCCAGACCGGCAAGACGGTCGCGCCCGAAATCATGGTGCCGCTCATTGCCAGCAAGCGCGAGCTCGATCTGGTCAAGGAGCGCATCGACGCGACCGCGCAAAAGGTCGCCGCCGAAACCGGCGCCAAGCTGAAATATCAGGTCGGCACCATGATCGAGCTGCCGCGCGCGGCGCTCAAAGCCGACGAAATTGCCGAGACCGCCGAATTTTTCTCGTTCGGCACCAACGATCTCACCCAGACCGCGTTCGGCATCAGCCGCGACGATGCGGCGAGCTTTCTGGGCATCTATACGGCGAAGGGCATTTTACCGAGCGATCCGTTCGTCTCGCTCGATCGCGACGGGGTCGGCGAACTGATCCGCATCGCCTGCGAGCGCGGCCGCAAAGTGCGAGGCAAGCTCAAGCTCGGCATTTGCGGCGAGCATGGCGGCGATCCGGCCTCGGTGGCGTTCTGTCACGAGGTCGGGCTCGACTACGTGTCGTGCTCGCCGTTCCGCGTGCCGATCGCGCGCCTTGCCGCGGCGCAAGCCGCGCTCGGCGCGCTCACTCCCACGGACGCATAACTTCGCTCTTTATCGCGCGCTCGGCCATCCTGGTTAACAAACTATCAACACGTTCACACGGCGCGGCCGAACAGCGTGTCGGGCGCGCGCGCCCTGCAACCATCATTGCGGCGTAGCCTAGCGTGAAACCGCGAAAATCCGGCGGTTAACGCCTTCGCAACGTTAACCCGACAATAAATAAACCTGTCGCATTCGCGCCACTGCGGTGGCGCTTCCATAACCACGTGCGCGGTGCAAGAGCGCGGGTTCGGCGCGTGTTGGCGTGAGGGGTAATGTCTGCGTCGCGTAACGGGGTAACGGGCGCGTGCTGTACTGCTCGGTTCTGGTTCAGTGCGTTCTGCGCCGGGTTATGTCCCACATCGATCGGCTATCAGGACCTCGCCGCGTTGCTCGCGCGCGAGCACGCCGCTCCGTCGCACTGGCACTTGATCATTTCGCCGGTCCAGGCGGCAACGTTTAGCTATTCGCGCCCGATCGGCAGCGCGATCCCGGAGCCGCTCGGTTTCCAGACCGTCAATTACGATCCGCGTTCGCTCGACGCTTTTTCCTGGAAGATCGACGAGCCGATCCACGCGCGGCCGGCGCGCCAGATCGAATATCCGACCGTCGAGCGCAGTCACAAAGCCGATCGGCTGCCGGCGAGCGTGATCGCGCCGGCACTTTCGGAAAATGCGCCGGCGGCGGCGCCCGCACCCGCTGCCCCCACACCCGCTGCCCCCGCCGCTGCGCAAGTCGAACAAACCACGCCAGCAAATAGCGATTTGGCGATCAATACGCCGCCTGCGCCGGCGGCACCCGCCGTTTCAGCAATGGACGCACACGATGAGCGCGTGGCGCTCGCTCCCGCCGGGCCGGCCGCCGATGAAGAGGATGCCGCTTTGGTGGACAAGCCGCCGGAAATTCCGGCGCCAGGCGAAACGGAATATGGGTCCTCGCCTTCGCTTCGCGGCATGTCGTTCCTTGATGCCGATGCCGCCGACCGATCGAGCGCGATCTATTTCGGCGGCGGCGTCATGGGCTCGCCGAACAAGCTGCAAAGCTGGGCGCCGGGAGCCGAGCCGATTCTGGTGCCACCATCGGCCGAGCTTGCCGCGCAATCGGCCGACTCGAACATCAAGCTTTCCGCACTCGAGGGTACCGACAACGACACCGGCTCAGGCGAGTCGGTCGCCGGCAAGGACGACGTGAGCCGCCTGCAGACACCGGCGCAACGGCTCGGCCTCGAGGGCAGGGCGCGCGCCAAGGCCGAGAAGTGTCTCGCCGATGCGGTTTATTTCGAAGCGCGCGGCGAGGTGCGCAAAGGCCAGGAGGCAGTGGCGCAAGTGGTGATGAACCGCGTGTTCTCAGGCTACTATCCGCATGACGTCTGCGGCGTGGTTTATCAGAACGCTCACCGGCATCTCGCCTGCCAGTTCACCTTTGCCTGCGAGGGCAAGGATTTAAGCCGCATCGACGAGCCCGACATGTGGGAGCAAGCGAAAAGCATCGCCAAGGATACGCTCGACGGCAAAATCTGGCTCGCCGAAGTCGGCCACGCCACGCATTACCACGCCTATTGGGTGCATCCGAGCTGGGTTCATGAAATGACGCGCTTGTACAAGCTCGGCGTCCATACATTTTATAGGCCGCGCAATTGGGGCGACGGCGAGGACGAACCAGTCTGGGGCAAGGGTGCAAGCATAGCCGCGCCGGCCGCGCCGAGCGCGAGTAATAGTGAGACGCCGAGCGGCAAGTCCGAGAGCGCCAAACCTGATGGCGCCAAAGCACCGCAAGCGGCCGCGCCGCCGGCGGGCGCACGGACGTAAGGGCAGAGGGTCGTACCAATTTCCGCTCGTCATTGCGAGGAGCGAAGCGACGAAGCAATCCAGCATCTGTAATGCAATTGAATTCTGGATTGCTTCGCTTCGCTCGCAATGACGATATGAATTAACTTGAGTGCAGACGCTTCGTCCTCACATCGCAATATCAAGCCCAACGTCGAGATTTTGCACCGAATGGGTCAGCGCGCCCGAGGACAAGTAATCGACGCCGGTCTCGGCGATCGCCGCCGCGCTTTCGAGCGTGATGCCGCCGGAAGCTTCGATGACGAGCCGCCCCGCCACCATCTCCACCGCTTTGCGCATCGCGGCGAGATCGAAATTGTCGATCAGCACGACATCGGCAAGACCGACGTCGAGCACCTCTTTGAGCTGAGAAAGCGAGTCGACTTCGATCTCGATCTTGACCAAATGGCCGGCGGCGCCCTTTGCGCGTTCGAGCACCGGTCTCACTCCGCCGGCAACCGCGATGTGATTGTCCTTGATCAGGATCGCGTCATCGAGACCGAAGCGATGATTGTAGCCGCCGCCGCAGCGCACCGCGTATTTTTCCAGCGCCCGCAGACCGGGAGTGGTCTTGCGCGTGCAGATGATGCGCGCCTTGGTATGCGCAATCCGCGCGACGAAAGCCGCCGTCGCGGTGGCGATGCCGGAGAGATGGCCGAGAAAATTGAGCGCCACGCGTTCGGCGCCGAGAATCGTCCGCGCATTGCCGGAGATCGTCATCAGCTTGGCGGCGCGCTGTACTGGAGCGCCGTCGCGCGCATGCGGCGCGATCGAAATCTCCGGCGCGAGCCGCCGGAACGCGGCGGCGACGAGCGGCAGTCCGGCGATCACGCCGGCTTGGCGCGCCACGACCACCGCGCGGCCCTCCAGATCTTCCGGAATCGTGGCGGTCGAAGTGATGTCACCAGCGCGACCAAGATCTTCTTCCAGCGCGCGCGTCACCGCCGCCTCGATTTCAAGCGGCGAGAGGAAAGCATCGGCGCGCATTAGCGATGCGGAAAGCGTCGGATCAGGCGACATGGGTGTTCGGGTTGGCTTTGCCGCGAAATCCATAGTCACTGCCACGAATTATGGCAAACCGCACGGTGCCGGCTTGGCGGCTACGCTCCGCAGCACGGGCGGAACAGCCATGCGCTGGGTGATCCGTCATCTGGCAGTTTTCGTTTTGGCCCACCAGATTGAACCCTTATGCTGCGCGGCTTTCGAATCTTAGGTTTTGCGAATCTTAGGTTTCGCTAGGGCGACATGAGCGACGTTTCCAATACTGCAAAGACCATCGCCAGCTGGCGCACGCCGGCGCTGGTCATCGGCTTCGGCAGCCTGATTGCGCTCATCGCCTTCGGGCCGCGTTCGACGCTTGGCTTTTTCTTAACCCCGCTCTCCAGCGCCAATCATTGGGGTCGCGACGTATTCGCGTTCGCGCTGGCTCTGCAGAACCTGTTGTGGGGCGTCGGCCAGCCGCTCGGCGGCATCATCGCCGATCGCTTCGGCAGCGTGAAGGTGCTGTGCGGCGGCGCGTTATTATACGCGCTTGGTCTCGTGCTGATGGCGCATGCGACCAGCGCGCCCATGCTCGATCTCTCCGCCGGCGTGCTCATCGGCTTTGGCCTTGCCGGTTGCTCATTTCCGGTGGTGCTCGCCGCGCTCGGCAAGATCGTGCCGCTGCAATACCGGTCACTCGCTTTCGGTTTCGGCACCGCTGCCGGCTCGTTCGGGCAGTTTCTTTATTCGCCGGTCGCGGTGGCGCTGATGGACACGTTCGGCTGGCAACAGACGCTCGTCATCTTCGCGGCGAGCATGCTTGCGGTATTGCCGCTCTCGCTGGCGCTGGCGACGCCGCCGGACACCCGACATACGGGAGAATCGCAATCGCTGCGGCAGGCCTTGGGCGAAGCATTCGCCCACCGCTCCTATGTGCTGCTCGTGCTCGGCTTCTTCACCTGCGGCTTCCAGCTGCAATTCATCACCGTGCACTTGCCGTCCTACCTGGTCGATCGCGGATTGTCGGCGCAGGTCGGCGGCTGGACCATCGCCACGATCGGACTGTTCAATATCGTCGGTTCGGTCAGCGCCGGCTGGCTCGGCGACCGCGTGCCGAAGCGCTACCTGCTGTCATTTATCTATTTCATCCGCGCCGCGGCAATCCTGGCGTTCATTTCATTCCCGGTTACGCCGGTCACGTGCCTGGTGTTCGCCGCCGCGATGGGCCTGATGTGGCTCTCGACCGTGCCGCCAACCAACGGCATCATCGCTTTGATGTTCGGCACGCGCTGGCTGGCGACGCTCGCCGGCTTCGCCTTTTTCAGCCACCAGGTCGGCGGCTTTCTCGGCGTCTGGCTCGGCGGCCTCGTGTTCGATCGCACCGGCTCCTATAATATGGTCTGGTGGCTGGCGATCCTGTTTGGCGTGCTCTCGGCGCTGATCAATATGCCGATCGTGGAGAAGCCGGTGGCGCGCGTCGCCGCGGTGCCGGCTTAGCAGCACGACCGGGCTTGTCCCGGCCATCTCCGTCTTGCAAACTCATAACAGATTAAGACGTGGATGCCCGGCAGATCGCCGGGCATGACGGGTGTTTGCATGGCGACCTTCAAAGCGATCGTCATCGACAAAGCCGACACCGGGCAGACGGTGCGGCTCACCGATTTCGACGAAAAAGATCTGATGGACGGCGACGTCACCGTCCGGGTCGAATGGTCGACGGTGAATTACAAAGACGGTCTCGCAATCACCGGCAAGGCGCCGGTGGTGCGGCGCTTCCCGATGATCGCTGGCGTCGATTTCGCCGGCACGGTGGAATCCTCCACCCATCCGAAATGGAAACCGGGTGACCAGGTCATCCTCAACGGCTGGGGGCTCGGCGAAACGCATCTCGGCGCCTATGCCGAAAAGGCGCGCGTCAAAGGCGATTGGCTGGTGCGGCGTCCGGCCGGCATCGGCGCGCGCGATGCGATGGCGATCGGCACCGCCGGCTATACCGCGATGCTTGCGGTCATGGCGCTGGAGCGCGCCGGCATCAATCCGTCGCGCGGGCCGGTGATCGTGACCGGCGCTGCCGGCGGCGTCGGCTCGGTCGCGGTCGCGCTTCTCGCCAAGCTCGGCTACGCCGTCGCCGCTTCGACCGGACGCACGGAAGAGGCGGCTTATCTGAAAGGACTTGGCGCCAGCGAAATCATCAACCGCAACGAACTGACCGGGCCGCCGCGGCCGCTTGCCAAGGAGCGCTGGGCGGGCGGCATCGACGCGGTTGGCTCAACTACGCTTGCCAATGTCCTGTCGATGACCCGCTATGGCGGCGCGGTCGCGGCCTGCGGGCTTGCCGGCGGCATGGATCTGCCGACCAGTGTCGCGCCCTTCATCCTGCGCGGGGTTTCGCTCATCGGCATCGATTCCGTCATGTGTCCGTTGCCGCACCGAGAAACGGCGTGGTGCCGGCTCGAGGCCGACCTCGACCGCGAAAAGATCGCGGTCATGGCGAACGAAATCGGGCTTGATGAAGTTATTGCTGCGGGCCGCCGCATCGTCGAAGGCAAGGTGCGCGGGCGTATTGTGGTAAAAATCAGGTAAGGAATCGGGCTTGCCTGCTAAATTTCGGCCATGATGCGGGGCTCTGCTATGGTAAGGGGACGGTTAAGAAATGTTGTTAACATCCTCCTACTAATGCCGCGCCGCCGAAGTTCGTACGAGCGCGCCGCAAATGCTTAGGAACTTCGGAATCGGGACACTAGCTGCCGGGGTGGAGTGGTCGATGTCGGTGCGGTGGTCGCTTGTGTGTGTGTCGGTTTTGACGGCCGGCTTGTTGGGTTTGGGGGAGGGGATCGCCGAGGAGCTCGGACCGGAGCAGGCGCGCGCCTTCGTCGTCGGCAAGCTGTTCGCCTATAGCTGTTTCGAGGGCACGTCCGGGATGGGACGGATCTATTCCGACGGCTCCGCGGTCGGCACCATCAAAATTCGCGGTCAGGGCCAGACCCGCTTTGCGGCGCTGCCGGCCGGCACGATCCGGGTCGACGGTGGGGCGATGTGCGCGCATCTGGCGGGCATGCCGTTCACGCCGTGCTTCCGGGTCGAGAAGATCGATTACCGCAGTTTCCGCGGCTCGCTTTCCGGCTTGAGCTTCGCCTATTGCGATTTCTACCAGCGTAATCCGCGCAGCCGCCTGATCAGCAGCAGTGCCGAGCAATCGACGGCGGCGACCCCGGTTGCCAATATGCGGCCGGCGCTGCGCCCGTCGCTGCCGCAGTAGCCAGAAAGATTTTCACTCCAAATCGAGCCGGAAGGGCGCCGCTTCGGCGGTCAAATCGCCGCGTCCGATTTCTTCAATTGCCGCGATCATGCGCCCGTCGCGGCCGAGCAGCTGATCGGCGAGCGAGACGATACGCACATTCGGGGTCGCGGTCGGCGACGCGCGGCGCAGCGCCTGCGCGATGGTCGCTTCGTCGCGCCGAGGATTGAGCGCGCATACGGTCGCGTAAGCGCTCGCCGTCGAGCGGCTGATGCCCATATAGCAGTGCACGACCAGCGGTGCCCGACGATCCCATTCGCGCACGAAGTTAAGAAGATCGGTGATGTGTTCCTCCGCCGGCACGATATAGCCGTCGAGTGGGGCGGAAATGTCATGCAAGCGCAACCAAAGGTGATTTTTCGGCGCGATGCGGGATGGCCGCGCCACGCGCGCTTCGTCGCCGATCAGCGATACGACATGGCGGGCGCCGGTCAATTCGACCGTTTCTTCAAGCCGTGACAGCGAGCAAACGTGAATCATCGTCGGAAAGTCGTTGCCTTCTATATAGGAATTGGGGTGCCCTATTCATATAGGATTCGCGATTGGCGCAACTGTAACGTGTTCGCGCGCCGCTATTGCCGGGTGAGCCTGTTGAATCGTTCGAGATAGCGCGCTTGCGCGGTCTCGGCGGGCCACGGCTTGAGGTAATCGCGTTCCATGCCCGCGGAGAATTTCGGCGGCCGGCCGAAGAACCGCCGGGCTTCGGCGGCGTCGAAGCCGGCAAGCCGGGTCGCTTCGAGAAACGCGGCTTGCCGGTCGGCGGTCTTGATCAGCGCCTCGATCGGCGGCGGCGTAGTGGCGGGGAGCCCGAAGCGCAGGTGGATGGCGGTCAACAGCCGCCGCTCGATCGCCTTGTAGGCGTCGCCAATCACCGCCTTGAACGGCGATATCATGTCGCCGATGACGTATTCGGGCGCGTCATGGAGAAGGATCGCGAGCCGGCAGCTTTTGTCGAGCCGCGGCGAGCGGGCCCGCGCCAGCGCTTCGACGAACAGGCAATGCTGCGCTACCGAGTAGATATGCGCACCGCTGGTCTGGCCATTCCAGCGCGCCACACGCGCCAAGCCGTGGGCGATGTCCTCGATTTCGATGTCGAGCGGGGAGGGATCGAGCAGGTCCAATCGCCGCCCCGAGAGCATGCGCTGCCAGGCGCGCTGGGCGCCAACGGCACGAAGGCCGCGCTTTGCCATCGGCTTGCCGGCGCCATGCGGCATGCCATGAAGGCCGGCACGGCTCCGCGGCAATGACGGCGACATGCTAGCCGCCAAGTTCCTGCATCGCCAAGTTTTGTACTCCCTGATGGCGATAGCAGCTGACAAGATGATCGTTGACCATGCCGACGGCCTGCATGAAGGCATAGGTGATGGTCGGCCCGCAAAACTTGAAACCGCGTTGTGTCAGTTCCTTCGACATCGCGCGCGAAACCGCGGTTTCGGCCGGCACCTGACGAATGCTGCGAAAGCGATTGACCTTCGGTCGCCCGTCGAGGAAATCCCACAACAGTTTTGAAAATCCCGATCCCTTCTCCATCACCTCGAGCCAGGCGCGCGCCGAGAGCACCGCGCCTTCGATCTTGGCGCGATTACGAACAATGCCGGCGTCGCCCATCAGCCGTTCGATTTTCGCGCTCCGGTAGCGCGCGATCTTTTCCGGATCAAAGCCGTCGAAGGCGCGGCG
>Ga0187819_10000180_pt1 | contig 29662 bp, 28 predicted proteins | sample NC_wetland_sal_i_15_FD_132411 | JGI IMG/M metagenome (GOLD analysis project Ga0187819, IMG submission 132411) | Wetland sediment microbial communities from Neuse River Estuary, North Carolina, USA - SO4_4 | ecosystem: Environmental > Aquatic > Freshwater > Wetlands > Sediment | place: USA... | reverse complement strand
GCGCATAGTGAATCGGATTTCGTCCTTCCCTCCTTCTGTTCGCGCTTGAATAACTAGCGCTAGATCACCTTTGCCGAGCGGCGGCAATGGAAACTGAATCTTGACGCGTCCTTGCTCATCGCAAGTGCCGGAATGTTGGACATCCTGGAGCGCGCCTTCAATCATCGCCTCGACTTGCGCTCCAGGCTCGGGCTGGCGATCGGCGCGGCGCAGAATTTCGACATCGAGCGCCACGTTTCCCGCCGACAGCCACGATCCCGGGTTGAGAAGCTGGACTTGGATTCCCGCGGCTCGGTTGGCTTTTTCCAGAGCCGATGCAATTTCCGCGTCGAGGGCACCTGCGCGCAGATCATCGATCACAGCTCGATGCTGATATTCGACTTGCTGCCGGAGTGCGTCCGCGGCGAAAGCCTCCGAGGCGGCAGGCTGTCCATAGTTGGAGGAGCGGCGATGAATGACGCGCCCATTTTGGTACACGACCGTGTCGATGACCGGATGAGTGGGGCCGCGGTCCTCCGTTTGCACATGGAAGACCTGAGCGCCGACGCGGACATCGGTATTGAAGCCGGAGCTCATAAGGCGGAGCCTTCCCGATACGGGAATGGGCTGAGGTGGAGCGGAGAAAATTTAGACGGCTGGGAGTTCATTTGACCGAGCGCTCTCGGACCGTTATTATACCAGCGCGACGAACATGGACAGCAATTACCTCGACAACTACGGGCCGCTGTTGCTGATGTTTCTGCTGGCGGCCGGGCTATCCGGCGCGCTGCTGGTATTATCCACGCTGATCGGAAGACACAAGCCATCACCGGTGAAGGATCAGGCCTACGAATGCGGGATAACGCCGACTGGCGACGCACGCGCGCCCATCACGGTGCAATTTTACATCGTGGGGCTGCTCTTTATTCTGTTCGACATCGAGGCGATATTTCTTTATCCGTGGGCGCTGGTTTTCCAGGAATTAAAGCTGTTCGGCTTTGTTGAGATGCTGCTCTACATTATAATTTTGCTGGCCGGCTACGTTTTCCTCTGGAAAAAGGGCGCGCTCGACTGGACGCGCTAGCCGCTCGCTGGGTCCGAACTGATTATGGAATCAGAAACTACTGACAAGAGTCCGGCGGTGCAGAAACTGAAGGAATGGGACGCGCAAACGATCACCGAGGTGATCGAATTCCGCGGTGAAACGACAGTGGTTGTGCCCCGCGACCACCTGCGGCGCGCCTCCGAGTATTTGATCAGCGAGCCTTCGCTGCGATTCTCCTTTCTCTCGGACATCACGACGGTTGACCGCTTTCCCATCGAGCCGCGATTCGAAGTGAATTATCACCTGCTTTCGCTTGACAGGCGCGAACGGCTGCGCCTGAAGGTGCGCCTGCCGGGAAACGATGCGACTGTGCCATCGGTAGTTTCCGTTTGGCCGACTGCCAACTGGCACGAGCGTGAAAACTTTGATCTATTCGGCATCCGCTTCGAAGGCCATCCCGATCTGCGCCGCATCCTGATGCCGGACGATTGGGAGGGCCATCCGCTGCGCAAGGATTATCCCGTCGAGGGATACCGGTGATCGCGGATGAAGATCGCTGAGCCATGACGATAACTATCGAGACCCCGGCGGGCGCGGCCCAAACGATGGTCCTCAATATGGGACCACAGCACCCGTCCACGCACGGAGTGCTGCGAGTGGTTCTCGAGCTCGAGGGCGAGATTGTTGTGAAAGCGGAGCCCGTCATCGGCTATCTGCATACGGGGATCGAGAAGAGCTGCGAAGCGAAGACTTATTCGCAGGCGATCACCTTGACCGACCGGCTCGATTATCTTGCGCCGCTTTCGAATAATTTGTGCTACTGCCTGGCCGTTGAAAAGCTGCTGGGGCTGGAAATCCCCAAGCGCGCGCAGTATATCCGCGTGCTGTTGACGGAATTGACGCGAATCGCCTCGCATTTGGTCTGGGTCGGGACACATGCGATTGACCTGGGGGCGATGTCGGTTTTCCTATACACGTTTCGCGAGCGCGAAGAAATCTTGAAGATTTTCGAGTACGTGTCCGGCCAACGTATGATGACGAGCTATTTTCGCATTGGCGGTCTTGCACTCGAACCGCCTCCCGGGTGGCTCGATCATGTAAGGCGCGTGATTGACGCGTTGCCGAGCCACATCGACGAGTATGAAGATCTGCTGACGAGCAATCGCATCTGGCTCAGGCGCACAAAGGGAGTGGGGGTTATCAGCGCATCCGACGCAATCGCCATGGGTGCTTCCGGGCCGATGCTGCGCGGGAGCGGCGTGGCTTACGATGTTCGAAAAGCTTTCCCGTATTCGAGCTACGACGAATTTGATTTCAATATTCAGACGCAAACGGCGGGTGATTGCTTCGCGCGGTATCAGGTGCGCATGGCGGAGATTCGGGAGAGCATCAAGATTGTCCGCCAGGCGATGGGGAAGGTTCCGGCGGAAGGACCCATTCGGACGGAAGCGCCGGGAATCGTGCCGCCTTCGCGGGAAGAGATGAAGACCTCCATCGAGGGTCTCATCTACCATTTCAAAATTTATACCGAGGGGTTCGCGCCGCCGCCGGGCGAAGTGTATCAAGTGATTGAATCGCCGCGCGGGGAGCTAGGGTTTTTCGTTGCAAGCGACGGATCCGCCAAGCCGTACCGGGTGAAGGTCCGCGCGCCATCGTTCATCAACCTGCAATCCTTGCCGAAACTGGCAGAAGGCCGCCTGATAGCCGATGTGGTCGCGTGCATCGGCACCACCGATATCGTCCTGGGAGAAGTGGACCGCTAGATTTTTCGGCGAGTCCCGACCATGCAACTGCCGCCTTTACTAGAAGCGAAGTTTACGGAACTGCTCGGGCGCTATCCGGTGAAGCGCTCGGCGCTGATCCCCATGATGATGTATTCCCAGGACCATTTCGGTTTCCTGGGTGATGAACTGCTTGAGGAAATTGCGAAGCGGACCGGCCTGAACATGATTCAAGTGACCGAGACGCTGGCGTATTACTCGATGCTTTGGCGCAAACCGGCCGGGCGTTTTCACATCCAGGTGTGTACGAATATTTCCTGCATGCTCCGCGGCGGCAACGAACTCTACGAGCACGTTCAGAAGCGTCTGGGCATCGGGAACAAGGAAGTATCACCGACGGGGACTTTCTCGCTCGAGGAAGTGGAATGCATCGGGGCATGTACGGGTGCGCCGGCAATGCAGGTGAATTTCGATTACTACGAGAATCTCGACCCCGACAAAGTGGACGCAATTTTCGAGCAGCTTCAGGAGGGCAGGAAGCCGAAGCCGGTCCCGGTGATAACGGGGGCGCTGCACGAACGGCATCCAGCGGAAGTGCCGGTAATCAGCCGGCGGTTTGGAATTCCGGAGTCGAAGAAGATTGATGTTTACCTGAAGAATGAGGGCTATCAGGCGCTCGAGAAGGCGCTCAAGCAGATGACGCCCGACCAGATCATCGAGGAGATGAAGAAATCAAACCTGCGCGGACGAGGCGGCGCGGGATTTCCGGCGGGAATGAAGTGGAGCTTCGTTCCCAAAGATCCCGGGAAGAAAAAATACATACTTGCGAACGGGGATGAAAGCGAGCCGGGGACCTGCAAGGACCGCCCACTGCTCGAAATGGATCCCCACCAGTTGATAGAGGGGATGGTCATCGCGGGGCGCGCGGTGGGGGCGAACAGCGGATACGTTTATATCCGCGGCGAATATCGCTATGTGATTGAGATCGTCGAGGGCGCGATCGCGGAGGCGTACGCAAAGGGCTATCTAGGCAAGAACATTCTTGGCAGCGGATTCGATTTCGAACTGGCGGCGCACACGGGCGCCGGGGCGTACGAGTGCGGCGAAGAATCCGCGCTGATGGAGTCGCTCGAGGGTAAGCGCGGCTATCCACGGATTCGTCCACCGTTCCCTGCCGTCGTGGGACTTTACGGGTGCCCAACGGTGATCAATAACGTCGAGACACTCAGCTCGGTGCCGACGGTGATTCTGCGTGGTGGCGAGTGGTACGCCGGGCTCGGTACGCCGAAGAACGGCGGCACACGACTCTATGCCATTTCCGGTCACGTCAATCGCCCCGGAATTTATGAACTGCCGCTGGGTTTCAATCTGAAGCGCATGATCGAGGAAGTGGCCGGTGGGGTGGCGGGTGGAAAAAAACTAAAGGCCGTGATTCCGGGCGGCAGCTCGTGCCCACTACTCGCGGCGAACGAAATTGACATTGCACTCGATTTCGATTCGGTGGCGAAAGCCGGCTCGATGCTCGGATCGGGTGGCACGGTGATCATTGACGAAGACACATGCATGGTGGACGTGGCACGCCGGATCATGCATTTCTACGCGCACGAATCCTGCGGCTGGTGCATTCCCTGTCGCGAGGGGACCACATGGCTTCGCAAGTTGCTCGACCGCTTTCACGAGGGCGGCGGTCGCTCAGAAGACATTCCGCTGATTGATGAACTTGCGAAGAATATGCTCGGGCGGACGTTCTGCCCGCTAGGCGACGCCGCAGCCATGCCCACGATCAGCATCGTCAAGAAGTGGCGGAATGAGTTCGAGGATCATCTGCGGGGGAAATGCGCTTATAAGCCGGCCGAAATGATTGCTGGAGCGGACTAGGACACGCATGGCGGAACAGAGACAGGTCACGTTTACGATCAACGGCGGGAGGGTGACGGCGCCTGCCGGGACGCTCGTGATCGAGGCGGCCAAGCGCGCCGGAATTGAGGTTCCCTCGTTTTGCTATTACCCGGGGCTATCGCTGCAGGCGGCCTGCCGAATGTGCCTGGTGGAAGTGGAGAAGGCACCGAAGCTTCAAACGGCGTGTACGCTCGTTGCAGTGGATGGGCTGGTCGTGAAGACCGACACGCCGCAGGTCCACAAAGCGCGCAAGGATATGATCGAGTTTCTCCTTTCGAATCACCCGCTGGATTGCCCGGTATGCGACAAGGGCGGCGAATGCGAACTGCAAGACATGACCTTTCGCTACGGACTGGACCACAGCCGCTTCACCGAGGAAAAGCTGCACTACCCGGAAGAAAAATGGTCCCCGCTGGTATTTTACGATGCACCGCGCTGCATTCTTTGTTTCCGGTGCGTGCGCGTCTGCGATGAGGGGATGGATGTAAAGGCGCTTGGAGTCGGCGCGCGTGGGGTGCAATCCGTCATTCTGCCGAACAACCCCGGTGAACTTGCCTGCGAAGAATGTGGGATGTGCATCGATATTTGCCCCGTGGGCGCGCTGACGAGCGGGACTTACCGGTATCAAACGCGGCCTTGGGAGATGACTTACGTCGGGAACCCGTGCGCGCATTGCTCGAATGGGTGCAAGACGACGCTGAGCGTTCGCAACAACGAAATCCTCCGCGCCAACAATCGAGACCATTCGGGGATCAACGGCGAGTTTCTCTGCGGCAAGGGGCGCTTCGGCTTCGATTTCACACATCACTCCGAGCGCATCCGGCAGCCTCTCATCCGCCGCAATGGAAAACTGGAACCAGCGAGCTGGGAGGATGCGCTCGAGGAAGTCGCGCGGCGATTGAAGCAGGCGCATGATGCGCATGGAGCGGCGGCGATCGGGGTAATCGGCTCGAATCACACGACCAACGAAGAAAATTACCTGTTGAATCGCTTTGCGCGCGTGACCCTGGGCACTAATCATGTGGACCACCATCGCACGGCGGATTATGTGGGTCTGGCAGCTGCGCTTGGAGAGAGGGCGCGCTCCTCGCTTGCGAGGATGGCGCATGTGTACGAATCGAGCGCCGTGCTCCTGATCGGTAACGACGTGACCCAACAGAATCCGCTGGTGGCGTGGCAAATTCGCACCGGGGTGCGTCATCATGCGGCGCGCTTCTATGCGATAAACGCGCGTCCGAGCAAGATTCACCGCCAGGCCACGCTGGCGGTTGACGTAGCCAGAGGCGCAGAGCGGGCAGCGGTTCGGTGGCTGGCGACGGGCGAAGGGCAATTCGAGGGAAACACTGCGAATGACCTGGCGGCCTTGAAGGCTTCTCTGGAGAAAGAAATCGACGTGGTCATTTTATTCGGAGCGGAAATTCAAGGGGCGGCCGTTCGCGACCTTGTCGCGTATGGTTCGCGGCTCAACGGCCAGACGCGCTTCATGGCGCTGGGCGATTATTCGAACTCGCGGGGCGCGGCGGACATGGGGATTTTGCCCGATCGGCTGCCCGGTTATGCTCCACTTTCCGACGGTTCCGAGCGTGCGCGTTTCGAGAAAGCTTGGGGCGGCAAAATTTCGTCTGCGCCGGGCATGACGGCTCGCGAAATGATGGATGGCGCAGTTGCCGGGAAATTGAAAGCACTCTATGTGGTGGGCGCGAACCCGGTGAAATCATTCGGCGTGTCGCAGCCGGACAGGCTCGCGGGGCTGGAGCTCCTGGTGGTGCACGACCTGTTTCTGACCGAGACGGCCCAGCGAGCTGATGTTGTCCTGCCTTCGGCGTCAAGCTATGAAAAGGACGGGAGCCTGACGAACACCGCGGGCGAAGTGCAGATGACTCACCGCTCGATTGATCCGCACGGGCCGCGCAGCGATTTCGACTTGATCCGCATTCTTTCGCGCCAGCTTGCCATGCTCGGCGCCGGTTCTCCCATTCGATTGCGCACACCGGAAGCGGCGCTCGATGAGATCCGGCAGAACGTGGCTGGGTACGATCTTTCGATTGCCAGCCTGCTGGCGGGCGGCGCGGAGCTTTCGTCCGCGAGCTGCAAATCGCCCGAGCCGGGATATGAAGTTACCGCCGGCACGGTCTTCTCTTCCAACGACAATTTGTTTTCAAGCGGGACGCTGGGACGATACTGTTCCAAGCTCAGATCGACGAACGAGGCCAAGGATACACCGTGGAGTTCATCGCCCAGCATCCAGTCCTGGTGGTATCGCTAGTTAAAATCGTCGTCTTGCTCTTCATTTTGATGACGATTCTGGCGTACCTAAGTTGGTTTGAGCGCAAGATCATCGCGCACATCCAATCGCGCTGGGGCCCGTACTATGTGGGCGCGCATGGATTGCTGCAACCGCTTGCGGACGGCGTGAAGTTCCTGTTCAAAGAGGACCTGACGCCGACGGCGTCGGACAAATTCATCTATACACTCGCGCCGTTTCTGGCGCTGACGCTGGCAATGACCACGCTCGCGCTGATTCCTTTCGGGCCCGCGACGGTTTCGATCTTCGGCCACGAGACCCATCTGGTGGTGGCGAACGTGGATATCGGCCTGCTGTACCTGTTCGCCATCACCTCAATCGGTGTTTATGGCGTCGCGCTCGCGGGATGGTCCTCGAACAGCAAGTATTCGCTGCTGGGCGGCCTGCGCAGTTCGGCACAAATGATCAGCTACGAAGTTTCGCTGACGCTCTCGGTGGTGGGAGTGGTGCTGCTCGCCGGGACATTCAATTTCAGCGAGCTCGTCATGAGCCAGCAGGGATACTACTGGCATTTCATCTCGCGCTGGCGGATCGGGCCACAGGTCATCGGGTTCCTTTGTTACTTCACGGCTGCGATTGCCGAGACGAACCGCGCGCCCTTCGACCTGCCGGAAGGAGAGCAGGAACTTGTCGGCGGATTCCACACCGAGTATTCGAGCTTCAAATTCGCCATGTTCTTCATGGCCGAGTACGCAAACATGGTCACGGTTTCGTGCCTGGCGACAATCCTTTTCCTGGGTGGATGGCTCTCGCCGTTTCCGGAGCGCTGGACTTTTATGCAGTATTTGCCGGCGGTGTCGTTTCTCGCTTTGGCCGCGTACCTGGCATACGACACGGCGGTGCACATGCGAGGATTCGCGCGGATTCAGCTGGGCGTAGTGACGCTGCTCTCTGCGGGGCTGGGCGCGCTTTGCATGCTGCCGGGAGTGATGCCTGTCATTCAGGGGCCGTTCTGGTTCACCTTCAAGATGGGGCTGCTGCTGTTTTTCTACGTGTGGACGCGCAGCACGCTGCCGCGGCTGCGGTATGACCAACTGATGTCGTTTGGATGGAGGCTGCTGTTGCCGGTTTCGCTGCTGAATCTGGTGGCGACGGCGGGGTGGTTCGTCTGGGGCTGGGTGAAACACGGATGAGCCTGGAATTTATTCTTTTCTTTGTGTTTGCGATCGTCGCGGTGATGGGCGCGTTGCTATTGATTGTGGCGCGCGAACCGATTCACAGCGCGCTGTCGCTGATTCTGGTGATGGTCTCGCTGGCGGCGCTGTACTTGCTGCTGGGGGCGGAGTTCATTGCGGCGGTGCAAATCATCGTGTACGCGGGCGCGATCATGGTTCTGTTCGTGTTCGTCATCATGCTGCTGAACGCGGGCGTGGAAGAACGGACGAATTGGAGCCAAATCGCGAAGTACGCGGGGCTGCCGCTGGGGATCTTCCTGCTGTTCGAGCTGGCACATTTTCTCGCGCACTCGAGAATTGGGACCACGATTGCGAATGGCGCGGGAGCTCCGACGACCGCGGCCTCTACGCGAGCGCTTTCCGAGATGCTCTTCCAGAAATATCTGCTTCCATTCGAGGCGACCTCGATTTTGATTTTGATCGCGATTCTGGGCGCGCTGGTGCTGGCGAAGAGGGGCGAATGAGCGTGGTTCCCATTTCCTATTACCTGGTACTGAGCGCCATTCTGTTTGGGCTGGGAGTCGTGGCGTTCGTCTTCAAGCGAAACATCATCACGATATTCATGGCCATTGAGCTGATGTTGAACGCCGTGAACTTGGCGTTCGTGGCGTTTGCGCGGGCGCACAACCAGCTCGACGGGCTGGTGTTCGTCTTTTTCGTGATCGTGGTGGCGGCGGCGGAAGCGGCCGTGGGACTAGCAATCGTGATCACGCTCGCGCAGAATCGCGAGTCGCTCAACGTCGAGCGCGTGAACTTGCTCAAATTCTGATGCTTATACTCGACCATCTTTGGATCATTCTCGCGCTGCCACTGGCGGGAGCGGCGATCAACGGTCTTTTCGGCAAGAACTGGCCGAAGTCCGCGATAAATTCCGTGGCCATCGGGTCGGTTTCGCTCGCGTTCCTCGCGGTCGCGGAACTGGTGCGCGAATTTTCGCAGCTCGCCACGAATCAGATTCCCTGGGTGAAGGATTATTTCACGTGGATGACGGCGGGCGTACTGCGAGTGGATTTTTCGCTGCAAGTGGATCAACTCACGATCGTGATGCTGCTCACGGTTTCCTTCGTGGGGATGCTGATTCACATATACGCGACCGGATACATGGAGCACGAGGGAGGCTACTACCGCTTTTTTAGCTATCTGAACTTGTTCATGTTTTTCATGCTGACGCTGGTGCTGGCGGCAAACATTGTGGTGATGTTCGTGGGGTGGGAGGGCGTGGGGCTTTGCAGCTACCTGCTGATCGGGTTCTGGTTTCTGAAGAAATCGGCGGCGGACGCGGGGAAAAAAGCATTTATTGTGACGCGGCTGGGGGATTTCGGATTCACGGTGGGGATCTTGCTGCTGTTCTGGACGTTCAAGTCGGTGAATTTCGGCGCCATCTTTGCAAAGGTGTCGGAGAACACGATCGACGTCGGTGTTCTCACCTCGATTTGCCTGCTGCTCTTCACCGGCGCGATTGGAAAATCGGCGCAGTTGCCGCTGTATGTATGGTTGCCAGATGCGATGGAAGGGCCCACGCCGGTGAGCGCGCTGATTCACGCGGCGACAATGGTGACGGCCGGTGTGTACATGGTCGCGCGCATGAATCCTCTGTTCTCGCGCGCGCCGATCGCCATGCTGGCGGTCGCTATCGTCGGAGCCGTGACCGCATTTTATGCGGCGACGATTGGGCTGATGCAGACCGATATCAAGAAAGTTCTGGCCTATTCGACCGTTTCGCAGCTTGGATACATGTTTCTTGGCTGCGGCGTGGGCGCGTATGCGGCGGGCATTTTTCATCTGATGACCCACGCGTTCTTCAAGGGACTGCTCTTCCTCGCGGCCGGCAGCGTGATCCACGCCGTGGGCGGCGAGCAGGACATGCGCAAAATGGGCGGCTTGCGGAAGAAAATTCCGGTGACGTATTGGACCATGCTTGCCGCCACATTGGCCATCGCGGGCTTCCCTCCGTTCGCTGGATTTTTCAGCAAGGATGAAATCCTCGCGAGCGCTTTTGCAGGGCCGTATGCCAACACTATCTTATATGGCATCGGGCTCGCGGGCGCGCTCTTGACTGCGTTTTATATGTTCCGGCTAATTTTCCTGACGTTCTTCGGGGAGGCGCACTACGACGAGCACAAGGTGCATGTGCACGAATCGCCGAAAAACATGCTCGTGCCGCTGGTGATCCTGGCGATTCTTGCGACGGTCGGAGGGTGGTTTGCCGCGCCGAAGTTCTGGGGCGGGCAGGATTACTTTCACAATTTTCTCGACCCGGTATTCGCCGCGTCGGACAAGCTGACGCCCGCGCTGGAATTGAGCGAAGAGGCGGCGCATACGCTGGAGTTGGAACTTTCGGGTGTGGCGGTGCTGATTGCGCTGATCGGATTTTTCGTTGCGTGGTGGTTCTACATTCGAAAGCCGGGAACGGCGGAGAAGCTGGCGGAAAGAATGCACGGAGCCTACACGCTGGTGCTGAACAAATACTACGTGGACGAAATTTATCTGGCGCTGATTGTGCGGCCGCTTTTGTGGGTCTCGACGAACGTGCTGTGGCATGTGGTGGATGAAGGGATAATCGACGGCACGGTGAACGGAACGGGCCGCGTGGCGCGGGAGGCCGGGGGACAATTGCGCGAGCTGCAATCCGGGAATGCGCGGAGCTACGCGACGTGGGTGGTGATTGGGGCGGTGGGAGTGACGGCGGTGTTGCTCGGAGTCTGGGGGATGGTGCACTAGCGTGGAGATGCAACCACATCTGCTGACGGTGATCACGTTTCTGCCGCTGCTGGGGGTGCCGGCGCTGCTGCTGCTGCGCTCCGAGGATCAAGTGTGGATTCGCCGGGTGGCGCTGGCGGTGTCTTTGTGCGAATTCGTGATTTCGCTTTTCTTGATCCGCGGATTCGTGGCCGCCGATGCGAGGTATCAATTCGAGGAATACTACGATTGGATCGGCCGCGCGAATATTCATTATCACCTGGGCGTGGACGGAATCAGTTTGTTCCTTGTGATTTTGACGACGTTCCTGACCCCGCTTGCGATTCTGTGTTCCTGGGAGGCGATTCGCGAGAAGGTGAAGGGATATTACATCGCGCTGCTGATTATCGAAACGGCGATGATCGGCGTTTTTGTGTCGCTGGATCTTTTCCTGTTCTTTGTTTTCTGGGAACTGACGCTGATTCCGATGTATTTCCTGATCGGGATCTGGGGACACGAGCGGCGGATTTATGCGGCGGTGAAATTTATTTTGTACACGATGTTCGGGTCGATTTTGATGCTGGTGGCGATTTTGTGGCTGTACAACCTGACCGGAACATTCGATCTGGCGGACGTTCAGGCCAGGCTGCAGGCAGGCGCGCTCCCGCCACAGACTGAGTTGCTCCTGTTTGGCGCGTTTTTCCTGGCATTTGCGATCAAGGTGCCGCTCTTTCCATTGCATACCTGGCTGCCCGACGCGCATACCGAAGCTCCCACGGCCGGGTCCGTGATTCTTGCCGGGGTGATGCTGAAGCTCGGGACGTATGGGATGCTGCGATTTTGTTTGCCGCTCTTTCCTAACGCGGCGCACCGGATGGCGCCGCTGATCGGAGTGCTGGCAATTATCGGGATCGTGTACGGGGCGCTGGTGGCGACGGTGCAGCATGATTTGAAGCGGCTGGTGGCCTATACGTCCGTGAGCCACCTGGGATTCGTGGTGCTGGGGCTTTTTGCGTTCAGCACGATTTCGATTCAGGGCGCGATCTACCAGATGATCAATCACGGGGTATCGACCGGGGCTCTTTTCCTGGGCGTGGGGATGCTGTATGACCGGCGGCACACGCATGAGATTAAGGAGTTCGGGGGGCTGGCGACGCCGATGCCGGTGCTGATGTCGTTCTTCTTGTTTATTTGTTTGTCGTCGCTGGCGCTGCCGCTGCTGAACGGGTTCGTGGGCGAATTTCTGATTTTGATCGGGGTATTCGATCATCATCACGCGTGGGGAGCATGGGCGGCGTCGGGCGCGGTGCTTTCGGCGATTTATTTGTTGTGGGCTTATCAAAGGGTGGGCCTCGGTGAGGTGACGGTTGAGAAGAACCGGACGCTGCCGGACGCTTCAAAGCGGGAGCGCGTGATCCTGGTGACGCTGGCGGTGGTGATTCTTTTGTTGGGCGTGGCGTCTCCGTTTTTTACGGGGAGGATGGAACCTTCGACGAACAATGTCCTGAAGCAAATGGAGCGGGTACAGAATGCCGGGCGTCCGGCGATTGGCGCGCCGGCCCCTTCCCCCGCGAGTGATGCTCTGCCGTGGTCCCCTGTTGCAAGCGCCTCGCTCGCGAGCGCCGCCTCGGAACGGGGGCGGCCGTGATTTCGATGCCGCCGGAGCAAGTGGATAATCTGATTCGGTTGGCGCCGGAGATCATTCTGTGCGTTTTCGGCATACTGATCATGGTGCTGGATGCTTTTGTCGGGGCGGCGAGCAAAAGGACTCTCGGGTATCTCGGATTCATCGGGGCGGTTGGGGCGCTGGCGTCTGTCCGGCTGGCGTCGGGCGATCCGGGCCTGGCTTACAGCGGGCTCGTGCGAGTGGAACCTTTCAGCATTTTCGTACATGTCGTGGTGATTGGGGCGGCGGCGCTGGCGATTTTGGGATCGCTCGATTATTTGGAGGACGAGGGACTCCAGCGCGGAGAGTATTACGCGCTGGTGATGTTCGCGACGGCGGGGATGGGGATTTTGGCTGGCGCGAATGAGATGGTGACGGCGTTCATCGGATTGGAGATGAGCTCGATTTCGAGCTATATCCTGGCGGGGTTCCGGAAGCGGGCGATGCAGTCGAATGAAGCGTCGCTGAAATATTTCATACTGGGATCTTTTGCGACGGCATTTTTTCTGTATGGGATCGCCATGATCTATGGGGCGACGGCGACGACGCGAATCGATCTGGTGCAGGTCGCGTTGCAGGGGATGGGGCGTCTTCCGGCGCTGGTGATTCTGGGGATGGGGCTGATTTTCGTGGGGCTGGGATTCAAGGTGGTGGCCGCGCCATTTCAGATTTACGCGCCGGATGTTTACGAGGGGTCGCCCACGCCGGTGACGGCGCTGCTGGCATCGGGGCCGAAGGCCGCGACGTTTGCGCTGATGCTGCGAATTTTCTATGTGTCGCTGGGGTCGGCGAGCGGCGTGTGGTTCTGGGCGGTGTGGGGTTCCGCGATTCTGACGATGTGTATCGGGAATTTCGCGGCGCTGGTGCAGACGAATGTGAAGCGGATGCTGGCTTATTCGTCGATTGCGCATGCGGGGTATATCCTGGTGGCGTTTGCGGCTTGCACGGATTTGGGCGTGGCGGCGGTGCTGTTTTATCTGGCGGCGTATGCACTGATGAAGGTGGGGGCGTTCCTGGTGCTGGCGCATTTGGGACAGAAGGGCGAGAAGAAGCTCGACATTCGGGACTACGCTGGGCTGGGGATGAGGCAGCCTGTGCTGGCGGCTTGTTTTTCGCTTTTCTTGTTGTCGCTGCTGGGTTTGCCGGCGACCGGCGGGTTCCTGGGGAAATTTTTCGCGTTTCAGGCGGCGCTCGATTCGCGGGTGGTGTGGCTGGTGGTGATCGCGGCGATCAATAGCGTCGTGGGGGCGTATTATTATTTGCGGGTGATCGTGGCGATGTACTTCTGGGAGCCGTCGAAAGATTATGTGCCGACTGGGGTTGCCCCGGCGCTGAGCGTGGCGCTGGGGGTGGCGGCGGCTGGGACTCTTTATCTCGGGTTGTTTCCAGCGCGGGTGCTGAGCTTTGCAAAGATGGCTGCGGACTCCCTCTCCCTGCGGTAGGCGAAACCGAAATTTCAAAAGAGGCAAAAGTTTGCTATTAGAAATATGCTTTGTCGTTTGTTTTGAAGGAGTTGAGGCGGCGCCAGATCGACCGAGTTTGCTATTAGAATTTCCAGTTGGGAGGTAAGGTTTTGGATGGGGCGGAATTTCAGAAAGTGCGATTTTGTTGCTACTAGCCTTTGGCTTAGTGACTTGTTTTGTGTGGGATGACTCGAAACCTACCTGAAGCAATGTTGCTACTAGGATTTTAGCCGGCTGTCTTATCGAGGAGGGTTGGCGGAGTGGTAGAAAAGGCTGAGATCGAGGCGACGGCGGGCTGCGGCGATCTTTCATATATCATGTTAGCATACTAGTAACTGTCCGTCAAGAGGAATATGGCAAGAAAAAGGCCCGGAGGCTCGCGCGGTGCGAGCTTCCGGGCCTTTAGATTTCCCGATTTGGAACTACTTTACCTTCAGGAAAACGATGGCGAAGGTGTAGAGGGCCATCGACTCGATGAGCACGAGCGCCAGAATCAGAGCGAAGCGAATCGCGGCAGCAGCTCCGGGGTTGCGGGCGAGGCCTTCGCAGGCCGCGGCCGTGGCTTTCGCCTGGGCGTAGCCGCCTGCGGCGGAAGCGATGGCCATGGCGAAGCCGGAGGTGATGGCGACCCAGTTGGTCTCAGCAGCGGCGGGTGAGCCCTGCGCGAAGGCAACGGGGGTAAAGAGGCTGATGGCGAGGATCGCCAGCAGGAACAACGCGAGTCTTTTCATGGTGTTCTCCTTGTTATGAAATAGCCGCCAGGAGGTGGCTCCCGACATCCTCAAGCAGCCGGGATCACGTTGACGGCGATGATGCCGAAATTAGTGCTCTTCGGCGACGGCTCCCGCGACGTAGATTACCGGGAGAATCGTGAATACGAACGCCTGGAGCACGGCTACGAAAATATGAAGGAGTATGAATGCGATGGGGCCGAGCAACGGGATGACGGCGAAAACGCTCAGAGCGACGTTGGCCTTGGATGCGTATAAATACAAGTCGAGCATCAAACCGAGGAAGAGGACATAGAGTGTTTCGCTGACGAGCATATTGACCCAGAGACGAACGGTGAGCGAGAGGAGACGGGCCAGATTGCTGACGATTTCGATGGGCAGCATGACGGGAGACATGGCCAGGACGGGGCCGAGGAAGTGCTTGCCGTGTCCGAGGATTCCGTGCTTCGAGATGCCGGCATAGTTGTAATAGAGGAAAACGACGATGGCGCAGCCGAGGGGCACGGAGACCGTGGCGGTAGGAGATTCGATGGTGGGAAAAAGGCCGATGAGATTGCAGAGGAGGACGAAAATGCCGATGCTGCCGAGCATGGGGACATATTGCTCGCTGCCATGGCCGACATTGTCTTCGAGCAGATCGCGAATGCCCACACCCATTGAATTCGTGAGGATGGCTTCCATGCACTGCTGCGTCCCGCCGGGGCGATCCACTGAGATGCGGCGTTTGAGCCAGAGGAAGAAAACGGCGGCGGCGAGGAAGGCCAGGACTTCCATGGCAATGTGGTTGGGGATGGGCGCGGCGGAGTTCGCGGGATGGATGTGCAGCGCTTCGAGAAGCGCCGCGACGGGCTTTGCAAACAGATGATTCAAGATTGCCGTGAACCAGAGTTTGTGTTCTCCCACTTCCACTCCCCTAAGAATCCGCGGGCGGCTGGGGGCCGGCGCGGAACAATTGGCCGATCATTTCCACGAGAACGGCGGCGACGACCGTGAAGAAGCCTGCAATGAGGCTTTTCACGGGCCACCTAAAGCCACGCAGAATACCATAGGCGACGACAGCGAGCAACGCGTAGCGGCCGAGGAATTTGAGGTAGACACTTGCGGGAACGCGGGCTTTTTCACCGCCGGCCTGGGCTGCGGAGAGGCGGGCGAGGGTATGGACGCCCTGCTTCATCCAGCGGAAATTGATCCAGGATAGTGCAGCGCCCGCGCCGAATCCCGCGCCGATTTTGGGGCCCCAGACGATTCCGGCGCCCAGGGCGCAGGCCGCGCCGATTGCGAGCGTGAAGTACTCGATGCGGCGCTCGGCGGCCGCGTAGAAGGCTTCATCCTCCGCCATTGCCCTTCTCTTGGTTTTTTTCCGCGCGGGTGAGGCGTTTGAGGATGTCCCAGAGGCCGCCCGCGAATCCGAGGGCGCCGAGGACGAGCGTCAATGCGGGAGAGGTGTGAAAGCGGCGATCGAGGAGCCAGCCGAGGCCTCCGCCAATCAGAGTGGCGCCGATCATGATGAAGGGGAGCTCCATGGCGAGGGCTAATTGATTTACGAAGGCGGTGGGGCGTTTGCGGGGGGCGGGAGGTTGAGAGGCCATTAGAATTTGCCCCGATGAAACGACCGGGTACCCTCAGCGGCTAAAGCCGCACACACCTGCCGCTGGGATCGGCACGGCTGAAGCCGTGCCCTGACGTAAATTCTAATTTGCCGGGTGAAATTCACGGGCACACCTGGCTCAGTGGCCGAAGGGGAGGAGGATGGAGTAGGTGGCTAGGCGGAGGAACTGGTCGGGGAAGATGCCGGCGGCGAGGGTGACCGTGACCATGGCGGCTAGGGCGAATTTCTGGGCCGGAGTGATGAGGGGGAGGACGGGGTCGGAGGAGTCGCGGACGAACATGGCGGCGACCATGCGGAAATAATAATAGACGGCGGGGAGAATGTAGGCGACGGAGACTACAGCTAGGACGTAGTGTCTTGTTTCGATGAGCGACCAGAAAATGAGGAGCTTGCCGACGAATCCGGCGGTGGGGGGAATGCCGGCGAGCGAGAGGAGAAAGATGAGCATTAACACGGCGGCGGCAGGACTGCGCTGGATGAGGCCGTTGAGGTCCTCGACTTCGTCGCCGATGACGCCTTTGTGGCGGAGGACGATGACGATGGCGAAGGCGCCGGTATTGAAGAAGGCGTAGACGAAGAGATAAAAGGCCATGGCTTGCAGGCCGCGCTGGTTGAGCGAGCCATCGGGATTCACGGCGGCGACAAAGCCGAGGAGGATATAGCCGACGTGGGAGATGGAGGAGTAGGCCAGGAGGCGCTTGATATTGGATTGCGTCATGGCGGCGAGATTGCCGACCGTGAGCGAGAGGACGGCGATGGTGGCGATGAGCATGATCCAGTCCATGCGGACGGGCCAGAAAACGGTGAGGAAGAGGCGGAGGAGGAGGGCGAAACTGGCCGTTTTGGAGGCGACGCTGACGTAGGCGGTGATAGCCGTGGGCGCGCCTTCGTAGACGTCGGGCGCCCATTGATGGAACGGGACGGCGGCGACTTTGAAAAAGACGCCTGCGGCGACCGTGCCCAGAGCGAGGAAGGTGAGGAGGTCGGTGCCGCCGAGTTGGGCGTGACGCTGGGCGAGGCGGACGGCGATGATGTCGAGATTGGTGGAGCCGGCGAGGCCGTAGAGGATGGAGAAGCCGTAGGCGAGGATGCCGGAGCTGAAGGCTCCGATGAGAACATATTTCAGGGCGGCTTCGTTGGAGCGACGGTCGCGGCGGAGGAAGCCGGTGAGGACATAGAAGCTGAGGGCCATGGTCTCGAGGGCGACGAAGAGGACGACGAGATCGTTGCCGCAAGCGAGGAACATCATGCCGACGACGGCGAAGAGCACGAGGGCGTAGTATTCGCCGTGCTGCTCGTGCTCGATTTCCATGTAACGGACTGAGAGCAGGATCACGAGGGCGGCCGAGGCGAGGAAGATGAAGCCGAAAAATATGAAGAAGGGATCGATGACGATGGAATTGTCGAAGGCGCGCGTGGGCCCAAAGGGGGCGGAGGCGGCGGGCTTGATGGTGTAGAGGGCCGCGCCGCTCATGAGCACGCCGATGAAGGCGGGAATCGAATTCCAGCCGCGCTGGCGAGAGCCGAGGAAGAAATCGAGCATGAGAATGGCCAGGCCGAAAAAGGCGACCATGATTTCGGGGAGGATGAAGCCGACGTCCCTTCCTGCCTGCGCGAAGATGTCGCCCCAGTTCATTTAGCGGGCCTCGCTCGAGGTCGAAGGGACGATGGCGGCCAAGGCGCGTGGAGTGATTGCCGAAAGCGAATCAAAGCCCGACTGGTACGGCGGGTGAGCTGCGGCGTGATTGGCATCCCCCGTATCCGTGCAGCCGAAGAGAGATCCTTCGACTACGCCCCGCGCCCGCCAAACTGCGGCGGGAAAGAGAAAAGGCGCGGGGCTCCGCTCAGGATGACGACAAGAAAAACCCTCGCCAAGATAATGAGCGAACGGGACAGCTCTCTCCGACGCGGCCAAGGCTGAGGATGGGCCGGGAGCCGAAGCGGGAGATGATTCCACGCCAGCAGCATCCGGCGCGGGGGCGGTGGCGGCGGGCGAATTTGCGGCCGATGCAACCGGCGCGGGCATGGTGGGGATGGAGGCGGCGGAGGGGGAGGAGAAATAGCCCGGGTTGACACGCTCGACGAGGCGCTGGACGGGGGCTTGCACGATGTCGAAGAGGGGCTTGGGATACAAGCCGATCCAGAAGGCGAGCGCGACGAGGGGAAGCAGGGTGGCGTATTCGCGCAGATTGAGGTCGGGCAGGTGCTCATTCGCCGGGTTCGTAATGTTGCCGAACATGACGCGCTGGTAGAGCCACAGGAGGTAGGCGGCGCCGAGAATGACGCCGAGGACGCCCCAGGCGGCCCATTGCCAGCGGACTTCGAAGACGCCGCGGAGAATGGTGAACTCGCCGACGAAGCCATTGAGGAGTGGCATGCCGAGAGAGCTGAGCGTGATGATCATATAGATGGCGGCGAAATTGGGCATGGGCGTGGAGAGGCCGCCAAATTCGGAGATGAGGCGCGTGTGACGGCGCTCGTAAAGGACGCCGACGAGCAAGAAGAGGGCGCCGGTGGAAATGCCGTGGTTGATCTGCTGGATGATGCTGCCGGAGAGGCCGAGGGGAGTGAGCGCGAAAATTCCGAGAGTGCAAAAGCCCAGGTGGCTGACGGAGGAATAGGCGATGAGCTTTTTCATGTCCTTTTGCATCATGCAGACGAGCGCGCCATAGACGATGCCGATGAGCGAGAGGACGATCATGATGCCGCGGTACTTGTTGGTGGCATCGGGGAACATGGGGAGGGAGAAGCGCAGGAAGCCGTACGTGCCCATTTTCAGGAGGACGCCGGCGAGGATGACGCTGCCGGCCGTGGGGGCTTCGGTGTGCGCGTCGGGGAGCCAGGTGTGGAACGGGAACATGGGGACTTTGATGGCGAAGGCGAAGAAGAATCCCCAGAAGAGCCATTTCTGGAGCTGGACGGAGAATATCGGCGTGGGCGACTTCAAGATTTCGATGATGCTGAAAGTGTGGGCGTTGAAATAGATGGCCAGGACCGCGAGGAGCATCAGGACGGAGCCGGCGAGGGTGAAGAGGAAAAATTTGATGGCGGCGTAGAGGCGGCGGTCGCTGCCCCAGACGGCGATCAGGAAATACATGGGCACGAGCATCACTTCCCAGAAGACGTAGAAGAGAACGAAATCGAGGGACATGAAGGCGCCGAGCATGCCGGTCTGGAGGAGAAGGAAGAGGATGTAGTATTCCTTCTCGCGTTTTTGGATGGCGGACCAGGAAGAGAGGATGGAGATGGCGCCGAGGACGGTGGTGAGCATGACCATGAGGAAGCTCAAGCCGTCGATGCCGAGCGTGAAGCGCGCGCCGATCGAGGGAATCCAGGCGTGGTCCACGACGAACTGGAACTGCGGGGCGCCGGCGTGCGAATCGAAGCGCCAGATTAGCGGCAGCGAGACGAGCAGGCCGAGGAAGCCGAAGATATTGCCCATCCAGCGGTGGGCATTGGCGTTTTCGCGCTTGATGAAGAGCATCAGAATCGCGCCGACGAGCGGCGTGAACAAGATGGTGATGAGAATGTGGCTATCGGAGAAGAGCATCCGTTCCCTCGCCTTCTAATCGCATGCGGCCCGCAGCATGCCCCGACGAATCGAGGCGGTGCGGCAATTGCGCTAGTGAATCACGTGATGCGCCAGATGAAAGTAGTACGCCAGAAAACCGATGAGGCCGATGACGATCAGGAGCATGTAATTCTGAACGTAGCCGGTCTCAAGAAATTTAGAAACAAACCCCAGAGCGTAAACCAGAAACGAGCCGAGACGGATGGAACCGTCGACAATCCAGGTGTCCCACCAGATGGAAACTTTGGAAACGAAGCGCGTGAGCCAGCCGGCGCCATTGACGCCGGCACCGTCGATGACGTTGCGATCGAAGGCGCCGAGGGCGAGGGCGAGATCCTTGGCGCGGTTGACGAAGAGCGCGTCGTAGATTTCGTCCACGTAATACTTGTGGAAGACGAGCTCGTAGAAGCCATTCATGCTTTTGGCGATTTTGGCGGGGAGATCGGTGCGCTTGATATAAAGATACCAGGCGAGGCCGATTCCGGCGAAGGCGATGGCGACGGATGCGCCCATGAGGATCAGCTCTTCGGAAGGAGCGGCAGGAGTGGTCGCCTCGAGATCTCGTTCGAGTTCCTTGCGGGCTTCCTCTGAGCGAATTGCGCCCTCCGGGCCACGAAGCGGGACGCGCTGAAAGCCCTCGGTATGGCGCTGGATGTGCATGACGGGATTGAGGAAATGTTCGAACCTGCCACCGATGCCGATCCAGCCGCCGACGACGCAGAGAATGGCGAGAACGACGAGGGGGATGAGCATGGAATTGGGCGATTCGTGGATATGGTGCTCGACCTCGTGGTCGACGCGCGACTGGCCGTGGAAGGTGAGAAAGAGAAGGCGGAACATGTAGAAGGCGGTCATGCCGGCCGTGATCCAGCCAATGAGCCAGAGGAAGTGGTTATAGCGGAAGGCGCGGCCGAGAATTTCGTCCTTGCTGAAAAAGCCGGCGAGCGGGGGGACGCCGGCAATGGCGAGGGTGGCGGCGAGCATAGTGAGATAGGTTTTGCGGATTTTGCCGGAGAGCGCGCCCATTTTTTGCATGTCCTGCTCGCCGGAGAGGGCGTGTATGACGCTACCGGCGGCGAGGAAGAGGAGGCCTTTAAAGAAGGCGTGGGTCATGAGGTGGAAGATGCCGGCGGAAAATGCGCCGGCGCCGAGTGCGAGGAACATGTAGCCGAGCTGAGAGATGGTGGAGTAGGCGAGGACTTTTTTGATGTCGTTTTGCACGACGCCCATGGAAGCGGCGAAGAGCGCGGTGAGAGCGCCGATGACGGCGACGAGGGCCATGGCGGAGGGCGCGAGCTTATAAATTGAGTTCGTGCGCACGACCATGTAAACACCGGCGGTGACCATGGTGGCGGCATGGATTAGGGCGCTGACGGGCGTGGGGCCCTCCATTGCGTCGGGGAGCCAGACGTAAAGCGGAATTTGGGCTGATTTCCCTGTGGCGCCGACGAAGAAGAGGAAGGCGATGGCGGTGACGCGCGGATCGCCGATGGCAAACTGGCCGGCGGCCAGGGCCGGGCCGATTTCGACGAAGCGGATGGTGCCGAGCAAGGCGGAGGTCATGAAGATGCCGAGCAGGAAGCCGGCGTCGCCGATGCGATTGACGATGAAGGCTTTCTTGCCGGCGTCGGAAGCGGATTTCTTGTGGAAGTAGAAACCGATCAGCAAGTAACTGCAAGTGCCGACGCCCTCCCAGCCGACGAAGAGAAGTAGGAGGTTATTGGCGAGCACGAGCATGAGCATGGAGAACATGAACAAGTTGAGGTAGCCGAAGAAACGGTAGTAGCCACCCTCATGACCCATGTAGCCGATGGAATAAATGTGAATCAGGAGGCCGACGCCGGTGACTACGAGAATCATGACGGCGGAGAGAGGGTCGAGCTGAAATCCCCAGTCAGCGGCGAAATTCGCGAGGCGGCCATCGAGCATGTGGTAGGGGCCGGCGGGAATCCATTGAAAGAGGATATTTGTAGCGAGACGCTCCTCCGCGGGCAAGGCGAGCAACTGGAGAAACGCGCCGACGGAGAAAAGGAAAGAGAGGAAAACGCTGCCACAGCAGAGGGCGCTGACGGCGTCGTTTTTGAGCTTGCGACCGGAGAGAAGCATGATCGCGGCCGTGGCGACCGGAAAGAGAGGAATCAGCCAGATGTGGCCGAGAAAGAATGGCAGAGATGCGTTCATGCGATGGCCTTTGCCATTACCATTTCAGGAGATCCATTTCGTCGGAGAGCAGCGTCTCGCGATTGCGGAAAAACGCGAGGATGATGCCGAGGCCCACGGCGGCTTCGGCGGCCGCATCGGTGATGATGAAAATGGCGAAGACCTGGCCGTTGACGTCGCCCCAGAGGCGGGAGAAGGCCATGAGGTTGATATTGACGGCGTTGAGAATCAGTTCGATGGACATGAGCATGATGATGACGTTGCGGCGGACGAGCACGCCGACAACGCCGATGGAAAACAGCGCGAGGCTCAGCAACAGATACCATTCCGCCGGAACCGCAGGCATATTCATCACACCCTCCGCTTCGCCATGACCACCGCGCCGATCATCGCCACGAGCAGCAGAACGGAGGCGATTTCGAAGGGCAGCATATAGTGCTGGAACAGAGCGTCGCCGACGGCTTCGGTGTTTTTGAGAGGCATCATGCGGGCGGCCGGATGGGGCAGGCCGCTGCGTCCAATCCAGAGGGCGAAGAAAATCTGAACCGCGAGGACCAGCGCCAAAACGCCGGCCAACAATCCCTGGCGATTGAATTGCACCAGGCGAACCGCGACATCGAGATTCACGAGCATAATGACGAAAACGAACAAGACCATGATGCCGCCGACGTAGAGGATGATCTGCACGACAAAAAGGAATTCGGCCTGGAGCGAGAGAAAGATGCCGGCCGTGGCGAGCAGGGTGGTGATGAGATAGACGGCGCCGTGGACGATATTGCGGCGGGTGATCATCATAATGGCGGAGCCGACCGCGAGGACGGCGAAGAAGGCGAAGAGGATTTTATCGAGCATGATCTATTCCCCGTCCGCCGGCTGCGCGGCGGGCTCCGGTTTGACGCCTTCTTCCGTGAGCCAGAGCGCGACGCCGAACATAATAGCCGTGGTGACGACCGCGGAAACCACGGGGTGTTTCCACTCCCAATTTTGTTGCACGACGATGGAGACGCCCACGACGATCACGTTGATGAGCCCGAGCGGAATCAGGAAGCGCCAGCCCAGGCGCATGAGTTGATCGAAGCGATAGCGCGGGAACGTGAAGCGAATCCAAAGAAACGTGTAGAGGTAGGCCGTCACCTTGGCCAGGAACCAGAACGCGCCGTGAACTCCGTCGCGGGCCACGTCAAAGGGAGGGAACAAGACAACAGCCATGACAGCGGCGAGAACGAGGCATGCTCCACCCACCGCAGCCATGACGATTTTCTGAATTTGGACGGGCTGCCGCGGCGTGAGCGAGAAGCAATAGAGCCCCACAGCCACGAAGAGGAGCGCGGGCAAGGCATCGAGCAGCTCGACGGGTGTGCCGAAGAGATGCTGGTGATTGCCAGGAAACGGACGCAGCCAGCCGCCTAGGAAGAGGGTGGTAGCGATACCGGCGGCGATGACCATATTCGCGTACTCGGAAAGAAAATACAGGGCCCAGCGAAAGCCGCTGTATTCCGTCATGTAGCCGGCGACGAGCTCGGATTCCGCTTCGGGCAAATCGAAGGGAGCACGGTTCGTTTCCGCGATGGAGCCCACGAGATAGATGAAGAATCCGACCGGGACAACGAAGATGAACCAGACGCCTTGGTCGAACTGGGCACGGACGATCTCTTTCATGGAGAGCGAGCCCGCGAGCAAGAGGGCCGAAACGATGCCGAGGGCGGCCGCGGTCTCGTAACTGACGAGTTGGGCGGCACTGCGGAGCGCGCCGATTAGGGAGTAGTGGCTATTCGAGGCCCAGCCGCCGAGGACGATGCCGTAAATTCCGAGGGAACCGACGGCAAAAATGAAAAGGAGGCCGACATTGAGGTCGGCGACCTGAAAGGCGGGGCCGAAGGGCATGGCGGCGTAAGCGATCAAGGCCATGGTGACGCTGAGGATGGGGGCGACGAAGAACATAAAGCGGTCGGCATGGCGCGGGACGATGTCTTCTTTGAGGAGCAATTTCAGGGCGTCGGCGAGTGGCTGGAGAAGACCATGCGGGCCGACGCGCATGGGGCCGAGGCGCACCTGCATGTCCGCCATGATTTTTCTTTCGAGGAGGACAATGTAACCGGCGAGGAGAGGCAGGATGGCGACGATTACGGCGCCATACACAACCGGGAGGATATAGGGCAGGATCGCGGGAGGGATCAGGTGAGTCATCAGCGGTCCACTTCCCCGAGGACAATATCAATCGTGCCGATGATGGCGACGACGTCCGCGACCAGCGCGCCACGGGCCATTTTGTTGAAGGCCTGCAAATTGATGAAGGACGGAGGACGGACGCGCACACGATAAGGCTGCGTGGTGCCGTCGCTGACGATGTAATAGCCGAGCTCGCCCTTGGGGGCCTCAATCGCGTGATAGACCTCGCCGGGCGGGGGCTTCAGGACTTTTCCAACTTTCGCCATGATCGGGCCGGTGGGGATATTGGCGACGGCCTGCAAGCAGATGCGGCGGGATTGGCGCATTTCTTCCATGCGGACGAGATAACGGTCGTAGGTGTCGCCGGTCGGACGCGTGGGAATTTCAAAATCATATTGGTCGTAGGCGGCGTAGGGCGTGGCTTTGCGCAGGTCCCATTTCATGCCGCTGGCGCGGAGAACGGGACCGGTGACGCCCAGGGCGATGGCGTCTTCGGTGTTGAGGATGCCGACGCCCTTGGTGCGGCCGACCCAGATGCGGTTTTCGGTGAGGAGGGTTTCATACTCGTCGACTTTGGCGGCGAAGTCGTCGCAGAAACGTTTGACCTCCTCCTCGAAGCCGTCATAGGTCTCGTATTGCAGGCCGCCGATGCGGAAGGCATGGGTGGTCAAGCGGGCGCCGCAATACTTCTCGAAAATTTTCAGGATTTCTTCGCGCTCGCGGAAAGCATAGAAGACGGGAGTGAGCGCGCCGATATCGAGCGCATGGGTGCCGAGCCAAATCAAGTGGCTAGCGATGCGCTGAAGCTCGGTCAAAATCGTGCGCACTACACGCGCGCGAGGCGGGGCCTCCGCGCCGAGCAATTTTTCGACCGCTTCGCAATAGCCGAGGCCGTTTGAAACCGCGGCACAGTAGTCCATGCGGTCGACATAGGGGGCGAACTGCTGGTAGCTGCGATGCTCGGCGATTTTTTCGACGCCGCGGTGGAGATAGCCGATGATGCACTCGGAATCGACGACGCGCTCGCCATCGAGCTTGAGCTTCACGCGCAGCACGCCATGGGTGGAAGGGTGCTGCGGCCCCATATTGAGGATGATCTCGTCGGCGCCGAGGACCGTGGTTTCGACTTGGGAGCCGCCGTTTGTGCGCGTGTCGGTCATGTTTTAGTGGGCGCTATTGGCCGCTCTCGATTCCCAGGTTTTCGCGGACCCAGGCGGCGTCCTGTTTCAAGATGTCGTAGTCTTTGCGCAAGGGGTGACCTTGCCACTCGTCAGGCATCAGGATGCGTTTTAGGTCCGGGTGGCCTTCGAAGACAATGCCGAACATGTCGAAGCATTCGCGTTCGAGCCAGTTGGCCGTGGGCCAAATTTCGACGACGCTGGGGACCGGGTCGTTTTCTCCGGCGTGCGCTTTGAGGCGCAGGCGCTCATTTTTTGGGAAGGAGTAGAGATTCAGGATGATGTCGAAGCGTTTCTCGCGCTTGGGCCAGTCGACAGCGGTGAGGTCTTCGAGCAGGTTGAATTTTTCGTCGTCGCGGCAATAACGGGAAATTTCGCGGAGCTTCTCGGCGGCGACGAGGACGATGGCTTGCTTGCGGTCGAGCGTGGCTTCGCGAATTGCGTCGCCGAAATGCGCTTTGAGGCGCTGGACGAACTCATTATCAAGCGGGACGGGCTTGGGCGGTGCTTCTTTTGCGGCGGGAGGAGCAGCCGGACGCGGGGGCGCGGCTGGAGCCGCGGGCTTGGGCGGAGCGCTTGCGGCTTCCGCCGGAGGCTTTTGGGAAACAGGGGCGCTATCCGCTTTGCCTTCTGGCGGAGTCGAGGGAGGTAGTTTTTCCGAGGGATCGTTGGCCATGGATTCGAATGTCTGCCGAGGCCGGATTTGGAGGCGCTGATAGCGCGCCCCGGCCGCGAGCAGCCCGCCTTTTTAACACACCCCCAAAAACAACGTCAACGCATTCAGGAAGAACTTGCAGCGAGCTCACACCCAGTCGAGCGCGCCCTTCCGGTAAAGCCAGACATATCCGACCAGCAAGATTCCCAGGAAAACGAGCATGGTCAGCAAACCGAAGGCGCCCAACTGGCTGTACTTGATCGCCCAGGGGAAAAGGAAAATGGTTTCGACATCGAAGATGACAAACAGAATGGCGACGATATAGAAGCGGACGGAGTAGCGGCCGCGCGTGGAACCCTCGGCGGGAATTCCGCATTCGTAGGGTTCGAGCCTGGCACCGACGGACTTCATGTCCGGGCGGATGAATTTGAAAACGGCGAGGGTGATGATGGGAAAGGATGCGGCGAGGATCGCGTAGATTAGAACCGGAATGTATTGAGCCGGCATCGATGAGATTAGAGCGACATGCTAGCACAACGGCCAAGCGGGGGCCAATGCGATTCATGGAGATGCGGAGGAGCTATTCGTGGCGGGCGCCGAGGAGGACGGCGACGGCGTGGGGGAGGAGGGCGGCGATGGCGTCGAGGGATTGGACGGCGCCGGCGGGGCTGCCTGGGAGATTGACGATGATGGTGGTGCCGCGGATGGCGGCGACGCCGCGGGAAAGGAGGGCGCGCTCGGTTTTTTTGCGGCCCTCGGCGCGCATGTGCTCGGCGAAACCGGGGATGAGCCTTTCGGCGACGGCCATGGTGGCTTCGGGCGTAACGTCGCGCGGGCCGACACCGGTGCCGCCTGTGGTGAGGATCGCGTCGGCTTCGTTGGAGGCGGTGGATTTTTTCAGGAAGGCTGCGATAGGGTCGCGGTCGTCCGGGAGGACGGCGGTGGAGACGACTTGCCAACCGAGTTCCCTGCAACGAGAGATCACTGCGGGGCCGGAGCGATCTTCGTATTTGCCGGCGGCGACGGAATCGCTAATGGTGAGGACGGAAACGCGCATGGCGTGGATCGCGAGGGATTAGCCCTCGGCGGCTCCCGTGCCGTTGCCGGAAGCGTCGCGCTGCTCTTCGTCCATCACGCGCAGGGCTTCCATGAGCAGGCCGGTAGTGGTGCGGGAAATGGTGGTGCGGGAAGGGCCGGCATTGAAATCGATTTCAAATTCGCCATCGGGCCAGCGGACGGCCTGGAAGACGACGGCTTCGCCCTCGGAGGGGCCGAGTTTCGCGTCGGTGCACTGGCCGGAAGAAAAGAAAATTTCGCAGGTATCGTCGCCGCGGCGGATGGTGAGGCGGCAGGATTTTTGGCCCATTTCGAGGGATTGCATGAGGTCGAGAATGCTCATTTCCTCGAGGCGGCCCTGAACAACGCCGGGGCGTGAGGCGCGGGTTTGTAATTTTTCGAGGTGCAGGCGGTCGACGACTTTCTTGGCGCGGCGGACGAGGTCTTTCAGGAAAAAAGGCTTGGGGATAAATTCCTCGACGCCTTCGACGATGGGGCGCAATTTTTCCTCGATGTCGCTGCGGCTGGCGAGAAAGATGAAGGGAATTTGCTTGGTCTGCTGACGGGCACGAAGTTTTTCGTAGAGGTGGCGGCCGTCGAGACCGGGCATGCGGTAGTCGCAGACGATGAGATCGGGCGGATCGTCGACGATTTTTAGAAGCGCGTCGGCGCCATCGCCGGCGGCACGGGCGTCGCAATGGGGCGAGAGGCCCTTCATGAGCAGGTCGAGGATCAGCGCGTTATCGTCGACGACGAGGACTTTGACGTCCTTCATGGGAGTCATCGGCGGGCACTCTTCGCGGGGCGCAGGTAGAGACCGCTGCGTCCGCCGGATTTTTTCACCAGATGCAAATCCGTAATCTCCATCCCGCGCTCGAGCGCCTTGCACATGTCGTAGATCGTGAGCGCGGCCACGGCGGCGGCGACGAGGGCTTCCATCTCGACGCCGGTGGGGCCGGTGGCGGTCGCTTCCGAGGTGATCTCAATTCCATTCTGGCATAGCTTCGCGCGGACATCCACGTGCGTCAACGGGATGGGGTGACAAAGCGGAATCAGCTCGGCGGTGCGCTTGGCGGCCGTGATTCCGGCGATTCTGGCGATTTCGAGGGGATTGCCTTTGGGGGATTTCAGGCGGCGGAGGTTTGCTACGGTGGCGCGTTGCATGCGAACGAAGGCGTGGGCGACGGCGATGCGGGAGGTGGAAGGCTTCGCGGTGACGTCGACCATTCGCACGCGGCCTTTTTTGTCGTAATGCGAGAGTTTTTTCATCGCGCTGCTTGGCTAGAATAATCCACGCCGGGGGAGGACATCCACCCAATCGCCGGCGGCGTGCTTCAATTTCGATTCGTGGACTACGAGGTAGCAATTTCCGCGCACGACCGCGCCGATATCGCCGGAGCCTTCCCAGGGGAGAACGGCGATGTTTGGTTCGCCGCCCGGCCATGTGACGCGCGCGGGAAGAAAATGTGTGAGCGCGGCTTTTAGATCGACGGGATGGACGAGCTTGGCTTTGAAAAACGGCATGGGCTGGGGCTTGTGGCCGCTCATCAATTCGATGGCGGGAACGACGAGGATCTCGCACGTGACCATAGTGGAGACGGGATTGCCGGGGAGGCCGAAGACGGGCTTTCCTTTGCACCAGCCGAAGACGGCGGGCCTGCCGGGGCGGATGGCGAGCGCGTCGAAGAAAAACTCGGCTTCGAGTTCGCGGAGGACTTGTTCGACGAGATCGTACTTCCCTACCGAGACGCCGCCGGTGAGGAGCAGGACGTCGGATTCGAGGCCGCGCTCGATGAGGATGCGGAGCTGGCCGATTTCGTCGGGGGCGATGCCGAGGACATGCGGTTCTCCGCCTGCGAGCGTGACTTGAGCGGCGAGAGATACGCCGTTGCTATTGCGGATTTGAAATGGGCCGGGGGTTTGGTCCACGACGACGACTTCATCGCCGGTGGAAAGAATGGCGACGTGCGGGCGGCGGCTGACCCAGACGCGCGAGCGGCCTACTTGCGCGGCCATGGCCAGCTCTGGGTAGCCGAGGCGTGTGCCACGGGTGAGGACGACTTCGCCGGCGCGCGTCTCGGCTCCGGCGAGAACGAAATTTTGGTGAGTCTGCGCGGACTGGTTGAGCACGACCGTTTCGCCTTCGATGCGCGCGTGTTCCTGCATGACGACGGTATCGGCGCCGCGCGGCAGGGCTGCTCCGGTCATGATCAGGACGCAGGTGCCGGGGTCAACGGAGCCATCGAAGGCGCTGCCGGCGCGGCTTTCGCCGATGAGGCGGAGTTTGGCGCCGGGTTGGGCGGCGTCGGCGGCGCGCAGAGCGAAACCATCGCGAGCGGAGCGATCGAATGGGGGATAGTTGCGGTCCGCGGAGATGTTTTCGGCGAGGAAGCGGCCGAGCGCTTGCGAAAAATCCTGGGCATAGACGATTGATTCTGTGAGCGGGGCGGGCACTCGCGCGCGAACGGTTTCGATTACCTTGGCGCGGGCTGCGTCGTAGGAAAGCATGGCGAGTTACAGCCAGGAAGCGAGCTTCGTTCCTCGCGGGACGATGGTGGCGTCGCGCTCCGGGCCCGTGGAGATCATGCCGATTTCGACCTG
>Ga0187819_10000179_pt1 | contig 29844 bp, 27 predicted proteins | sample NC_wetland_sal_i_15_FD_132411 | JGI IMG/M metagenome (GOLD analysis project Ga0187819, IMG submission 132411) | Wetland sediment microbial communities from Neuse River Estuary, North Carolina, USA - SO4_4 | ecosystem: Environmental > Aquatic > Freshwater > Wetlands > Sediment | place: USA... | reverse complement strand
CGACGACGGTATGCCTTCCTTAGTTTTGCGGGATGATCCACATTCGTTTCTGAACGGTGTTCCTCGCGTAGGACACTTCAATGTGGCACCAATGGGTCATTCCTGCCGAGCGCCCAAGAATCCTGCAATTCGTCGATATAGAGTTCCCTAAGTGTGTTTTCAGGCATGCGTATCTCCCCCGGGCGGCGAATGTTTGGACATATTCAATTTCGCGTTTCAAACCCGCGTCTAAATTAGCGGGGTGTGGACAGGGCGAACAATCCCACGTAGGCTGTAACGCCGTGGCCCGTTTGATGTAGGGTTCCCCCAGTACACATTGAGAGCAGTGGGATTGACGCGCCCATGACTCCATGACCGTCATCGGCGAAGGTGGATTGCAAGCCCGCCGCCCGGAACGCGCCACACAGGACTACGCAAGTCGGCACAAACGCGGTTTCGGATGATAAGATTAGGTCATTGTTGAGGCACGCAAGATGGGCGGCGCAACTGGCAATTTGAAAGCTTACGAAGAGCGGATCGTCCGGGAGAAGGGAATCTGCGGGGGAGAACCTGTGTTCAAAGGAACCCGCGTCACTCTCCGCACCGTGCTCGCTAGCTTGGCCGACGGAGATTCCGTAGAAGACATTCTCCAGGATTTCCCCAGCTTGCGACGCGAAGACGTTCAAGCCGCCATTCATTGCGTTCGCCGCCGCTTCCGCTGAAGAGGATTTGCCAGTTCCTGAAGTTCCGCACATTCGATGAAAATAAAGTTGGACGAGAATCTCCCCCTCCGGCTTGCAACTCTGCTCAGAGAATTCGGCCATGATATTCAAACGGTCCACGAGGAGCGACTGATTGGACATGAGGATCGTGAGATTTGGGAGGAAGCGCAGAAGGAATCAAGATTTCTGATCACTCAGGATTTGGACTTTTCGGACTTGCGACAGTTCGCGCCCGGTTCATCACGGCATATTGCTGATACGCCTTCACTCTCCCAACCGACAGAACCTGACTGAGCGGATCGCCGAGTTATTCGAAAAAGAACGCGTAGACGAATGGGATGGGTGCTTTGTTGTTGCCACAGAACGGAAGATTCGTGTCTTGAAGCCAATTACGCAGAACAAAACTACGGGGCCAAGGTAGATTTTTTTGCCGCTAGCTTGCGGCGTCGGCGTGCTTCAGCAGAGTTTCGAGCTGCTGCCGCGAATCCCAAAACTCCGACCACAAATCTCCAATTTTATCGACGCGAGTGCGGATCGATTTGATGTTCAGCTTCTCGGGCTTCAGGTCCGCGCGAACCTCGCTCATGCGAACCGGCGCCGACACCGGCGCGTGTTCGAAGGCTCGCACCGAATACGCGCATGCCAGCGATTGGCCGCGCGAATTCTGGTGCGCATCCACATAAATTGACCCGCGCGCGCGTTTTCGCACGGTTCGCTCCGAAGTGAGCACGCCGGGATTTTTCCGCGCGACGATCGAAGAGATTGCTTGCACAAACAGGCGCGCCTGCTCGTACGTGTAGCGCGGTTCGATGGGAATGTAGATATGAAATCCGGTGGCGCCGGACGTTTTTGCAAATGCAGTGATACTCAGCTTCTCGAGTGTTTCGAGAAACAATTTCGCGAATTTGATGACCGTAGAAAACGGTGTGCCTTCCGTCGGATCGAGATCGAAGAAAACATAATCCGGGTGATCCTGATCGTCGTACCGGCTCGACCATGGATTGTGGTCGATGCACCCGAGATTCGCCAGATACATCAACGTCGCCTTGTCATTGGCGACGATGTATCGCACGGTGCGGCCGCGATCCTCCGATACGATCGAAACAGTTTTCACCCATTCGGGAGTCTCCTTCGCAGCGTCCTTTTGGAAAAATGCCGATTCTTCGATTCCGTTCGGATACCGCCGCAACACCAGCGGGCGGTCCTTCAGGAAGGGAAGAATCATGGGGGCGGCCCAGAGATAATGCCAGAGCAGATCGCGTTTTCGATAGCCGTCCTTCGGAAAATAGATTTTGTTCAGATTCGTGAAATGGAGCCGATGGCTGTCGATCTCGGCATAAATATTGTCCGACGTTCCGTTGGCGAGCTCGGCTGCGACGCGCTTGTCGGTGTCCAACGCGCCGTCCGTGGCATCTCCCGAGGAATGCTGATGCTTTTTGGGCGCTGCTTGCCGGGACGAACGACTTTTTCCTTTTTCGGTCCGAGTGCTGGTTTTCGCAGCCGCGCCCGCCGATGGTCCTTGCTCTTCGATTGTGCACGCTTTCGGATCACGATCCTCCTGTAATCCGACGAACCGCGGCTGGCGCAGGTGGCGATCTTCCGTCCAATTACCGAAGCGAACTCGCGCGACAAGCTCAGGTTTGATCCAGTAAGCCTGCTCGTGCGTGGATGGCTCCGCGGAGAACGGGCATTCGCTCACGCGCAGATTTTGTAGCTGAGGCCACAATTTCTGCTGAAACGCAGCGGAGAAGCCGGTTCCCACGCCTCCGATGTATTGGAGCTGCTCACCTTCGTACAGTCCCAGGAGCAGCGCGCCAAAATATTCGCGCCCACCGCGAGGATCGGTCCAGCCCCCCACGACGGCATCGATGTCCCTCTCCAGTTTGATCTTGAGCCAGGAAGACGTCCTGCCGGAGGGATATGCACTTGCAATCTTCTTGGCGACGATCCCTTCCAGTTGCCGCTGAGTGGCAACCTCAAATAGCTCTTTGCCCTTTTCGAGGACATGATCGGAAAAGCGAACTCGTCCATCCTCGCGCAGAATCTGTTGGAGAAGATTTTTCCGCTCGACCAAAGGGACTTCGCGCAGGTCGTATCCATCGAGGTAGAGAAGATCGAAAACGTAACAGACGACAGGAACCTCCTGCATGAGTTTTGCTGAAGGTTTCTGCACGCCGAAGCGCAGTTGAAGACGTTGAAAGTCGCTGCGGCCCTCCGCGTCGAGAACCACGATCTCGCCGTCGATCCACGCCTCGCGAGCTTCAATTTTGCTCGCAAGGTCGGACAGCTCGGGATACTCGTGCGTGATATCGCGGTCAGACCGCGACCACATCTGAACTTTGCCATCGCGCACAGCCGTGAGCGTGCGAACGCCGTCCCATTTGATTTCGAAGAGCCACTCGGGATCGGAGAACGGCTTGTCGATCAGGCTCGCGAGGGCGGGCTTGATCTTTTGCGGCATCGGCGCCTGACGCGCACCCGCGGGCATTTTGATTTTGGCCTTGCTGGCGGTTTTCTTGGCTTCGCGAGTAGGATCCTGCTGCGGTTCTTTCGGCGTGTTGCCCGCCGCCGATTGTTTGGGAGGCAGGATGACTTGCGTCGCGACTCCTCTGCCGCCGGTCGCTGCATCGTCACGATGCTTGATCAGCAGCCACTCTCTTCCCGAGTCCCGGTTGCGCAGTTTGACCAGCACGAAACTGCCGTTCAGCTTTTGACCGTGCAGCGTGAACTTCAATTCTCCGCGCTCCAGCTGTTCCCTGGCGGAAAGCGACCCCTCCGGCTCGAATTCGCCTTCGTCCCAGATCTTGACCTCGCCTGCGCCATAGTGGCCGGCAGGAATGGTTCCGTGGAACGTCGCGTACTCGAGCGGATGGTCCTCGGTTTGGACCGCCAGGCGTTTGTCGGCGGGGTTGAGCGAAGGTCCCTTCGGCACGGCCCATGATTTCAAGACGCCGTCAATCTCCAGTCGAAAATCGTAATGCAGTCGCCGAGCGTGGTGCTCCTGCACGACGAAGCGGCTGCCGCGATGCCCGCGCGCTTTTCCGCGGGGCTCGGGAGTTTCCGCGAACTTGCGCTTTTTCCGATATTCGCCAAGGGAGGCCATTACTCGATTATAGGGATTTCCCGACGGCGTCGAAAAGGCCGATAAACCCCTGTACACCAAATATTTTCGAACATTAGGGAAAGGGCCGGATGGGTCGCCCGCTTGCCCGGATTTAGACTCGCACGCTGTAATACAGGGCAAACTATGGCCGCTTCAGTTTGGAAAGGTTTCATTTTGTTCGGGCTGGTTTCGATTCCAGTCAAACTGTACGCCGCGGCGCGCACCACCAGGATCAGTCTGCATCAGTTGCACAGCACCTGTCACACGCGGCTGCGTCAGCCGCTCTTCTGCCCGACCCACAATCGCATCGTGGACCGGTCCGAAGTGGTGAAGGGCTACGAATATGAAAAGGACAAGTACGTCCTGATCGAGCCCGAGGACATTAAGAAGATTCAGCCGGAATCGGCGAAGGCGATGGAGATTCTCAGCTTCGCGAATGCCAAAGAAATCGACCCGCTGTTTTTCGATTCTTCGTATTTCCTCGTTCCGGAAGCGGAAGGCCGCAAGGCGTACCTTCTGTTGTTGAAGGCCCTCGAGGATTCGCATCGGGTAGGCATCGCAAAAGTGACCACGCACCAGCGCGAGTACATCGTCTTCATTCGCCCCTACGACCGTGGCCTCGCCTTGCACACGATGTACTTTGCGAATGAAGTTCGCGAGGCGCCGGGCTACGGCGATGTGGACCACGTCAAGCTGGCGCCTCAGGAGATCAAACTCGCCGAACAGCTCGTATCCACGCTGTCCGAGCCCTTTGATCTGAAGAAGTATCACGATGAGTATCAGGAACGGCTGAAGGCGCTGATCGAAGCGCGCCAGAAGGGCGAGGATATCGCTGCCGCCCCGCAACCCAAGCGCGCGCCCGTGGTCGACATCATGTCTGCCCTGAAGAAAAGCCTCGTCGCGTCTGCCAGAAGGGCAGCGGCTGCTCCGTCGAAACCAGGTCCCATGAGGGCCACACCCGCGGCGCGCCGACGCCGCGGCGTGCACCGGGCGGCGAGCTAGTTCAGGTTTCTTGTGCTGTACAAAATTCGTTCACATCATCCCACACACGCGCGGGGTGATGAATCTGAATAAAGGTGGAAAACAACATGCCGGCAATTTCGAAGAACGGTGGCAATCATAAGAAGCATGCTGACCTGGAAGTGCTGTTGCGGGAGAAACGGGAGAGCTTGAAACGGCAAGTCGCGGCTCGTCTCGATGACGTCACCATCGAAATGGAGCCCGACGATGACGCCGGTTTGGCCACCAGCAGCTTTGCTACAGATCTTGCTGTCTCCACACTCGAACGCGAGCGCTGCGAACTTCGTGAAGTCGAATTGGCCCTGCACAAGATGAACACCGGCGAATACGGCATTTGCGAGAACTGCGAAACTCCCATACGCGAAGTTCGTCTCCGCGCGCTTCCCTGGGCCCGCCTCTGTATTCATTGTGCGAGCAATGCTTCTGCAGACGTAGCCGCGGATTGATGCCGCGCCTACAGAAGCAAGGTGCGAAGGTCCTTTAAATCCAACGATATCTAACCCAGCGCTTTCATCAACTCGTTCTGCGCCGCGGCCGATTCCCGCTGATCGTCGCCGGAGTTCCGGCTCACTTTCCAGACGCCTACAGCAAATTCCCGATGGGTTTACTGCGTCGGACTGATTGAGTCGCCTGTTAATAGTATTTATCTTCTGACCAGGCGCGCGCAGACGCCGTCTCAGCCCAGCATGGATCGCTCTTAATTCCCGGACAAGTCGATAGCTGAGTTGGCGCCCCGCGCCGTGCGTCTTGCCTGAGTAGCTTGAGAAAGGGGAGGCTCGCATGAATACGCCGTGGCAAATTCTAGTTGCTTCGTCAGACCTGGAAAGGCGTCGTGCGTTGATGCAGGTTCTAACGAGGCAAGGCTTGGATCCGATCAGCGCTTCCAATGCCTCTGAAGCCAAAGAGACGTTGCAGCAGGAAAGAGTCGGACTCGTCTTCTGCGACCGCCATTTGGCGGATGGCAGCTATCGCGACGTCTTGAAAGCTGCTCGCTCGTGCCGCGAAAAGGTCCGGCTTGTGGTGACCTCCAAGCGTGCCGATTGGGACGAATACCTCGAAGCCATGCGCCTTGGCGCATTCGACGTTATCGCTTCACCATGCCGCCCAACTGACGTGGAGTGGATGGTCATTCAAGCCAAGCGCGACGACCGCACGCGTCCCCAAGAGTTGCTTTCTGTTGCAGAGCGCCAGGGCTCAGTGGCTCGCGCCGCTGCCGGTGGGACGGCTTAGCTCTTGCTTAACCAACCAATACTAAAACATGGCCCGTTCGAATGGCTCCTTGCCAGGGCTGATTGTGCTCGTTCCCCACGTCACAAGTTCATCAGACGTCTACCAAGGCCTGGGTTCGTCTGAACAAGACAAGTTCGTGACCAGTTTGCCGGATAGCGCGTACCAGATTCACACGCTTTGTGAAAATCCCAGGTAAGGCATATCGACCGCAGAACGTATCGCCACGTAAAGAAACCTCGGTAAGCCATCCCTTTGCAGAAGTATCTTATTTTCATTAAGTTACACCTTGCCCTGCCACATACGAAGAATTTAGCATGTTTCGGACTCTGGCCGCCGCCTTCGCTCAGCCTGGTAAAAAATCCATGTTCCGGACTTTGCTCCTAAGGTGAATACTGTATTGACCATTTAGGGCTTCTACAGCATCCTCCGCCCATTCTGGCGGAGGGGTTCTGCCAAAGCCCGGGGCGTAAAGGCTTCTTCGCTCTCTCTTCGAGTGCCGGAGCCGACGCAAGAGAGATGTCTCATGAAAACGCTTCGAATCTTAATCGCCGACGATCACGACCTGATGCGTCGTGGCTTGAGGGATTTGCTGGAGGCGCAGCCCGGCTACGAGGTCTGTGGCGAAGCCGACAAAGGGCGCGATGCCGTCGCCAAAGCTGAGCAACTCCGGCCCGACGTCGTCATCATTGACGTCTGCATGCCTGAACTGAATGGCATCGAGGCTACCCGGCAAATTCGCAAGGCGTCGCCTCGCACCGAAGTGCTCGTGTTGTCCGTCCACCATTCCGATCAAATGATTCGGGAAGTCCTCGACGCTGGAGCTCGCGGTTTTATGGCTAAGTCGGACTCAGACACGGATCTGCTTCGCGCCATCGAAGCGCTCGGCAACCACAAACCCTTCTTCACTTCCTACGCGACAGAACTGCTGCTCGGCCGCTATGGGAGCGACGGAGCGCAGACTCCGGTTGATATGCTTCCCGGCGAGCGCTTGACCTCCCGCGAACGCGAAATCATCCAGTTGCTGGCGGAGGGGAGAACGAGCAAGGAAATCGCCGGCGTCCTCAACATTAGCGCCAAGACAGCGGAAACTCATCGCGCCAACATCATGCGCAAGCTTGATTTTCATTCTGTCGGCGAGATTGTCCGCTACGCCGTGCGCAACCAGATCATCGATCCGTAGCTCCGCCACTTAAATTCCCGATCGCGGGGATCTCCGCCCTGCCGAGGTTTTGTCGTCCCTGCGCTTGTGAACCTGCGCTGGCCTTTCTCAATTCATCTTTCTGCTGTGAATCGTGAGCTGCCGAATCCCCGCCTAATCACCTCACCCGTCTTGGTCCAGTCCCATGCCTGGTACAGGTCTCCTGACTGGACCTCCATTGGCCTTCAGGCCAGTCGACGTGCATGCCTCACCCTCCACGATCTTCGGTTCCACAAATCCGAGCGACAGGGGGTAGGAGTTGGCAGAAGGGGAATCGCGCGTTTGCGTTTGCAGTGTGCTATCGAAGTGCAGGAAGTGCTGGTCAACGTCTTCGGCATTTTTTGCAGTATTTCTCGCCACAACGTCTTTATCCGTATCGCTCATTGCAGGCTGCGGCGTCCCGTCTCCACGAGCGAATGTGACGTCCGCGCCCAGGCATGGCTCAGGTTCGTCTGGTAGCGGGACCGGTTCGGGCACGGGCACTTCCACGGGGTCCGGCGGCACAGGGACCGGCTCGGGCGGTGGTAGTACAGGTTCTGGCAGTTCAGGTGGATCGGGTTCGAGCTCGGGAAATGCAGTCCCGTCTCCGTCAGGCTTTTACGGTTCGGGAACGAACGCGGACGCCCTGAACAACCTCACGATCGGACCGCATGTCGTCAGTTACCGTTTCCTTTCCACTCACACCGGCACGGTCAGCAATGTGCACTTCTATTTGATCGTCAATGGGCCGCATGCGGGTTACAACAGCGGCACCGGCGGAACCTTGAAGATTCAGCTCGAGACCGATGATGGCAGCGATGCACACCAACCCTTGGGTACAGTGCTCGCCACCCACACTATCCCGCATCCGAGCGATCCTTTTCCCGTCATCAGTTTCTCTCCTGCGCCCAAGCTCGAAGCGGGCGAACTGTACCATCTCGTGTTTTCGAACACGGACTCCGATCCTACGGAAAACTTCGTATCGGTCGATGATTTGTACATGAACCATCCTCTCAACCCTATGCAGCCCGATTCTTCGAATGCGGATCTGGCAACTTTGACGCGGGATTCCGCCAATTCCTGGTCCGTGTTTGACTTCAATACGCCTATTTTCGAGTTCGATTTTGCCGATGGTGCGTCCTTCGGCCAGGGCTATATGGAAGTGTGGCCGGAAAGTCCAGAGCCGATCTCCGATGCACAGGCTGTCCGCGAGAAGTTTACCGTTAGCGGTGGAGACAGGGCAGTGACGCAGATCTCCATCCGTGTTGCGCGCATCAGCGGCACCGCCGATTTGACGGTTCAACTCGAAGATGCCGATGGCATTCTCGTTGAGAAGGGCACAATCCCCTCTTCCGAAATTCCCGCCTCCTCTTCAGCGTACTACGTCTGGGCCACCTACAAATTCTCCGCTATGCGCACTCTGCTCGACGGCCAAAGCTATCACCTCGTCTTGGAAACTTCCGCCGGGACTACTTACCAGGCCTACCCGCTTCGCAAGGGCTCTGCTCAGAATTTTCAGTCCACTCCTTCTTTCCAGACGGTTATGCGGAGTTCAAGAAGGGCGGCTCATGGACCGGGTGGACACACTGGGGAGTAAGTAACCGAACCGACGCGGACCTGCAGTTTTACTTCACGGTGGTGAACTAGCACATTTTGAAAAACCAGTCTCGCGTGCAAGGGCGGGGTGAGAGGCTGCGTGCTTCCTCGGTTAGCGCGAAACCATCCGGGATGAAACCGTGCCCTTACGGGGAGCTCCGACATTTGAGGCTATTTTTTCAGTGAGCTTTTAACCGCGGACGCCCGTATCGCGCGAGCGTCATGCCTGTGCGGTTTTAGATTTAAATGTAGCGCTGCGGCCTTTAGCGCAGCACAGGCCTTGGAGCGTGACCGCCAATCTCACCAGTCCGGCCGGCTTAGTTTGCCGCAACGCCCACGGCCGGACTGGCGATTGGCTTCCATCAAGCTCTTACGGGAGGCCAGCGCAGAATCCACAGCACCAGTATGCCGTAATATACGGCCGAAACGACGACCGACACGAGAAATGTGCTCCAGCCCTTATGCAGTCCCGTGAACTCACGGTGCCAGCGCATCGCGCAACTGGCTATCAGTGCCACCGATAACACAAGCTGTAGAATCGTCAGCAAACCTACCGGGAAGAACGCATTGCCCGGATGAAACGCTAGCGACATTTCGTGCGTGATGCCCACAAAACCGCCCCAAGCGGCAGTCAGCAGTAGCCACAAAGCGGGGGCCACCATGCCCATCATGTACGCCCAACGGTCTTCAAAATAGAACAACATCAGAACAATCGCCAGATACATCAGAGACTCGTAGAAATGAATGAGAAAAAACTGTGGATCGAAATGGCTAAGCAGCAGAAAACAAATGCCGAGAGCTATCGCCACGGTGGCTATCCCGCGATGAACCATGCAAACCTCCTTTGCCCCACCCAGGCACGCAACTTGGCGTTCCTGCTCACGAGGTTCAGCGGCTGCCCACCGGTCTGCGTGCTCACTGCGGCGTTGGCACCGCCAATCGGGGCTTCACTTTAGCAAGAGCACGCGACAATTCAAGTGCGTTCTGCACAGATCGCTCCACCTCTCCTGGATAGGGAGGGAAAGCGACATAGTCCGTTGCCCCTCCAGCCAGGGCAACCATGTACGAATCCCAGTCGGCTCGCCGCGACACCACGATTACCGGCGTCCGCCCTGAATTTCGATCCACCTGGGCCAGCACTGACCGGAAGTCCCCATCGGGCAGAGTATCTTCGCACAGCACGACAGCGTAATTCCCGCGCGCGAGAAGATCTCGGGCGCCATCCGCCGTGGACGACGTCTTCGGCGAAAGCCCATACCCGGAGATCACGGAAGCGAGTGTATCTCTGTGCGCCCCTTCGCCGCTCACAATGAGAACAGATTTCGACATCAGTTCCTCCTTCGGCCCAGTTATGCGGCAGCGACCCGGTACGATAAACGCCAGTCCGACCGGGACCGGCGCTACGCCGTCGGGGCCAGGCACCTCTCTTTGCCTGATCGTGCCGGGTCGCTACCCGTACGAAAGCTCAGATCCGGGTTTAAGCACCTCACAATGAAGACAACTCAGCGCGACTAAGGGGGCACCGTCTTCATACCCAAATCCGGAAAAGAACACTCGCGAAGCCAGTGTGGCTGGGGCCTGTGAAAAGCTCTGTGACGGGCGTCACACCAGCGAGTAGCTTCGATCACGGAGAAAACTGGCCCCTCGGCATCATCATGATCGTACGGTACTTAGGGTGAACCCAATGGGCATAACCGCGTACCGTCCTTCGCTGCACGCGCTTTAACGACCAGCGCTGGCTGCGTCCGGACCGCTCTTCAGGAGGCATGACCCATGTGTTTGGCCATTCCGGGAAGGATTCTCGATGCGACGGAACAAAACCATATCCGTCACGGCCGGGTGAACTTCGGGGGCGTTGTTCGTGACGTTTGCCTCGATTTCGTGCCGGAGGCCGCAGTCGGGGATTACGTGATCGTCCATGTCGGGTTTGCGATCAGCCGCGTTGACGCGGAAGAGGCCTATAAAACATACGAACTGCTGAAGAAGATGGGCCTGCTCGAAAGCGAACTGAAGTCGGAAGTTGCCGATGACCCAGAAGCGGAGGACGTTCATAGCAAAGCAGCCGGTTCGAGGGGGCAGCCGGAATGAAATACCTGGACGAGTATCGCGACGAGCGAATTGCGCGGTCACTCGTGAACGAAATCCGCCGGCTCGCCACGCGGCCATGGGTGCTCATGGAAGTGTGTGGCGGCCAGACCCACACGCTTATGCGTTACGGCATCGAAGACCTCATGCCGGCTGGCATTGAACTCGTGCACGGTCCCGGGTGCCCGGTTTGTGTCACTTCCCTCGAAAAGATCGACGAGGCCATCGCCATCGCTTCCCGCCCCGGCGCGATCCTGGTCTCCTACGGCGACATGCTTCGCGTGCCCGGCTCGCATTCGGATTTGTTCCGGGCGAAGGCTGCCGGCGCGGACGTTCGGATCGTCTACTCGCCCCTCGAAGCGCTGAAGGTTGCGCGCGCAAACCCGGACTGCCCAGTCGTCTTCTTTGGCGTCGGATTCGAGACCACCGCTCCTGCCAACGCCATGGCCATATGGGAAGCAAAACAGCAAGGGCTCAAGAATTTTTCGCTTCTGGCCTCGCACGTCCTGGTCCCGCCCGCCATGCGCCTGCTCTTGGGCTCATCGGTGAATCGTGTGCAAGGCCTCATCGCGCCGGGGCACGTCTGCACGGTGATGGGCTACCGCGAGTACGAGAGGCTCAGCGCCGATTTTCATTTGCCGATTGTCGTGGGCGGATTCGAGCCTGTCGACTTGCTGGAAGCGATCTCCATGCTCGTCGCGCAGTTGGAACAAGGCCGCGCGGCAGTCGAGAATCAGTACGCGCGCTCCGTCAGTTACGACGGCAACTTACCCGCGCAGCGAATCATGGACCGCGTATTTGAGGTTTGCGACCAGAAATGGCGCGGAATCGGGTTGATTCCGCAAAGCGGCTTGCGCATTCGCGAAGAATTCGCCGCGCACGATGCCGATGTGGTCTTCAAGCTCGATTTGCCGCGGGCCGAAGAATCGCCCGACTGCATCAGCGCGCAAATTCTTCAGGGCCTGAAGAAGCCGACGGACTGCCCGGCGTTCGCGACCCGATGCACCCCGGAAAATCCGCTGGGCGCGCCCATGGTCTCCTCCGAAGGAGCGTGCGCCGCCTATCACCAATACCGCCGGCACACCGCGTTGGTGGGGAGTTCGCACCATGAGTGATTACGCGAAAACAATCGAAGGGTTCACCTGCCCCGCACCGCTCCCGTCGAAGGACACTGTTCTCCTCGGTCACGGCGGCGGCGGAAAACTGAGCGCGGAATTGGTTCGCGACATTTTCCTTCCCGCGTTCGATAACCCCGCGCTGGCGCGTCTGAACGATCAAGCCATCGTGAATGTGAACGGCACTCGCCTGGCGTTCACCACCGACTCATTTGTTGTGAAGCCGCTGTTTTTCCCCGGCGGCGATATCGGCTCGCTCGCCGTTCACGGCACGATCAACGATCTCGCCGTCGGTGGGGCCAAGCCGCTCTTCCTCAGCGTTGCATTCATTATCGAAGAAGGATTGCCCATCGAAATTCTGCGCAAAGTCGCCGCATCGCTGCAGCGAGCCGCCAAACAAGCGGGCGTTTGGGTCGTCACCGGGGACACGAAAGTAGTCGAGAAGGGCAGTGGCGACGGCCTGTTCATCAACACATCCGGAATCGGCATCGTCAATCCGGGAGTGGAACTTTCGGCCGACCAGGCGCTGCCGGGCGACAAAGTGCTGGTCAGCGGATCGCTTGGCGATCACGGAATCGCCATCCTCGCGCTGCGCGAAGGCCTCGAATTCGAAACCACCATCGAAAGCGATTCCGCGCCCCTGCACACGCTCGTGGAATCCCTGCTGCAAACGGGCGCCGTCTTCCGCTGCTTCCGCGACCCCACGCGCGGCGGCCTCTCGAGCACGTTGAACGAAATCGCCCAACAGTCCCATGTAGGAATCGAACTCGAAGAGCGCGTCATTCCGGTGCGCGAAGAAGTGCGCGGGGCCTGCGAGATGCTGGGTCTCGATCCCCTGTACGTGGCGAACGAAGGAAAGCTCGTAGCCATCGTGAGAGCAGAGGACGCGCAAAAGGCGCTTGAGGTCATGCACAAGCATGAACTGGGACGCGAAGCGCAGATCATGGGCACTGTGACGAACAGCCATCCAGGAATGGTTACGCTGCGAACCACGTTGGGAACGACGCGCGTCGTCGCCATGCTGGCTGGCGATCAGTTGCCGAGGATTTGCTGAGGTCAATATGCACGAGATTGGCATCGCCAACGCGATCTTGGAAGCTGTGGAGGCGGAGTGCACCAAGAATGGACGCGCGCGTCCCAGCCGCGTCGGAGTGCGTATCGGTGAGATGTCCGCGGTGAATCCGGATGCCCTTCGTTTCGCATTCGGAATGGCCACTCGCGACACAGATCTCGCCAGCCTCAAGCTGGAAATCGAGATTTGCCCCTTGCGCCACCGCTGCCTCGATTGTGGCGCGACGTTCGAGGTCACCGACTTCTTGTTCGAATGTCCACATTGCCGTTCGGCGAATACGGAATGCGTTGGCGGAGACGAATTGCAACTGGCGTACCTGGAGGTCGAAGATGAAGCGTGTAAAGCTTGAAAAAAAGGTGCTGAGTGAAAACGATACGATCGCTGCGCGTCTGCGAGCGAGATTTCACGACCGCAGAATTCTCTGCCTGAATTTGATCAGTTCTCCCGGCTCGGGAAAAACTACGCTTCTCGAGCGTACGCTCGAAGGCTTCGATCCCGGCGAGCGAGTTGGCGTCCTCACCGGCGACATTCAGACCGACAACGACGCCGCGCGCCTGCGCCGCTACAAATTCCCAGTCAAGCAAATTACGACCGGCGGCACATGCCATCTCGATGCCGCCATGATCGAGCGCGCCCTCGCCGATTTTCCAGTCGACAATCTCGATATTTTGTTCATCGAGAATGTCGGAAATCTTGTTTGCCCCGCGAGCTACGACCTGGGCGAGGCAGCGAAGATCGTCCTGCTCAGCGTCGCCGAGGGAGACGAGAAGCCACTCAAGTATCCCGGCATCTTCTTCAAGTCCGCGCTGATGGTGGTGACCAAACTCGATCTCTTGCCGCACGTCCCCTTTGATCTCGCCAAAGCGGAAAAAAACGCGCGGCGCATCAACCCGGAAATTGAGATTCGGCGGGTCTCCTGCACCACGGGCGAAGGCCTGCGCGAGTGGCGAGAGTGGATCGAGAAGAAGCGCGAGCAGGTTCGCCAGGAAGGTCTTGCTTCGGTCATTTGAGGTCCTCGCAAGTGAGGTCGTCGTGAAAGTACGCCGTCGCATCGATGTTTCAGGCATCGTGCAGGGCGTGGGATTCCGGCCTTACGTCTACCGCCTGGCCCACGACCGCGCGCTTGCTGGAAACGTTCGCAATACCTCGAAAGGCGTGACCATCGAATTGCAAGGCCCGCAGGAAGGTGTCGACGAATTCCTTGTGCATTTGCGGGAAGACGCGCCGCCCCTTGCCCGCATCACGCAGATCAAAGTCGAAGAGTTGCCCTGCAATGGCGATAGCGAGTTCGTGATTTTGGGCAGCGAGCGCGAAGCTGCGGTTCGCACCCTGATTTCGCCCGACATTGCCTTGTGCCCGGATTGCTTGCGCGAACTCTTCGACCCCTCGAATCGCCGCTACCGCTATCCGTTCACCAATTGCACCAATTGTGGCCCGCGCTTCACCATCGTGCGCAGCGTGCCCTACGACCGCCCTTTCACTTCCATGGCCGCATTCCACATGTGTCCCGAGTGTCAAGCCGAGTACGACAATCCGCTCGATCGCCGTTTTCACGCGCAGCCGAACGCTTGCTGGAATTGCGGGCCGCAGCTCCAGCTCTGGAACGTCGAAGGACAAGTGATCGCCTGCGATGATCCGATTCTCGAAACCGTTGCGCGGCTGAAGCGCGGCGAGATCGTCGCCATCAAGGGGCTTGGCGGGTTTCATCTGGCCGTCGATGCGACCAACGCAAAAGCAGTCGAGAACCTGCGCGGTCGCAAGCATCGTTTCGAAAAACCGCTCGCCATCATGGTTCCAGATTCCGCGGCAGCGCGCGAATTCTGTGAATTGGGCGAAACAGCCCTCCACGCCCTCGAGAGTGCCCAACGCCCCATCGTCCTGCTCCGCAAACGCGCGAAATGCGGAGTGGCCGAAGAAGTAGCGCCGGCCAGTCGCGACTTGGGTGTTTTCCTGCCCTACACCCCGCTTCACCACCTCCTGTTTCGAGATGGCGGGTTTCAGGCTCTAGTCATGACCAGCGCCAATTTGAGCGAAGAGCCCATCGTCACAGGCAATCAGGAGGCGCTCGATCGCTTGCGCGGCATCGCTGATTCTTTCCTCGTGCACAACCGGGACATCTTGTGGCGCTGCGACGATTCGGTGGTCAGGCCGCTGGCGGGAAAAGTCCGCCAACTGCGGCGCTCGCGCGGCTACGTTCCTGTCCCGATTTTTCTGCACGAGTCAACGCCGCCGATCCTGGCCGTTGGCGGCGAACTGAAAAACACGATTTGTCTCGCCAAGGGCCGCGAAGCGTTTCTGAGCCAGCACATCGGCGACTTGGAGAATCTCGAAAGTTACCGATTTTTCGAGGATGTCATCCAGCATCTCGAAACCGTGCTGGAGATCGAGCCCAAGATCATCGCCTATGATCTTCACCCCGATTATTTTTCGACCAAATGGGCGCTGGCGCAGCAGAACGTCAAGCTCGTCGGCGTTCAGCACCATCACGCGCACATCGCCAGTTGCATGGCCGAAAATCACTTGGACGGGCGCGTGATCGGCTTCGCCTTCGACGGAACTGGATTCGGCACTGACAAGAAGATTTGGGGCGGGGAAGTGCTTCTTGCGGGCTACAAAGATTTTTCGCGCGCCGCGCACCTCGAGTACATCCCCATGCCGGGGGGAGAACAGGCCATCCGGCAGCCCTGGCGCATGGCCGTCGCCTGCCTGGCTCGCCATTTTGGCCGTGAGTTTCTCGATTTCTCGATCCCCTTCGTGCAAAGGCTGGACCGCCGCGAAACCGAAACGCTGCTGCGCATGATCGAGCGGCGCGTGAATTCGCCGCAAACCTCCAGTTGCGGAAGGCTCTTCGACGCAGTCGCCGCGCTCATCGGCGTTCGCGACGAAGTCACTTACGAAGGCCAGGCGGCCATCGAACTGGAGATGAAATTGCCCAACGCCGGCGATTGCGGCTCGTATCCATTCGACCTGAAAGCCCTTGCCGACACTTGGATAATCGAGACGCGCCCGCTTTTCTATTCCATCCTCGCAGACCTGAAACGCCAGGTTCCCGCATCCGTGATCAGCGCACGGTTCCACAGCGGTTTGGTGGAAGTCCTTACTCTGGTCGCCAGTCTGATTCGAAACGAGAGCGGCTTGGACCGCGTGTGCCTCTCCGGCGGAACCTTCCAGAATTCCTTTTTGCTGAAGAACTTGGAGGCCAGGCTCAAAGAGTTGGGATTCCGCGTTTACACCCATGCGGACGTGCCCAGTGGCGACGGGGGATTGAGCTTAGGGCAAATGATGGTTGCTGCTCACAGTTTGTTGTGATTTGCCTCACAGCCGTTTCCGCGCCTACCCCCGATTATGGATGTGGAAGGCGGGATAAACGGGGAACATGAGTTGGACCACCTCAACAGCAAAGCCAAATCTGCCCTCGGACGACAAGCGCTGGCGCATCGTCAACGGCACGATGAGGCGGCACGGCTATTCGCGTGACGCCCTGATCGAAACGCTGCACACAGTTCAGCAAACGTTCGGATTTCTCGACAAGGAGTCGCTCGAGTTTGTGGCCGCGTCGTTGCGCGTGCCGCTGAGCCATGCCTACGGCGTGGCTACCTTTTACCACTTTTTTACCATGAAGCCGCCCGGCGAGCACACCTGCCTCGTGTGCTTGGGGACCGCTTGCTACATCAAAGGCGCGAGTCAACTCCTGTCGAAGGCGGAAAAAACCTTGGGCATAAAGGCTGGAGAAACGACCGAGGATGCCAATGTTTGTCTCTTGACCGCCCGGTGTCTCGGCTCGTGCAGCGTGGCGCCCGTAGTCGTCTTCGATGGAGAAGTCGTCGGCAATGCGCCGGAAGAGCAGTTGCAGAAACAGCTAAATACGTGGCTGGCGATGAAGTCAGAACAGGTCGAACGCGGCGCCGCGCAAGAGCGACAAGAAGCGCCGTCGATTGTCTGAGGAGCAAATGGCTGCAGAATCGATCGAAATCGGCAAGGACCTGACAATCGAAGCCAAGCACCTGGGTCAGGTACTCACCGCGATTGCGAAGCAGGGGTATGAGCTGGTCGGGCCGACGGTTCGCGAAGGAGCCATCGTCTACGATCGCCTGAATTCTGTCGACGACTTGCCTCGCGGGTGGACCGACGAGCAGAGCCCCGGAAAGTACCGTCTGAATCGCCGGAAGGACCAGGCCTTCTTTGGCTACAACAGCGGCCCGCATACGTGGAAGAGGTTCCTGCACTCCCCCCTGCAATGCCTCTGGAAGTGCAAGAAGAACGGCAACGCATTCCAGATCATCGAGGAAACTCCGGAAGCGCGGAAGTGCGCATTTATCGGGGCCCGGCCCTGCGAACTCCACGCCATCGCCAAACTCGACAAGATCTTCACGGGCGGCACTTATGTCGATCCGCACTACAAGGCGCGCCGCGAAAACGTTTTTGTCGTTTGCGCCAATTGCACGCAGGCCGGCGGGACCTGCTTCTGCGCCTCCATGAAAACGGGCCCCAAAGCCGCTTCGGGCTACGATCTGGCGCTCACCGAAGTGCTCGAAGGCGAAGATCACTACTTTGTCGTTTCAGTTGGTTCGGAGCGCGGCGCGGAAGTCATGGTCGCCATCCCTCATCGCGACGCGAGCGAGAAGGACCACGAAACCGTCGATCGCATCATCGCCGAAACCGCCAGCCACATGGGTCGCCGCCTCGACACCACCGGGCTCAAGGAACTGTTGTACCGAAATGCCGACAGCGCTTACTGGGACAATGTCGCGAAGCGCTGCATGACCTGCGCCAACTGCACCATGGTTTGCCCCACTTGTTTCTGCACCACTGTTGAAGACGTCACCGACCTCGCCGGAGATCAGGCCGAGCGGTGGCGTAGGTGGGACTCGTGCTTCGCCATGGATTTTTCATACATCCACGGCGGTAGCGTGCGCATGACCGCAAAATCGCGCTATCGCCAGTGGATGACACACAAACTCGCCGCTTGGGTCGACCAATTTGGCGAGTTTGGCTGTGTAGGATGTGGCCGCTGCATTACCTGGTGTCCTGCAGGAATCGATATTACGGAGGAGGCTAGCGCCATTCGCAACAGCGAACCGGTTGCGGTTGGCGCGCGCTAGAAACGAGGTCTCATGATTCATTCGCTCGATTCGGTTATCCGGCAGCATGCGTTTTTCAACGAACTGGACGAACACCACATTCAATTCATCGTTGGATGCGCCAAGAACGTCCGATTCGATACCAACCATTACATCTTTCGCGAAGGGGATGACGCCGATCAGTTCTTTTTCATACTCGAGGGCCTCGTTTCGGTCGAACTGATGGTGCCCACAAAAGGCTCCGTGACGGTGCAAACCGTGGGCGAAGGCGATGTGTTCGGCTGGTCCTGGCTGGCGCCTCCTTACCGCTGGCATTTTGACGCCAGAACCATGCGCAAGACTCATGCGCTGGCCTTCGACGGCAAGTGTCTGCGCGCCAAGTGCGAAGAGGACCACGATTTGGGCTACGAAATTCTAAAGCGATTTGCAAACGTTGCGGTCGAACGGCTGGACGCCACGCGGCTGCAACTTCTGGATCTTTATGGCGCACACGTTTGAATTGCCAATAATCGAAGCACCCGTCATGCTCGACCCCATGATGCCGGTGCCTTACCGCATCGAGCGGGTCAAACGGGAGACGAATGACACCTTCACTCTGGGCCTTATGCCCGCCAATGGAGTCGGAGTGACTTCATTCGGCCCCGGCCAGTTCAACATGCTCTACATCTTTGGCGTCGGCGAAGTTCCCATTTCCATCAGCAGCGACCCGCGCTCTTGCCCCGCCCTTGAACACACCACCCGCGTGGTTGGCCCGGTCACCAAAGCCATGGGCGGTCTCAAGCGCGGCGACGTCATTGGCATTCGCGGTCCCTTCGGAAGCCGATGGCCCGTAACCGAGGAGATGGGCCGCGATTTCGTGATCGTCACCGGCGGCATCGGCCTCGCTCCTTTGCGTCCCGCCCTCTACCAGTTGATGGCTCAGCGGGAGAAGTACCGAAAGATCGTGCTGCTCTATGGCGCTCGCACGCCCCAGGACATTCTGTACCGGCGTGAACTCGAACACTGGCGCGGCAAATTCGACCTCGAAATCCAGGTCACCGTCGACCGCGGCGGCGGCAACTGGCGCGGAAACGTCGGCGTGGTGACCACCCTCATCTCCCGCGCTCCTTTCGACCCCTCGGAGACCGTGGCGCTGGTGTGCGGTCCCGAAGTGATGATGCGTTTTGCCGTGATGGAACTGCAGAAACGCGGTGTCAGGTCACCCAAAATCTTCGTGTCCATGGAACGAAATATGAAGTGCGCGGTCGGATTCTGCGGCCACTGTCAATATGGTCCGGCCTTCATCTGCAAGGACGGCCCCGTGTTCTCGTTCGATCGTATCGAGCCGATTTTTGGCAAGGCGGAGATCTAGCATGCCTTCTCCACAAAAACCGAAACTTGCTGTTTGGAAATTCGCCTCCTGCGACGGCTGCCAGTTGAGCCTGCTGGATTGCGAAGATGAACTCTTGGCCGTCGCCGGCGCGATTGAAATCGCCAATTTTCCCGAGGCCTCGAGTGCGGTCATGAAAGGCCCCTACGACGTTTCGCTGGTCGAAGGATCCGTCACCACGCCGCACGACGAAGAGCGCATTCACGCCATCCGGCGCACCTCGAATGTCCTGATCACCATCGGGGCCTGCGCGACCGCCGGAGGCATTCAGGCCCTCCGCAATTTCAGGGACGTGCGTGAGATGACTTCGATCGTTTACGCCCGGCCCGACTACATCGAAACGCTGACCAAGTCCACGCCCATCAAGGACCACGTGTTCGTCGATTTTGAACTGCGCGGCTGCCCCATCAGCAAGGGCCTTCTCGTCGAAGTGCTGAGCGCATTTCTGCATGGCCGCAAGCCGAATATTCCGAATTACGGCGCGTGCGTGGAGTGCAAGCGAAGAGGAACCGTCTGCGTGATGGTAGCCAGCGGGCTCCCCTGCATGGGGCCGATCACGCAAGCGGGCTGCGGCGCTCTGTGCCCGGCATACGCGCGTGGATGTTTCGGATGCTTCGGGCCCAAGGACACGCCGAATACCACGGCCCTCAGTGCGGTATGGAAGGATTTAGGTGTCGGCGAGCAAGATCTCGTGCGCGCCTACCGCACCTTCAATGCCTATGCGGAGCCGTTCCGCAGGGAGAGCGAAGCTCATGAGCAGTAAAACGATAAAAGTCGATGTCCTGGCTCGCGTCGAAGGCGAAGGTTCGCTGCAGATCAAGATCAAGGACCAGCGCGTCGCCGACGCCAAACTCGTAATTTTCGAGCCGCCTCGCTTTTTCGAGGCCTTCCTGCGCGGCCGCAAGTTCAGCGAAGCGCCCGACATCACCGCCCGCATCTGCGGCATTTGCCCCGTCGCTTACCAGATGAGCGCCTGCAACGCCATCGAGGATGCATTCGGCGTCCGCGTCAACGGCGCAATTCGCGATCTCCGCCGCCTGCTCTATTGCGGTGAGTGGATCGAGAGCCACGCGCTGCACATCTACATGCTCCACGCTCCCGATTTTCTCGGCTACACCGACGCCATCCGTCTGGCCCAGTATTTCCCCGACGCGGTTAAGCGCGGACTGCGTCTGAAGAAGATCGGCAACGCCATCATGACTCTCGTGGGCGGCCGCGAAATTCACCCCATCAATGTGCGCGTGGGCGGATTCTACAAAGTCCCCACCAAAGAACAGCTCAGCGAGTTGATGGAAGACCTGAAATGGGCCCTTATCGCTTCCCTCGAAACGGTTCGCTGGGTGGCCACCTTATCCTTCCCCCAATTTGAACGCGACTACGAGTTCGTCGCCCTCAAGAATCCCGGCGAATATCCGATCAACGAGGGCCGCCTTGCCTCCAGCAAGGGACTCGACATCGCGGTCAGGGAATATGAGCAGCATTTCATCGAGGAACACGTCGAGCATTCGCACGCCCTTCATTCCACGCTGAAGGCCAGGGGCGCCTATTGCGTCGGCCCCTTGGCTCGCTACGCCTTGAATTTCGACGCCCTTTCTCCCGTGGCCCAGGAAGCCGCCAAATCAGCCGGGCTCGCCCGCGTCTGCCGCAATCCGTTTCAGAGCATCATCGTTCGCGCCGTTGAGCTGGTCTATGCGTGCGACGAAGCCCTCCGCATCATCGACCGCTACGAAATGCCCGAAAAGTCATACGTTAACGTCGAACCCCGCGCCTCCAGCGGTTACGGTTGCACCGAAGCGCCGCGCGGCATCCTCTACCATCGCTACCGCTTCGACGATCACGGCTTGATTCTGGACGCCAAGATCGTCCCGCCAACCTCGCAGAATCAGAAAGCGATCGAAGAGGACCTGCTCGAGTTCGTCAACGCCAACATCGAAATGCCCAAGGACAAGCTGCAATTGCAGTGTGAGCAGGCCATTCGCAACTACGATCCGTGCATTTCCTGTGCAACTCACTTCTTGAAGCTGCGTGTGGAGGAAGAATGACTCCAGACGCGGCCAGGGTCCTCATCATTGGGGTTGGCAACACGTACCGGGCCGATGACGGCGTGGGCATTGCCATCGCGCGCCAGCTCAGCCGCCAGATTCTTCCCGAAGTCAAAGTGATCGAAGAGGGCGGCGAGGGAACGGCGCTGGTCGAAGCCTGGAAGGGCTACGATTTCGTCATCGTCGTAGACGCCATTCAATCCGGCGCGCCTCCCGGATCCATTCGCCGCTTTGACGTCAGCGACGAGAAGATTCCCAGCGAGTTTTTCCGCCACTCGACGCACGCATTCGGCGTCTCCGGGGCCATCGAGCTCGCGCGCACCCTGAACGAGTTGCCCTCCCGCCTCATCGTCTACGGAATCGAGGGGCATAGCTTTTCTCCGGGCTTGGAGCTTTCGCCCATCGTCGCAAAAGTGGTTCCCTCCGTCGCGGCGCAAATTCTCTTCGAAGCGCGCCGCCCGACCCAGCACGACATCAATGTTTGCGTGGCTGCCGGATGCCTCTCGCTCCATAGCGATCTTCTCAGGCAATCTCTGGAAAAAGAGGCGGTCAAGAACGGCACACATTGCCGCGTGCGCGGCACGGGCTGCATGGGACTGTGCTCCGCCGGGCCGCTCGTTTCCGTCGAGCCCGACCATCTGCTTTACCAGCATGTCACCCCTGCCGACGCCCCTGACTTGATTCGCAGCATCGGTTCCGAGCCCGTGAAGCGGCTCGAATGCTCGCGCGAGCAGCCTTTCTTCAGCCGTCAGGTCAACATCGTTCTCGAGAACTCCGGCAAGCTCGACCCGGAGAAAATCGACGAATACATCGCCAACGACGGTTATTCCGCCTTGACCCAGGCCCTCACCGAAATGAAGCCCGCGGCCGTCATTCAGGAAGTTTCCCGAAGCGGGCTGCGCGGCAGGGGCGGTGCCGGCTACCCGACCGGCCTTAAGTGGGGCACGGTTTCGAAGAGCGCGGGACGCATCAAGTACGTCATCTGCAACGCCGACGAGGGCGATCCCGGCGCGTTCATGGACCGCAGCGTCCTCGAAAGCGATCCCCACCGCGTCCTCGAAGGCATGGCCATCGCCGCCTACGCCGTCGGCGCCAGCCGCGGCTACATCTACGTTCGGGCCGAATATCCGCTTGCCGTCAAGCGACTCGGCACCGCCATTCGCGAAGCGCGCCACAAAGGTTTTCTCGGCAGCGAAATTGGCGGCACCACCTTCAATTTCGATATCGACCTCCGCATGGGTGGCGGCGCTTTCGTTTGCGGCGAGGAAACGGCCCTCATCGCCTCCATCGAAGGCAAGCGCGGCGCGCCGCGCCCGCGTCCTCCGTATCCCGCGCAATCCGGACTTTGGGGCATGCCCACACTGATCAACAACGTCGAAACATTCGCCAACATCCCGCCCATCGTCCGGCGCGGTGGCGACTGGTACGCGCGGCTCGGCACGCAGAAGAGCAAGGGCACCAAAGTCTTCGCGCTGACCGGCCGCGTGAAAAACACGGGCTTGATCGAAGTCCCCATTGGCATGACCCTGCGCGAAATCATTTTCGACATTGGCGGCGGCATTCCGGACGGCCGGCGATTCAAAGCCGTTCAGACCGGCGGTCCTTCGGGCGGCTGCATCCCCGAGCAATTCCTCGATCGCCCCGTCGATTACGAATCGTTGAAGGAAGTGGGCTCCCTCATGGGTTCCGGCGGCATGATCGTGATGGACGAGACCTCCTGCATGGTCAACGTGGCGCGCTTCTTCATGGAATTTTGCATGTCCGAATCGTGCGGCAAGTGCATTCCGTGCCGCGCCGGAACAGCGCAAATGTACGAACTCTTGAGTCGCATCACGGATGGCCGCGCCACAATGAAGGATTTGGATCTGTTGACGGACCTTTGCGACGTGGTAGGCAACGCCAGCTTGTGCGGTCTGGGTCAAACCGCGCCCAATCCCGTGCTCAGCACCTTGCGCTACTTCAAAGACGAGTACATCGAACACATTCAGGAAAAGCGCTGCCGCGCGGGCGTTTGTGAAATCGGCGCGGCCGCCGAGGTGCTCGCATGAACCCCGACGGCGTAAAAACTCTTCAGATCGACGGAACCGATGTCAGCGCCCGTGCCGACCAGACCGTGCTCGAAGCCGCTCGCGAAGCGGGAATTTCCATTCCCACTCTCTGCCACCTGGACGGCCTTTCCGAAGTGGGCGCCTGCCGTCTCTGCCTGGTCGAGATTAAAGGCAGCCCGCGCCTTTTTCCCGCTTGCGTGACGCTCGTGCAGGACGGCATGGAAGTCGTCACCCAGTCGGAAAGGCTCGCCAAATACCGCCGCGTGATCCTCGAGCTGCTTTTTGCTGAGCGCAATCACATTTGCTCCATTTGCGTTTCCAACGGCTCATGTGAACTCCAGAATCTGGCCCAATCGCAGGGCGTTACGCACATTGAGTTCGCCTACCGCAATCCCAAATTGTCTGTAGACGCTTCGCACGAGCGCTTCACCATGGATCACAACCGCTGCATCCTCTGCACGCGCTGCGTCCGCGTCTGCGCAGAAATCGAAGGCGCCCATACCTGGGACCTCATGGGCCGTGGCGTCAATTCCCGCGTGATCACCGATCTCGATGAGCCTTGGGGTTCCTCCGTTTCTTGCACCAATTGCGGCAAGTGCGTTCAGGTTTGTCCCACGGGTGCCCTCTTCGAGAAAAACAAGGTCGGCGCGAGCAGGCCCAAAAATCCGAATTTCTTGGCGTACCTGACCGAAATGCGGGAGGGGCGCCAGTGAACAAAAAGAAACTCGCTACCGTTTGGCTCGACGGCTGCTCCGGATGCCACTTGTCTCTTCTCGATATGGACGAGCGCCTGATCGAACTCAGCGCGAATTTTGATTTGGTCTACAGCCCGCTCGTCGACAACAAAATCTTCCCCGCAGATGTGGACCTCGCGCTCGTGGAAGGTTCGATCAGCACCGACGAGGACGAGCACAAGATTCGCATGATTCGCGAACGAACCAAAATTCTCGTCTCCTTGGGTGACTGCGCCATCAACGGAAATGTGCCTTCCATGCGCAATACATTCTCCCTCGAAGGCATCTTCAAGCGCGTGTACGACGAGAACGTCACCGAGCGCCGCCCTGCGCCAGGAAATGGTTTGCCCAAGCTGCTGCCGCGCGTCCGGCCCGTGCATGAAATCGTGCCCGTCGACATTTTTGTTCCGGGATGCCCGCCCTCGGCAAACAAGATTTACGAGCTGCTCCGCGAGTTGCTGGCCAGCCCAGCCTCCGCTCCCGCGGATTCGGCGCCGGTGACTGCCGCGAAAACCGCGCAGCCAACCGCCGCGAACCCGCAGGCAAGCGCAACAAAGCCGTCGCAGCCGAGCGAGACACGCCCGACGCCAGTGGGCGCTTAGGTTTGGGACTGTACGGGAGAACGCGTGCACGGAAGGGCGGGGTTTTAACCCCGCCGCGAGCGGCTTGCTTTCTTTCAGGGGTTTTAACCCCTGAAGCCGCGAACAGAATTTCTTCGGCATCACGGTAGGACAAAAGGAATATGGGACGCACGATCACCATCGATCCGGTTACACGCCTCGAAGGCCACGCCAAAATCACTTTGCGCACCGGCGCGCAGGGCGTCGTGGAAGACGCGCAGTTCCATGTGACGCAGCTCCGCGGCTTCGAAAAGTTCTGCGAGGGCCGTCCCTATTGCGAAATGCCGAACTTGATGGCGCGCATCTGCGGGATTTGCCCCGTTAGCCATTTGATCGCCTCGGCGAAAGCGTGCGACGCCATTCTCGCCGTGAAAATTCCGCCCGCCGCTGGCAAGCTTCGCCGTTTGCTCAACCTTGCTCAGATCGTGCAGTCGCACGCCCTCAGCTTCTTTTATCTATCCTCGCCCGACTTGCTTCTGGGCATGGATGCGAACATAGCCGACCGCAACTTGTTCGGCGTGATCCGGAACAATCCGGAGTTGGGCCGCAACGGTGTGCGGCTGCGCAAATTTGGCCAGCAGATCATCGAGATTCTCTGTGGCAAGAGAATTCACCCGGGGTGGGTGGTCCCTGGCGGTGTGAACGAACCGTTGTCGCGGCAAAAGCGTGACGCCATGCTCGCCATGATTCCCGAGGCGCTGGCCATCACCGAAAAAACGCTGCAATGGTTCAAGAGCCGCGTCGAGACGTATCGCGAAGAAATCCGCACCTTCGCCAATTTTCCAAGCTTGTTCATGGGACTGGTCACGCCCGACGGTCGCCCCGGCTATTACGAAGGGAAACTTCGTTTCACGGATGCGGCCGGCAATATCGTCGCCGACCAGCTCGACCCAGCCCAGTACGCAAGCTTCATCGGCGAAGTGGCTGAGCCCTTCACCTACATGAAGTTTCCGTACTACAAATCGCTGGGCTACCCGGAAGGAATCTATCGCGTCGGGCCGCTCGCTCGCTTGAATCTCGTTGATCGCGCCGGAACGCCCCTGGCCGATCAGGAGTGGGTCGAGTTCCGCGCGCTGGAACGCGGCGCTGTCCTCAGTTCCTTCCATTATCACTACGCCCGGCTCGTCGAAATCCTGCATTGCATCGAGAAAATCCAGGGCTACCTCGAAGATCCCGTCATTCTGAGCAAGCATGTGCGCGCCACGGCCTCCCTGAACAACTCCGAGGGAGTGGGAGCGTCGGAAGCTCCCCGCGGCACATTGATCCATCATTATCGCGTCGACGAGAACGGCCTGATCACCTGGGCCAACCTCATCATCGCCACGGGCCACAACAATCTGGCCATGAATCGCGGCGTGCTCCAGGTGGCCCGCCATTTCGTTCACGGCGACAAGCTGTCTGACGGCATGCTCAACCGCGTCGAGGCCGTGATTCGCACCTTCGATCCTTGCTTGAGCTGCTCGACTCATGCCGTCGGCCACATGCCGCTTGTGATTCGCCTCGAAAGCGCGGACGGCTTCCTGTTCGACGAGGTCCGCCGCGACGGCTGAGGCTCTAAAGTCGAAAAGTTCGTCCTGAATCAGAGACTGCGCGGAATTCAAGCGTATGCTTCTTCTGTGGCGCGGGCTGAAAGTCCGGCGTTTTCTGGCGGACGTTTCGTCCGCGGGTTTTGATGGGAGGCAAACCTTTTGGGAGTGCGGTGGCTTGCCACCGCTTTAGCGGTAGCTTCGGACATCAAACGGAAGCCTAGCTTGGACGGCGAACTCGAGTTGGTTGTGGTTTTTGGTCGAAGCGCGGGCTTTAGAGTCTGTGTGAGAACGCGAGGATGCCTGCCCGCCGAAGGCAGGTTTGTAGGTCGCGGCTTCAGTCGAGGATCCGCCGTTGGTTTGGCGGGCCGCGACGCAAAGCTTGGAAAACCAAATCGGCTTTAGCCTTGGGCAGTTTGTTTGCCACCTTTTCCGCGTCCGGCCGCTGAGGGAACCCGGTTTCTCAGATGGGGCAGAAAGCTGGCGGCGGAACGCCGGAAACCCGTGGCTCTGGCTTGACCATCTTCGCAGAGCCCCGGGCCCGGGTGTCATTCCGAACCCGGTCGCGCCGTTTGCGAGCGGCGGTGAGGAATCTGCTTTTCGGCTACAAGGGAAGTTAATGGCGCGGGTCCTAATTCTCGGCTGCGGCAATCCTCTTCGCTCGGACGATGGAGTGGCCTGGCACGTCCTCGATGCCATCAAGGACTTGACCGAAAACTCCAGCGTGAACGTTGAGGCCGTCCGGCAACTCACCCCCGAACTCGCCGAAGAAGTCAGCGATGCGGAAACCGTTATCTTCGTCGATGCAGCCGAAGGCGACGCCGGAGGCCGCGTGATCGTGCGGCCCGTCGACGAAACTGCGCCCCCGGAAACCCGCTTTACACACTCGCTCAGCCCGGCCAGCCTCGTCTCCCTTGCTCGCACCCTCTACGGCAAAGCCCCCAAGAAAGCCTTCCTCGTCACAGTCGCCGCTTCTTCCTTCGAATTGTCTGAGAACTTATCAGCGCCCGTCGCCCGCGGCGTCCTCGACGTCGCCAATGCCATCCGCAACCTCATCTCCTCCGCAAGCTAACCCCGACTGCCAACGCCGTCCACCCACCTCATCTTCGCCGCTAATTGCCCGGCGAATCCTCAAAAATGGTTTTGTAGCGGCGAGTAATCTTAGCCAGGAGGTTCCGATGGCCCCCGAGATCCGACCTCAGATTAGCCCGACTTTGACAACCGGACTCTGATTTTCCCGTAAGTTGCTGATTCCAGGTCCGAGACCTCAAAAGGTCTTCACTACAAATCCTTCCCTCCGAGAACACATTCTAGGTGCGACTGGACGATTCTGGGCGGTGGTTGAGCCGGCAACTGCAGGTGCAATTCGTGGAGAAGCATCTGGTGATCTTTCTCGGGTTGGGTGTACCGCGGCAGAATCAGCAACCGCCCATCGGTCGTGGGTACCTGCACATCCACCATTTGAATAGCGGACATCTTCTCCAGCACCGCTCGAGGAGTTAGACCAGGCGCCAGAGCCCGCAAGCGCTGCCCCAACGTGATGTACAAACAATAGGCCAGAAATGATACGAAGATATGCGCCTCGATGCGTGAGTCTTTCTGGTGATAAATGGGACGGATGGCTAAATCGCTCTTCAGAGCCCGAAAGACCGCTTCGATCTCCGTGAGCTGAACGTAGTGTTGCCACAGCACGCCGGGATCTTCCCCGCTGAGGTTCGAGCGGAGCAGATAATGCCCCTCCCTGCGAAAGGCTTGTCGGAGTTTGTCTTTTCGCAACCGGAAGGTGAAAGTCTCCGTGTTGACCGGCTGCTCTGGCTTCGGCACACGAACCTCCACCAAGCCATAGACACGACCCGCCTCCGTCTTGGCCGCTCCCAGTTTCAAAAGCAAGTTGTCGCGCGTGAGGTCCTGACCTTGTAGTTCACCGAGCCTCTGCCACAGACGTTTGAGACGTCGTTGACGGATGGCACGTTCCTTCTCCTTCCGTCCCGTGCTGCGCGCCAGAATGTAGAGTTCGCCCTCCCGAGGCAGCAGTTTCACCTGCACAGACTCTTTCACCTGTGCCCAAGGCAGTTCGAGAAACGGCTTCTCCAGTTTGCTCAGCCGACCCCGCGGCGTCCCCACCAGATACGCTACCGGCGGGACGGCCTCGCGCATCTCTTTCAACTGCTCCTCCGTCGGGATGCCCCGATCCATCACCCAGACTCGCTTCGCGCGTCCGTATTGCTTCTCGATCTTGTCCAGAAAGGCCTTCAGCGTGATCTTCTCACTGGTGTTCCCCGCCATCACCTCGTAGGCTAGCGGAAGACCGTCTGGCGTCACCACCAGAGCGATGATCACCTGCACGCAGTCCGGGCGTTTGTCCCGGCTGTAGCCAAAACGCCGCTTCCCATTCGCGGGCGGATCGCACTCGAAATACGTGCTGGTCAGGTCATACAGCAACACTTCAAATTCCGCCTGGAACAGGTCCTGCCAGCGCTTCTGGAGATAGTTGAACAGCTCGCTCTTGTGCGCGAGCAACTTGTCCTGACAGCGATACAACGCCTGCAGTTCGATGGCCTCGCCCGACCGGCCCAACAAATCGGCCATGCCGCTGCGCAGATACCACTCACGGTGCAGACGCCACTCGCTGCCCGGATCGATCAACCGATAACTCACCAGGGTCTTCAGCACGTCCAGCCAGTCGGTTCCCTCACGGCTCACTCCCAGCCGCTCTCTCCAGAAGTCGTCCAGCTGCAGTTGCTGCCATAATTCCCCGCTCAACCAGCACCCTCCCCACTGACGCGGACGCTTCACCTGGAGCTCACTCAAACGAACATGCACCACTTCCTGCGCCAATTCCGGGGCCTGTCGGTCCTCCGGAAAAAGTGCCACCTGACACCATTCGCCTCGCGGCTCTTCGAAGACTTCAATGCACCGGCACCAGGCGGCTTTCTGACTATCGTTAATTTCCCCTAGGTACAGCACTTGCCGCTGGATCACCTGCCCGGACGAACCCCGCCGGTTCTCCACGATGCTCCAATAGCGATGTTCCTTGCCGTCCTTCACGCGAAGCGTGCAGCGGAGAAACATGCCGCCATTGTGCACGGCGCATAGCGGCAATCAAGGGGGTAGGTCTTCACTACAACGCGTTGCGAGAAAGGTGCTACTAAAAAGAAAAATACTTATCAGTAGGAAACTGCCGAATATCGGCAAAATGAACACCCGGTTGTCAAAGTCGGGTTCAGCCTCATTCGCGAAGCGTAACAACACGGCTCAGGTTACGCGGATTATCCGGATCGAGCAGTTTTTTCAGTCCGGTGTATAAACCCAGCAATTGCGCGGG
>Ga0187819_10000178_pt1 | contig 30101 bp, 27 predicted proteins | sample NC_wetland_sal_i_15_FD_132411 | JGI IMG/M metagenome (GOLD analysis project Ga0187819, IMG submission 132411) | Wetland sediment microbial communities from Neuse River Estuary, North Carolina, USA - SO4_4 | ecosystem: Environmental > Aquatic > Freshwater > Wetlands > Sediment | place: USA... | reverse complement strand
GCAACGAGCCTTGTCCGTGCGGCTCAGGCAAGAAATACAAGCACTGCCACGGCCGATACGCTTAACGGAAATCAGATATCAGTCACCAAGTATCACAGAGCCCTGATCGCTGCTTACTACTTACTGCAATCCCGCCCAGCGGCCGTCAAACGAGCCTGCCGGAACGGGCGGTTGTGCGCCTTTGATCAGGCCCGCAGGCGGCACCGCACTGGCGATCTGTGGCGCTTGCGCCCGTGGCGCTGCCGCAGCCGGCGCCTCCGCCTTTTGGGGTTCGACTTTTTGCGGCTCGGATTTTGACGTTTCGATTTTCGCGGTGTCGAGTTTGCGCGGCTGCGGCGCCGGCTTTAAGCCCGCCAGCGTCGTTCCTTGCGGCGCCGGTTGCGGAGCGGCCTCGGTCTTCGGCTTGAACAGCCGCGCAAAGAAACCTTCGCTATTGGAGCTTGTATTGGCGGAGGCGACCTGACTGGTGGTGCTCTGGCTGGTGGTGCTCTGGGTCGTGGTCCGGTCAAACAGGCCGCCAAACAGTCCCGGTTTCTGTACCGAAGCGGTCTTCATGGTCGCTTCGGGGTCCTCGCGCGGGCCGCTGATCGTCGGTGCCGGCATGCCGGGGTGGATCGGCGGCGCATGGATGTGGCCGTCATTGTCATAGGCCGGCTGGGTTTCTGCCAACTTGGCGACGAAGACACGGTTCATGCCGCCGTCGGTGCCCATGACGATCGGCGCCACCGGCGTATTCAGCCTGGTCAGCTGCGCTATCTGATATTCGTCGTTACGTTGCTTCTCCAGCGCCGGTCCGGCGATCTCGGCGGCGACTTCATAGACCGGGCAGCGCGCGCTCGGGCTGAACGCAAGCGGCTTGGTCGAATCCGCCGGCTGCTGTGCGTCGAAAACGTAATGGCGGTCGCAGACATCGACCTTGGGCTCCATATGCGTTACTTCGAAATGGTCGTTGCCCTCCTTGAGCATCGTCCAGAACGGCATATTCGGATTGGTGCGATGCCTGGCCAAGTTGGCCGGCGTCATGCGGAACGGATAGGCTTGAATTTGGAATTGCTTCTGGCCGCCTAGGAACGATTCTCGCGCCAGCGAGTAGATTTCTCCGATCTGCTCGTCGGTCATGGCGTAGCAGCCGCGCGAGGAGCAGTCGCCGTGAATCATCAAAAATCCGCCGCTGTAACCGTTCGCTTTGTCATAGGCGTTCGGGAAGCCCATGTTGATCGCGAGGTAGTAATTGGAATTCGGGTTCATCAATCCGGGCGAGATCGAATAGAAGCCTTCCGGCGCCTGTCGGTCGCCTTCGACTTTCTTGGGGCCTAGTTCTCCCGACCAGCGGCAGATCGGATAAACTTTCAGCAGTTGATAGAGCCCGGTGGTATCCTGTTTCCACACCTCCAGCTCCGATTCCTCCTTGAACACGCGGACGAGGATCGGGGAGTCCTTCGGCATATTTTTGTTTTGCAGCAGCGCCAGCATTTCGGGCGACAGTTCCTTCATCGCCCTCGCTGGCAGCTGATAACCCTCGTCGCCATAGCAACCGGCGAGCGCAAAGGCGCAGGCGAGCACCGCCGATGTCGCGACCACACGCAAGCTGGCGCCGCTGCGCCGGAGCGCGCGGCCGAAATAGCTGCGGATCAAAGCGAAGTTCCCCGACAGATGGACCATCCCCGCGCCATCATCTGTGTAATCGTTATCCGCAAGACGCGGCTTTCGCAAGGCAGCCGCTGCCGCTCCATTGGTTGAACACCCGGCGGCTAAATGATTGGTAAATTCTCCGCGAATTTGCCTCCTAAATCCAAGACGTTAGCAACCATAACCCGCCAGGTGGAGGAATCGCGGCGACATTGTGGCAATTGCACGTTCGCAGGTTGGCGCGCCGCCACGTCACATTCATCCGAGGCTTCGCCCGAGCGCGTTAAATTTCTCTCGCCGCAGCCGGACGATCGTCGCCCGATCGAGGCCGCGCAACTCGCCCAGCGCTTCGGCTATTGCTTCGCCGGCGGCGCCGATGGCCGCGCCGGGATCGCGATGCGCGCCGCCCGTTGGCTCCGGCACGATCGTGTCGATGATCCCGAACCGAACCAGATCCTGCGCAGTGATTTTCATGCTCGATGCGGCGTCCTCCGCTCTAGTGGTGTCGCGCCACAGGATCGAGGCGGCCCCCTCGGGAGAAATCACGCTGTAAATGGCGTGCTCGAGCATCAGCACCCGGTTTGCGGTGGCGATCGCAATCGCTCCGCCAGATCCGCCTTCGCCGATGATCACCGCCACATTGGCCACGCCGATATCGAGGCAGGCTTCGGTCGAGCGCGCGATCGCTTCGGCTTGGCCGCGTTCTTCGGCGCCGATTCCGGGATAGGCGCCAGCGGTATCGACGAGCGCGAGGACAGGGATGTCGAAATGATCCGCCATGGTCATCAGACGCGCCGCTTTGCGATAGCCCTCCGGCCGCGCCATGCCGAAATTATGTTTCAGTCGCATGTCGGTATCGGCCCCCTTTTCATGGCCGATCACGCAGATGCTTTCGCCGCGAAAGCGGCCGAAGCCGCCGACGATGGCTGCGTCCTCGCCGTGCTTGCGATCGCCGGCGAGCGGCACGAAGTCGGTAGTCAGGCCGGATACGTAATCGAGGCAATGCGGCCGTTGCGGATGCCGCGCGACCTGCGTCTTCTGCCACGGGCTCAGCCCGCCATAGAGTTCTTTCAGCGCGAGCGCCGCCTTGCCTTCGATGCGGCTGATTTCCTCGCCGATGGCAATCGAATCGCCGCCGCTTTGCAGCGCGCGCAATTGCTCAATCTTGGCCTCCAGTTCGGCGACCGGCTTTTCAAAATCGAGATAGCTGCGCATTGGGAAAGCTAATTGCATCACCGGAACTGGCGAGACTAGACATATTATTCACGCGCCAGAGGGTGCAAGTCGCGCACCAGACCCTTCAAGCGCTCTTCCAGCACATGAGTATAGATCTGCGTCGTTGAAATATCCGCATGGCCCAGGAGGGTCTGCACCACGCGCAGATCGGCGCCATTGTGCAGGAGGTGGCTGGCAAACGCGTGGCGGAGCACGTGGGGACTGACCTGGTTGGCGCGAAGGCCGGCCGCGCGCGCCAGGCTCTTCAACTCACGCGCCAGATGCTGTCGCGTCAAATGCCCGCTATCGCCGAACGATGCAAACAGCCATTGCGATCGGGCGGCGCCTGACAGATCGCGAAGGGCGAGATAATCGGCGATCGCGCGGCGCGCGGCGTCGTTGAGCGGCACCAGACGTTCCTTGTTGCCCTTGCCGCGGACCACAATGACACGTGCATCCCGCCGCGCTGCCGCGATCGGCAGCGCCACGAGTTCTGATACGCGCAGCCCGGTCGCATACAAAATCTCAAGGAGGCAGGTTAAGCGCGACGCGCGCAGCCGTGCTTGGAGTGGCGCCGCGGCATCGCATTGCCCCGCCGCCCGCAACAGACGATCGACTTCCGCCACGCTGAGTATCTTAGGCAAAGCGCGTTGACGCTTCGGCCCTTCAAGGACGGCGGCGGGATCGTCGCTGCGGTGAGCCTCGGTGTAAAGAAACCGGTAGAGCTGCCGCATCGCCGAAAGCCGCCTGGCCGTGGTGGTGGCCTTAAGCCCGCGCCGCGAAAGCTCTTCCAGATAGGCCCGCAAATCGGCGGTCCGTGCCGACACGATAGCGCGCCGCAACCCGCGGAGATAGGAGGATAGGTCTTCGAGGTCGCGCCGATAGGCGGCAAGCGTGTTGGCGCCGGCGCCGCGCTCAGCCGCCAGCATGTCGAGATACAGCCGAACCAGCCGCTCGTCGGAATTTCGCGCCGCGTGCGCCGATGCGCCGGCCATGACTGCTCTCAGTGTTCCTTGAAAAATTTGTCGGGCGGAATCGAAACGGAAATTTCGCGCGACTTCGGTTGCACGAAATGAGCAAGCGCATAGAGACCGCCATAGACGATGGCGCACAACAGAACAACGATCGTCAATAGCCGCAGCAGGCTGGGCATCGTCCGCCGTCCCCATCGTGAAGGCCGCAAGCACGCGCGGTAAACCTTGCCTGCGAACTTCGGAATCAAATCCGAGGCGAAAGTACCAAATAATTGATGCTCGTGCGGTTCTGCATGCGTCGTTCCGGTCCATGCGCCGGGTGAACTCGGCGTTTCAAAGCCGCGACAAGGGTTAGCCGCATCCGGTTGGTACCGGCTGCCGGGACCGGGTACGATGGTCTTGATACGACGATGGCGCCGCCATCGGCACGGATTCGCCAAGGGTTAGTACGCATAAATGACTGATATTGCTACACAAAAATCGACGAACAACGGTCCGGCACCTACCATCGTGTCGCGGCTTGGTGACCGCTCGATCGTGCTGATCGGGATGATGGGTGTCGGCAAATCGTCGATCGGCCGTCGGCTCGGGGCGCGACTCGGCATTCCCTTCGTCGATGCCGACGCCGAGATCGAAAAAGCTGCCGGCATGAGCATCGCCGATATATTCGCCCGGCATGGCGAGGTGGCTTTCCGCAGCGGCGAAGCGCGCGTTATCGCCCGATTGCTCAACGGCGGTCCGCAGGTTCTGGCGACCGGCGGCGGAGCGGTGATGAACCCGGAGACCCGCGCGCTGATCCAACAAAGGGGCGTTTCGATCTGGCTTTCGGCCGAATTCGAACTTTTGCTGCGGCGGATCAGCAAGCGCAAGGCGGACCGTCCGATGCTGCAAACCGCCGATCCTGCCGCCACGTTGCGGGATCTTTTGGCGACGCGCGAACCGATTTATGCGCAAGCCGATCTCACGGTGCAGTCGCGCGACGTGCCGCACGATGCCGTTGTCGCCGAAATCGTCGAGCGGCTCGCTGCCTTTCTTGACGCGACGCCGCCGCAGCGGAGCCAGTCATGACCGCACTCGTGCGTGACGATGCCGTCGTCGTGCCGGTCGCACTCGGGTCGCGCAGCTATGAGATCGTGATCGGGCGCGGCGTCATCGCCACGCTCGGAGCGCGAATCGCCGAACTGCGCCCGGACGCTAAAGTTTTTATCGTCAGCGACGAAAACGTCGCCGCGCATGCCATGGCGGCCGCGCAAGCGGCGCTCAAGCGCGCCGGCATAGCGAGCGGCCAGATGATCGTTCCGCCGGGCGAGTCTTCGAAAAGCTATCGCGTGTTCGAACAGGTCTGCGAGGCCATTCTCGATGCCCAGATCGAGCGCGGCGATTTGGTCGTTGCGCTCGGCGGCGGGGTGATCGGCGATCTCGCCGGTTTCGCCGCCGCCGTGGTGCGGCGTGGACTCGATTACGTGCAGGTGCCGACGACGCTTTTGGCTCAGGTCGATTCTTCGGTCGGCGGCAAGACCGCTATTGATTCAAGGCAGGGGAAAAATCTGATCGGGGCATTCCACCAGCCGCTCCTGGTTGTCGCCGACACGGCGCTCCTTGACACGCTGCCCGAGCGCGAATTCCGCGCCGGCTATGCCGAACTCGTGAAATACGGCCTTCTTGGCGATGCCGCGTTCTTTACCTGGCTGGAAGCGCATTGGCGCGACATATTTGGCGCCAGCTCATCGCGCAATTCCGCGCGCGAACATGCCGTGGCGGTGGCCTGCCGCGCCAAGGCGGCGATCGTTGGCCGTGATGAGCGCGAGACCGGCGAGCGCGCGCTCCTTAATCTCGGTCATACCTTCGGTCATGCCCTGGAAGCGGCCTGCGGATTTTCCGATCGGCTGCTGCACGGCGAAGCGATTGCGATAGGCATGGTGCTTGCCTTCGATTTTTCCGCACGCTGCGGCCTTGTGCCCGCGGCCGAGGCCGCGCGGGTCAAGCGCCACTTCGCCGAAGTGGGCCTGCCGACCAGCCCGTCCGATATTCCGGGACCGCTGCCGGGTCTTGACCGGATCATGGAATTGATTGCCCAGGACAAGAAAGTGAAACGGGGAATGCTTACATTTATCCTGGTGCGCGCCGTCGGCTCGGCGGTGATCGAAACCGGGGTCGCGGAGCTCGAGATCCGAGCGTTTTTGAACGAGAAACTTGCGAGGCGATGAGCATTCTCGATTGGCTGATCGTATTGGCGGTGGTTTTGTGCCTTTTGATATCGGCGTTCTTTTCCGCGAGCGAGACCGCGCTCGCCGCATCCTCGCGCGCGGCGATGATGCGTCTGGAAAAGCAGGGCAACCGGGACGCCGGCATCGTCAACCGGCTGATGGCGACCCGCGAGCGGCTCCTTGGCGCGATCCTGTTCGCCAACAATTTCACCAATATCGCCGCTTCGACTTTGGCAACCGGCCTGTTGCTGGCCTATTTCGGCGAGGCCGGCGTCATTTATGCGACCTTCGCGATGACGCTGGTGATTTTCATTCTCGCCGAAGTTTTACCAAAGACGGCGGCATTTAACGCCCCGGACCGCATGGCGCTGGCGGTGGCGAGCCCGGTGGAGCGGACCGTCCGCCTGTTTGCTCCGCTTCTGCGCGTGGTCGAGTGGCTGGTGCGCTGGATCTTGCGCGGCGTCGGCATGCCGGTCGGCAGGATTCAATCGATTTTGTCACCGAGCGAAGAACTGCGCGGCGCCGTCGATCTGATGCATCGCGCCGGCGTGGTGGAAAAGCACGACCGCGACATGATGGGCGGCTTGCTCGATTTGCGCGAGCTCACGGTCTCGGATGTGATGATCCATCGCACCAAAATGGTGATGCTCGATGCCGACGAGCCGCGGCGCGAACTGATAGACGCGGTGCTGGCAGCGGGCGTCACGCGTATCCCCCTGTGGCGCAATTCGCCCGAGAACGTCATCGGCGTTCTCAACGCCAAGGAGCTTTGGCGCGCCTTGCACGCCGCCGGCGGGGATGCCGCCAAGATCGAGATTCCAAGCCTGGCGAAGCCGCCGTGGTTCGTGCCCGATACCACCCCGGTCGCCGAGCAGCTTAAAGCGTTTCGGCATCGCAAGACGCCGTTTGCGCTGGTCGTCGATGAATACGGCGAACTCGAAGGTCTGGTTACACTCGAAGACATCATTGAAGAGATTGTCGGCGACATCCGCGACGAGCACGATATTGCGGTGCCCGGCGTGCGGCCGCTTCCGGACGGCTCGGTCAATGTTGACGGTGGCGTGCCAATTCGCGATCTCAACCGCGTGATGGATTGGAATATTCCTGACGACGAAGCGACCACGATCGCGGGCATCGTCATTCACGAAGCGCGCTCAATCCCGGAACCGGGACAGAGCTTCACGTTCCACGGCTTTCGTTTTCAGGTCCTGCGCAGGACGCGCAACCGCATCACGGCGTTGCGAGTGGCCCCGCTCACCCGCAAGCCGACCGCAAAGGCGAGCTGAATGAGTGCACCTTCCATCGATCCTGGCGTTCGCATCGGCCATGTCCATCTTAAGGTCGCCGATATTGATCGCGCGCTGGACTTTTATTGCGGCGTGCTCGGCTTCCAATTGATGCAGCGCCGGGGGCCGCAAGCGGCATTTATTTCCGCCGGGGGCTACCACCATCACATCGGGCTCAATACCTGGGAAAGCCGCGGTGGCAATCCAGCACCTCCGGGCACCACCGGGCTCTATCATTTGGCCGTGCTCTACCCGACCCGCGCCGCACTCGCCGACGCGTTGCGGCGACTGATCGCGGCCAACATTCCGCTCGAGGGCGCTTCCGATCACGGCGTGAGCGAAGCGCTTTATTTGCGCGACCCTGATGACAACGGGGTCGAGCTCTATTGCGATCGACCGCGCGAACAGTGGCCGCGCAGTGCGGACGGCGAGCTTGCGATGTTCACCGCGCCGCTCGATCTGACCGCACTTCTCAAGGAGCCCGAATTGGTGCCGCAAGCGGCGGTCGTCGGGCGGTAGATCAGCTGGTCTCTCCGGGCGCCGCCGCATGAATGGCAAGCGCATGGACGCGGCCCTTGAGCTCGTTGGCGAGTGCCGCGTTGATCATGCGGTGGCGTTCAAGCCGGGTCTTTCCGCGGAACGCCCGCGCTACAATATAAAGGCGAAAGTGCGTCTCGCCGCCCGGCCGATGCCCGGCATGTCCCTCGTGCAAATGGGATTCGTCTTCGACGTGCAGGCTCTCCGGCGCGAAAGCCGCAATAAGCTTAGTCGTTATGATGTCGTGCATTCCCATTGTCAGGCCCGGTCCAGCCAAGCACGGGTTGGCAACAATAAAACGTTAGGCGTATCGGCGCGACGCGCCGATTTGTTCGCTGTCAAGTCTTGAACCTCGCCGCCACAGTCCCGCATAGTCTCATGATGCGATCTCCTTCGCCGCTGTTCGACCGGATTCGGGTCAAGCCGGAGCACGACCGCCGCCTTGCCGCGGAGCTTCCCGGCTGCCAATGGCCCGGCTGCACTGCGTCGGCAACGCACCGCGCGCCGAAAGGCCGCTTGCGTGCCAGCGAATACTGGCAGTTCTGCCTCGAACATGTGCGTGAATATAATAATTCATACAATTTCTTCGCCGGTATGAGCGAAGACGCGATTTCGAAATACCAGAAAGAGGCCCTGACCGGGCATCGGCCGACCTGGAAAATGGGTTCGATCGGCGGCAAACGCACCCGCAGCGCGGCCAGGGACTTTCGCGATGCCGACTGGGCGGCTGACGATCCGTTCTCTCTACTCGGCGAATGGGGCGCAAGGCGCGCTGGTCATGCGCGCACCGCGCCGGAGGGGCGCAAGATTTTCAATGCACAGCGCCGGGCGCTCGATGTTCTCGGCCTTGAAGCGGACGCCAAACGTGCCGATATCAAGTCTAAGTTCAAGATCTTGGTTAAGCGGCATCACCCCGACGCCAATGGTGGTGACAGGGGTTCCGAAGCCCGGCTCCGGGAGATTATTCAAGCCTATAATTACCTGAAATCGGCCGGTTTCTGCTGAACTTTCCGCTGATCTTGAGTGGCTTTCGCCGCCTCGGAACTTTCTGCTAAATCTAGTCGCGCAACCGGCTGCCGACACCCGATTCGCGCCTCGGATTTGTTTCTCGCTCCCGAGCCGACGTCACGGAGGAGCAATGGCTCTCGCAACTGATACAAATACGGAATCCGGCTTGCCGGACATGAAAGTGTCGGTCCGACAAGTGTTCGGAATCGACAGCGATTTGGAAATCCCGGCCTATTCCGAACCGGACGAACACGTGCCGGAACTCGATCCGGACTACCGCTTCGACCGCCCGACTACGCTCGCCATCCTGGCCGGCTTCGCCCGCAACCGGCGCGTGATCGTCACCGGCTATCATGGCACCGGCAAATCAACCCACATCGAACAGGTCGCGGCGCGACTGAATTGGCCCTGCGTGCGGGTCAATCTCGACAGCCATATCAGCCGTGTCGATCTGATCGGCAAGGATGCGATCGTCATTCGCGAGGGTATGCAGGTCACCGAATTCCGCGACGGCATTCTGCCCTGGGCGCTGCAGAACAACGTGGCCTTGTGCTTCGATGAATATGACGCCGGCCGCCCCGACGTCATGTTCGTGATTCAGCGCGTGCTGGAATCCTCGGGCCGGTTGACGCTGCTCGACCAGAACAAAGTGATCAAGCCGCACCCGGCATTCCGGCTGTTTGCAACCGCCAACACGGTCGGGCTCGGCGATACGTCCGGGCTGTATCACGGCACGCAGCAGATCAACCAGGGTCAGATGGACCGCTGGTCGATCGTTACCACGCTCAATTATCTGCCGCACGATAATGAAGTTGAAATCGTGCTGGCCAAAGCCAAGCACTACCGCACAGCGGAAGGTCGCGACATCGTCTCGAAGATGGTGCGGGTCGCCGATCTCACGCGCAACGCTTTCATGAACGGCGACATTTCGACGGTAATGAGTCCGCGCACGGTTATCATCTGGGCCGAGAACGCGGAAATCTTCAACGATATCGGCTTTGCCTTCCGGCTAACCTTCGTCAACAAATGTGACGAATTGGAACGGCCGCTGGTGGCCGAATTCTATCAACGTTGCTTTGGGCAGGAACTGCCCGAGAGCGCGGTCAATGTCGCGTTGTCCTAACGGCCTTTCCCGTTAGCCGGGAGAGGCATTGAGCCGCGCCGAGCCATGTCGTCCAACATCAAACCGAAGGGCGCAGCGAAAGAAGCTCCAACCGAGCCCTTTAAGCGCGCCGTCGGAATTTGCCTCAAAGCGATTGCCTGCAAGGGCGATCTCGAAGTCAACTTTGCCTCGGAGCGGCCTGGGCTTGTCGGCGGCAAGGCGCGTCTGCCGGAGCCGCCGCGGCGATTGAACGAGCGCGAGGCTGCAATCGTTCGCGGCCATGCCGACGCGATCGCGCTGCGGCTCGCCTGCCATGACCCGGCGGTGCATCGCAAGCTGGCGCCGGGCGGCCAACAAGCGCGCGCCGTATTCGAAGCCATCGAACAGGCTCGGGTCGAAGCGATTGGAGCGCGCCGCATGGGCGGCGTTGCGAAAAACCTGACCGCCATGCTCGACGACCGCTTTCATCGCGGCAAGTTCGACGAAATCACCGATCGTGCCGATGCGCCTATCGAAGACGCGCTGGCGATGATGGTGCGCGAGCGTCTCACCGGCCAGACGCCGCCGGCGACCGCGCGCAAGCTCGTCGAGTTGTGGCGGCCGCTGATCGAGGAGCGCGCCGGCCGCGATCTCGATCGGCTCGAACGCGTAGTCAACGATCAGCGCCGCTTTGGCGATGTTGTGCACGATCTGCTCGACTGCCTGGATATGGGCGAGGATCGTTCGAGCGAATCCGACGAAGAGGAAGGCGAAGAGGGCGAGGACCGCAATCAGCAGGAGGAGACCGGACAGGACGGGGAAGCCTCCGATTCTGCCGAAAGCGAACAGTTGGCGGCCGAGGCGGAAGCATCGGCCGATGAATTGCCCGATAGCGCCTCGGAAGCGGTCGACGCGCCGGCCGCGGAGATGGCTGACGATGCCGAAATGGCCGATTCGGAGAGCGCCGCCGAGCCATGGCGCCCGCGTCACCCACGTAATGAGCCGCGTGGGCCGGATTATCGGCCGTTCTCGGCGCGGTTCGACGAAATGGTCGGGGCCGAGGAATTGTGCGAGCCTGAAGAGCTCGATCGCCTGCGCGGCTACCTCGACAAGCAGTTATCGCATCTGCAGGGCGTGGTCGCACGCCTCGCCAACCGATTGCAGCGGCTTCTCTTGGCACAGCAGAATCGCGCGTGGGAGTTCGACCTCGAAGAGGGCTTGCTCGATCCGGCGCGGTTGTCGCGCGTGATCGTCGATCCTCTGCATCCGCTATCGTTTAAGCGGGAGAAGGACACCAACTTCAGGGACACCGTCGTTACCCTGCTCTTGGACAATTCGGGATCGATGCGCGGTCGGCCGATCACCGTCGCCGCAACCTGCGCCGACATTCTGGCGCGCACGCTGGAGCGTTGCGGTGTCAAAGTCGAAATTCTCGGCTTCACCACGCGGGCGTGGAAAGGCGGCCAGTCGCGCGAAGCATGGCTCGCCGCGGGCAAGCCGCCCAATCCCGGCCGGCTCAACGATTTGCGTCACATCGTCTACAAGGCGGCGGATGCGCCGTGGCGACGCGCGCGCAAGAATCTCGGACTGATGATGCGCGAGGGACTGCTCAAAGAGAATATCGACGGCGAGGCGCTCGACTGGGCGCACAAGCGGCTTCTGGCACGGTCGGAAACGCGCAAAATTCTGATGATGATTTCAGACGGCGCGCCGGTCGACGATTCAACGTTGTCAGTCAATCCCGGCAACTATCTCGAACGCCACCTGCGCTGGGTGATCGAAGATATCGAAACCCGCTCGCCGGTCGAATTGATCGCGATCGGTATCGGCCACGACGTCACGCGCTATTACCGGCGCGCCGTCACCCTCGTGGATGCCGAGGAGCTCGGCGGCGTCATGACCGAGAAGCTCGCCGAACTGTTCGAGGAGCATCCGACCGACGACAGGGTCCGGCCGACACGGCGACGCTTGAGCGCTTAGTGCCGGACGGCAAAGTGGCTCATTCGGCGGCCCGCGCCGGCGGCCTTATGCGTAGCGAGCGGATGAGGATCGTTAAGCCGTAGCCTGGCGTTTTTTGGCGACTTGGCGCTTGATTTCAAGCGCGCGCGGCGACAAGTCGGCCTCCTTCGCGGCGAGCAGGAAAGCGTCAAGACCGCCGCGGTGATCGACGGATTTCAGCGCATTTGCCGAAATCCGCAAACGGACCGAACGGCCGAGTGCGTCCGAGATCAGCGTGACATTGAGGAGATTGGGCAAAAACCGCCGCTTGGTTTTGCGGTTGGAGTGGCTGACCCGGTGGCCGATCTGGCGCGTCTTTCCGGTCAACTCGCATCGCCATGCCATGGTAGAGAATCCTTAGCCAAAATCCCGCTGGTCCCGCGCTGGGCGCCGCCTCTCGGACGATACGGGGATCGCGCGGACCTATAGTGGCCGCGCCATGAGGGGTCAAGCGCGCAGCCTGCGCATCTGTTGCCGGTCCAAACCACAGAAACGTCGTATTCTCCCATGAGACAGGGGCTTATTCGACGTTTCCGGATTTGAGGGCCCCCTTGCGCCGCCTTGTGCTGTTGCAACTGCGCGTTCGCCCTGCAGGCGCCGCCGCAATCGCCGCGGCGTTTTTAGTCTTTGCTTCGGGCGTGGTTCCTGGCGCCAAGGTTACTGGCGCTAAGGTTTCCAGCGCCATGGCCGGGGACGCCGCGCATCATCAAACCGGCGGGCTCACCCGGCTCGAAGCCGAGTATGTCGTCAGCGTTGCCGGGATCCCGATCGGTCGCGGCAATTGGATTATAGAATTGTCCGACGACGCCTATTCGGCGGCGGCGAGCGGCACGACCACCGGCATCGTACGGTTCTTCACGGGCGGCCGCGGTACCGGCACGGCGCGCGGCACGATCAGCGCCGGCCAGCCGACACCCACGGCTTATGGGGCTACGCTGAGCTATGATCGCAAGATCGATGACGTACGGATGACGCTCGCAGCCGGCAATGTCACCGATTACGTCGTCGAGCCGCCATTGCCGCCTATTCCCGATCGCATCCCGGTTACCGACGCCGATCGCCGTGGCGTGCTCGATCCGATGACCTCGATGCTCAATCGCGTTGCCGGTAGCGGCGATCCGGTATCGCCGGAAGCCTGTAACCGCAAAGTGGCGGTGTTCGACGGCCGGGTTCGCTACGATCTGTACAGCGAATTCAAGCGCATGGAAACCGTCAAGGCTGACCGCGGTTATGAGGGACCTGCAGTTGTCTGCGCGGTCTATTTCACGCCGATCGCCGGCTATGTGCCGGACCGCCCGGCGATCAAATATCTCGTCACCTTGCGCGAGGCCGAAGTCTGGCTGGCGCCGATCGTCGGCACCCGCGTGGTTGTTCCATTCCGCTTCTCGATGCCGACGCCGCTCGGTATCGGACTGTTGCGCGCGACAGAATTTATCTCGGTTCCCCAGCGGTCGCTGCAGCCGCATCCGATCGCCAAAACGCAGTGACGTTTCGGCCCGCTTCCGGCTACGGGCCATTCCGTCCCCATTTTCCACAGCGTGCAGCCCCTTGACTCCTGCCGGAATCGTGGTTGCAAGCCGACCAGCCGTTTGTCCGGCGGAGATAAGCCGCTGCGGCGTCGATTTCCACCCGATCTGGTATGCAACATCGTTGCCAGCGCCATATATCGCAGTGAACGAAGACGAACGGCGGCGGAGTCGCCGATTCGGCCGCGATTCGTTCCAGACTCGTTCCACACGTTAAGCACAGGGCTTTCCAGCGCCGCGGTTGTGCTAGACAAGCACCACCTTTCCTGCGTGATACCGCCTCAGCCGGGCTTTCAATGTCGATTTCGTTCTCGCCTAGCGCCGACCGCGAGCTTCGCGCCCGCGGCTCAGGCGTAACCGCCGTACTGGGTCCTACCAATACTGGCAAAACGCATCTCGCTATCGAGCGAATGCTTGCGCATTCCTCGGGCATGATCGGGTTGCCGCTGCGGCTATTGGCCCGTGAGGTCTATAACCGCGCGGTAGAGCGGGTCGGCGCCGAGACGGTGGCACTCGTCACCGGCGAAGAAAAAATCAAACCGCCAAATCCGCGGTTTTGGGTCGCCACTGTGGAGGCGATGCCGCGCGAGCTCGACGTCGCCTTCCTGGCCATCGACGAGATCCAGCTGGCCGCCGATTTCGAGCGCGGGCACGTGTTTACCGATCGCATGCTGCATCGGCGCGGCCGCGAGGAAACACTCGTACTCGGCGCCGCGACGATGCGCCCGATCGTGGAGCGTTTGTTGCCCGGCGCCAGCATTGTCAGCCGGCCGCGACTGTCGCGCCTTACCTTCGCCGGCGAAAAGAAGCTGACGCGGCTGCCGCGCCGCTCCGCCATTGTCGCTTTCTCGGCTGAGGAGGTCTACGCGATCGCCGAATTGATCCGCCGCCAGCGCGGCGGCGCGGCGGTCGTACTGGGCGCGCTGTCGCCGCGCACCCGCAACGCGCAGGTCGAACTCTATCAATCGGGCCAGGTCGATTATCTGGTGGCGACCGATGCCATCGGCATGGGACTAAATTTAGATGTCGATCATGTTGCCTTCGCATCCGATCGCAAATTCGACGGTTATCAATTCCGCAAGCTTAACCCATCCGAACTCGCGCAAATCGCCGGCCGGGCCGGGCGCGCCACCCGCGACGGCACGTTCGGGACCAGCGGCCGCTGCCCGCCGTTCGAGACCGAGCTGGTGCAGGCGCTCGAATCGCACACATTCGAGCCGGTGAGGCTCGTGCAATGGCGCAACTCTGATCTCGATTTTTCGTCAGTCGGCGCGCTGCAGGCGGCGCTCGCGATGGCACCGAACGAGGGCGCGCTGGCGCGTGCGCCAGTTGCCGAAGACATCCTGGTGCTGGACCATGCGGCGCGCGACGACGACGTGCGTGCATGGACGCGAACGCGGGCCGACGTCGAGCGGCTGTGGGACGTGTGCCAATTGCCCGATTACCGCAAGATCGCGCCGGCCAATCATGCCGAACTGGTTGTGACGCTGTACGGTTTCCTGCAACGCGACGGCGCGATCAAAACCGATTGGTTTGCACAACAAATCGCGCTGGCCGATCGCACCGACGGCGACATCGACACGTTGTCCACGCGCATTGCCCATATCCGCACCTGGACCTTCGCGGCGAACCGTCCGGATTGGCTCGCCGATCCGGAACATTGGCAGGGCGTCACCCGTGCCGTCGAAGATCGCTTGTCGGATGCGTTGCACGAACGGCTTACCGAGCGTTTCGTCGATCGCCGCACCAGCGTCTTAATGCGGCGGCTGCGCGAGAACGCAACGCTGGAACCGGATTTCAACAAAACCGGCGATGTCGTGGTCGAAGGCCATCTGATCGGGCGTCTCGACGGTTTCGTCTTCCTCCCCGATGCCTCCTCGGGTGGCTCGGAGGCAAAAGCCCTGCAAAACGCCGCGCAAAAGGCGCTGGTCGGCGAAATTGCCGCGCGCGCTGCACGCTTGGCCGAGGCGCCCGACGACCAATTCGTGCTCGCTGCCGACGGCACGCTGCGCTGGACCGGCGCCGCAGTCGGCAAACTCAATGTCAGTGAAGAACTGCTGCACCCGCGCATTCGCATCATCGCGGATGAACATCTCAGCGGCGCACCGCGCGAGAGCGTCGAAGCTCGGCTCAACGCTTGGCTCAAAGCCCACATCGAAAGACTATTGGCCTCGCTCGCCGAGCTTGCGGCGGCAAGCGATGTCACCGGCATCGCCCGCGGGGTGGCGTTTCAATTGGTCGAGGCGTTGGGAGTACTCGATCGCAGTCAGGTGGTGGATCAGGTCAAAGCCCTCGACCAGCCCGCCCGCGCGACTTTGCGCAAATACGGCGTACGCTTCGGCGCCTACCACATCTATCTGCCGGCGCTTCTGAAACCAGCGCCGCGCAAACTCGCAACCCAGCTTTGGGCGCTCAGACACGACGGAACGGACAGCAAAGTTCTGGACGACCTCCGCCATCTCGCCGGCAGCGGCCGTACCTCGATTACGGCCGACCCCGCGATCGATCCAGCGCTGTACCGCACCGCCGGCTATCGCCTGTGTGGCGCACGGGCCGTACGGGTCGACATTCTGGAGCGGCTTGCTGATCTCATTCGACCAGCGCTGGCTTGGCGCGAAGACGCGCCGGGGCCGCGGCCGCCGGGTGCGGTCGCAGGCGGCGTCTTTACCGTGGTCAACACCATGACATCGCTGATCGGTGCCTCGGGCGAAGACTTTGGATCGATCTTGCGCGCGCTGGGGTATCGCATGGAGCGCCGGCCGAAACCACCGGAGCCACCGCAGCTGCCGGCCAGCGCCGCGCCTGTGAACGAAACAGCCGCACCCGCGGAGCCCGCACATGCGGTGCCTGAAGGCGAATTGCCCGCGAGCACGCAGGCGATCACAGCAGATTCCAGTGCCGCCGAGTCAGGTGTGCAAGCGGCGTCGGAGCCCGCGCTTGCGCAACCGGACGTGCCGGCTGTGGAGGACACCGCCAGCGGCCCCGCTGTCGCCCCGCTCGCAAATGAGCCGGAGATGATCGAGGTCTGGCGTCCGGGCCGCATGGGCGACCGGCGCCGCGTCCAGGCGCGTCAGCGCGGCAGAGCAAAACAAATCCGGGGCGAACCGGCTGTGCCGCGCCAGTCCTCGCCGGAAAGCTCCGCGCCGGAGCCCGGCACTGCCGCGCTGACCGCGGTGACCGACGCTGCGGCGGCCACCGAGCCGGCCACGCAAGCCGGCGCTCACGCGAAACCGCGACGCCCGGTGCGGCAGCGGCGGCCGGAGCATCGGATGGACCGCCAAGACCGGCAAAAGCGGGAGCGGTCGCCGGGAAAACGGTTCGAACCCAGAGAGAAAAGACCCGACCCCAATTCTCCCTTTGCCAAGCTCGCCGCTTTGAAGGCGCAGCTTGAGGCAGATGCTAAGGAGCGCCGTTGAGTGGCGACCACGGTTGCGCGCCAGCGCATCGATCGCTGGCTTTGGCATGCTCGCCTGGTACGCACGCGCGGCGCTGCCGCGGCGTTGGCGGGTGGAGGCTTTGTGCGGGTCAACGGGGCGCGCATTGACGCACCGGGTCACATGGTACGAACCGGCGATGTCATCACCGTCGCCCTCGACCGTGGGGTGAGGGTGGTCAAGGTGATGGGCTTTGTCGAGCGGCGAGGGCCTGCCGGCACGGCCGCGGCGCTTTACCAGGATCTGCAATGAAGGACTTGTGGCTGAAGGGCTTGTGGCTGAGGGACTTGTGGCGCTAACGCGCGGCGAATAGGCGCCTTCTTGCGTGCCCCTGACCCATGCGATAGGAGCAAGGCCTCAAAACGGGCGTCCAGAGTGTGCAAATGACCTATATCGTCAACGACAATTGCATCAAATGCAAATACATGGACTGCGTTGAGGTTTGCCCCGTCGATTGTTTTTACGAGGGCGAGAACATGCTGGTCATCCACCCGGACGAATGCATCGATTGCGGCGTATGCGAGCCGGAATGCCCGGTCGAAGCGATCAAGCCGGACACCGAGCCTGGCGTGGAAAAGTGGCTCGGCGTTAATGCCGAATATGCGAAGACTTGGCCGAACATCACGACTAAAAAGACGCCGCCGACGGACGCCAAACAATGGGAGGGCGTGCCCAACAAATTCGAAGAACATTTTTCAGCCAGTCCGGGCAGTGGCGACTGATACACGCTCAAATTGCAGCCTTAACCATTGTTAAAAATTGCGCCCTGCGCCGGTCTCATGCGAGGCTTGCGCCGGGTCTTAAGACTTTGATTTTTGCGAAAAATGTGATATATAGTTGCCACACAATGAAATAACACCCCGAGGCCTGCTCCCGACCGGGAGCATATTTTTTCGGGGGAGTTTCCGAGGAACCGTCAAAAGAGGCGTGAATTCCACGCGAGAGCAGTGGCAGAGAAAACTCGTCGTCGTCCGAAGAAGAGTACGACCGGCATGAGCCGGAAGGCAAAAACCTCCTCCCGCGCGAGCCGGAGGCCTTCACAATCAGCGCGTGCGCTGACCCGGAGCCGGGTCAGCGTGGCGAAGCCCGCGCATCGGCGCAAGCCGGAGGCGGAAGGAGCAACAGCTTTGGGAATGAATACAAAGAAGACCACGCAACGACAGGGCTTCAAGACCCACGAATTCATTGTCTATCCGGCACACGGCGTCGGCCAGATTGTGGCGATCGAGGAGCAAGAGGTCGCTGGCGCGCGGCTCGAGCTGTTCGTCATCAATTTCGTCAAGGACAAAATGACGTTGCGGGTGCCGACTGCGAAAGTAGCATCCGTCGGTATGCGCAAGCTGGCCGAGACCCCGATGGTCAAGCGCGCGCTTGAAACCCTCAAAGGCCGCGCGCGGATCAAGCGCACGATGTGGTCGCGGCGGGCGCAGGAATACGAGGCCAAGATCAATTCCGGCGACATCGTCGCGATCGCCGAGGTGGTTCGCGATCTCTATCGCTCGGAGACCCAGCCGGAACAGTCGTATTCCGAGCGCCAGTTGTATGAAGCGGCGCTCGACCGATTGTCACGCGAAGTCGCGGCGGTGCAGCGGATTACCGAGACCGAAGCAGTCAAGGAAATCGAGGCTGCGCTCGCCAAGGGACCGCGCCGTGGTCCGAAGCCGGACGCTGAGGATGATTCAGTCGTCGAAGAGGAAGCGGCCTAAGCTCGGCACTTTAGGATTTGAAAAGGCCCGGCAGTTCGCCGGGCCTTTTTTATCGCGGTGCTGAAATGGCCGCCGATGAGCGGAGGAAACCGGCAGCCGCGGTGCCCGGCGCAAAAATGTGGCCGGCAAAATACCCATGGTTAGCCATAAATTAAGCTTCCTTTGAAAGGAAATAGAGCCAAGGGATGAGCGGGGGCGTCTTCATGCGACGGAAAACAGCGTCGAAGCGCGGACGGTTGTTGCCGCTGCTTGCCGCCTGCGCCTTTGGCTATCTGACCGGGGCTTTGCACGTGGCGGCGTTGCGCGAGGCCGGCCATAGCTCGGCCGCAGAAGTTGTCGCGCAGCGCTTTCCGCGGGAGTGGAATGCACCGCCTGCGGTCACCTTGGCAGCAGTGAGAAACTCGCGGGCCGATCCAGACCTATTCAGCCCCGCACCCATGGTTCAGCCGCTGCAATCACAATCAAGCGCGGAGCAGCTGGTCGAGAAATCGGCCACGCCAGCTCTAGAGCGGCGAGTGGTGCAGACGGCATCGCTCGGTAGTATCGCTCCGCCGGCGGCGAGCGCTGCCGATTTATCGCCACGGCCAGCAACGAGCGCGGCAGCCAAAACATCGGCGGCTCCGGCGCACCCACCCGCTGCAAGCCGTGCGGGCTATATTCTCGATGATGCGCAGATTGCCAGCATCAAAACGCGGCTGCATCTGACGCCCGATCAGGAGCGCATGTGGCCGGCGGTCGAAGCCGCGTTGCGCAACATGGCCTATAAGCGGACGCAGCAGGCGGCCGCGCGCGGCGCCGCGCGAAACGTGCAAGCAGCGGCGGTCGATCCCGAGGCTGTCGAGGGACTGAAATCGGCGGCGGTGCCTTTGATCATGAGCTTTAACTCTGAACAAAAAGAAGAAGTCCGCAGTCTCGCCCACGTCATGGGCCTCGATCAGTTCGCCTCACAATTCTGATTGTTGACGCCGCACGCTGCGCTGCGCGCTCCTCGCAAACGGCGCGGACGCTAGTCCTCGGCCGCCGGATTTTGCCGCGGTAAGGCCAAGAGCGGTTGCAGCAGGTCAGCGGCGCATTTTGCGCCAATCAAAGCGAGGCCGACGAAGCACACCAGTTCACCCACATCCAATGGGCTGGCGACATAAAAGCTATAGAGCGGATCGTAGAGGAAAAATGCCGCGCAAAGCGTTGCCGCGATCCCATACAGCATGGCGAGGAGACTGCCGTAGAGCGTCGCGACTAAGGCAATCGGCAGCAGATAAAAAAACACCAAGTGCTGCGGTCCGACCGCCGAGATTCGGATGAACCACAGAACCGCGGTGACCACCGACACGACGGCAAACACCAGCACTACGGGTGCCGCCCGTCTGAGAATGCCCATACGTTGCCCCGCCAGCCGTTTACCGGCCTCGCGAGCAATGATAACCGACCCAAGCGGTGCCGAAAATAGGCGAAAAAGGTGAGGTCGCTGCGGAGGTTAACCAAAGCGGCCGGCAGTCGGCTATTCCACCACTATTTTTACGTCGCTGCCGGGCTTGAGCTTGTCGCCCGGATCGAGTCCATTGAGCACGCGGAAACGGTCGAGCGCGCGATCGGCCACGGCCATTTTGCCCGCGAGCTTCTCCACCGTATCGCCGGGCGTGACCGTCACGATGCGAAGGCGAAGCGGTTTCGCCTGCTCGGTCTCGGCGATACTCATACGGCGGAAACTGCCGACCGTTTCACGAAATGCGCGATCGGTTTCCGGCGTGCGATGTTTGGCGGCAAAAATGAACCGGTACACGTCGCTGCCGAAGCGGATCGCGTAGAGACGAAAGTCCCATTGTTCGCCTTTGGCTGCGGCGGTCGCGCCCGGAAAACCGTTGATGGTGATATCTTCCACACTGTTTGGATCGATATTTTCGATCCACCCCGATGTCAGATAGGCGCCGAGCGTCTGTTCTGCCGGCACCCGGACAACATCGAGCCGCAGCGCCTCGCCGCCGCCGCGCTTGATGCCGAGCACGGCCTGAGCGGTGTTGTCGAGCGTGAAGCCATCCGGCGCGGCAAAAGTGAAGCCCAGCTTGGGATGCAGGAAGCGGCGGCCGCGGACGAAACCCTCGCTGGGATCCTCGCCATAGACGAGACCGTTGATGTCGGCGAGATAGGCCGACTTGGATTGGGCAAAATTCTGCCCGGTATCGGCCGGGGCGCGATATTGGCGGGCGCTTGCGATTGCATTGGTAATGCGCTCGGGCGTCGCTGGATGCGATGACAGGAAGTCGGGCGCGGCCGGATTGATCGCCCCGCTTTGCTCCGGCTTGAGCTGGGAATTGTGCTCCATCGCGGTTAGAAATCGCACCGCGCCATAAGGATCGTAGCCGGCGCGCGCGGCCATCGCGACGCCGATCGCGTCGGCTTCGAATTCCTGCGTGCGCGAGAAGCTCGCCAGCGCAAGTTTCGATTTGGCGAGCGCGAGCGCGCCGGCCGCGGGATCGGTGACCACGTCGGAAACGACGCGGCTGACGAGTTCGGCTTCGCGCGCATGTTCCTCGCGCAGTTCGGCATGGTGGGCGAGGACGTGCCCCATTTCGTGGGCGAGCACCGAGGCAAGTTCGGAATCGTCATTGGCAAGCGCGATCAGCCCGCGCGTCACGTAAAGCTGGCCGCTCGGCAGCGCGAAGGCATTGACCGATTGCGAATTGAGCACGGTAATCTTGTAGTGCAGATCGGGCCGTTCCGATGCGGCGACCAGTCGTTCGACCGTTCGCTCGATCAGCGTTTGCAGCCGCGGCTCGTTGTAGATGCCGCCATAGGCCGCGAGAATGCGTTGATGCTCGCGCAGAATGTCGGGCGCCATCGGCGCCTCGGCGGTCTTTGCCGGCAGCGAAGCTGTACCTTGCGGGGCATAGGCGGATGATGAAGCCGTACAGGCGGCAAGCAGCAGGGCGGCAAACAGCGCAACCGCCCTGCCGAGCCGACAGCTGATAAGCTCGAATTGTCCCCGTCTCACCACGTCACCCAACCACCCAAGCGCGATTTCGTCGCTTCCCCGCGCGCCGCCGATCGGTCAATCGGCCATTTCGATCTGTTCCGGGCGCTCGGCCTCGATCCAGGCGCGTTCGCCACCAAGCGCCTCGATCCAGCCGCGAACCCTGATGCGTCGGCCAGCCAGACTCCTCAAATCAAGACCCGCCGCCGCGAAACTGCGCTCGTTTCGTTTCAGGATCGTAACCGTAATGTCCCCAGTCCGCCGCCGGCCGAAATTCACGTAGATTGTCGGCCCGCTTTCCCGTACGGACGCTACTTTGCCCTCGACCAGCGCAAATCGGCCTCGATACGCTAGGGCATCCTTGGGCGTCTCGGCGTTGAGCACCTCATAATACGGATCGGCCCATAGGCCAAGTTTAGCCTCGCGGGCCCGCCTTTTCACGGTCCAGCAGATGCCCGGCGCACGGACTTGCGATGCGGGTGCTGACCCGGGCAAATCCCTCGGCCACGAGTTCTCGCTGCAACAGGAACTCATCACCGTCCCGTAGCGCATAGGCGTAGGCGAGCAGGCGGCCGTAGCGATCGGACCCGCTCTCCGCCCGCCGCAGCACGACCTGATCCCCGGCGGCAAGGGCACCAAGGGCCGCCGCCGCGGCGCGCCCTGCCGGGTCTGCGCGATCCTGCGGGCAGGCCAGCGGAGCAACCTCGATTGCGGCCAAGCGGATTTCGCGTCCATCGTCGAGCGCGAAAGTGCGGCCGTCGAGAATCCTGCCGACCGTGCCGCGGGCGATCTCGTCGCCGCCGCGGACCGGCCCCTGCCGTGTCAATGCCTGGTCGTCCGCGAACGCCGGCGTGGCGCCGCCGCCCATCGCCGCAAATCCAGCCGCGAATGCGGCTATCAAGCACGCGTCCCGCCAACCCGCCATGCACCCCCCATGCACCCTCCATGCGCGCCAAGCCAAAGGCCGGAATGCGGCGTTCCTGCGGCGGCCCTGGACACAAGCCTGCCGCCCCCCGTGATCGTCGAGCTGAGGTTTCCGGTTCCCGGCCGGCAACGGACCCGCCAATCGGAACGGTGCCTATGCTGGCCGGCGCCGGCACCGGCACAGCACGCCGCTTGGCGAATCAGCTCCGCGCCGATAACGCTCGCGCCGATGCTTTTCTTTTTGTCGAGCCAGTCGCTCTGGATTTCCGGCGCGATAATTATTGGCGGCGGCACGCTGCTGGCAATGCTGGGCCCCGCGCTGGTCCGCCGCTACGTGGCGCTCGATCGACTGACGATCAACAATGAGATCGCTGGTTTCAAGTTCGCGACAGTCGGCGTGCTGTATGCGGTACTGCTCGCTTTTGTCATTATCGTGGTGTGGGAAAAGTTCAGTGCCGCGGAAGTCAATGTGGTGCATGAAGCCGGCGCCGCGGAGAATCTTTATCGTCTGTCGCAGGGTCTGGGCGATTTCAGCGGAGCCGACCTGCGCAAGGCTGTGGCCACCTACCTCAAGGCTGCCATTATCGATGACTGGCCGGCGATGGATAAAGGTACCGTCAACGCCGGCGGATCCGCCAAGCAGGCGCTCGACGCAATCTACCGCATGCTCTCGGTTGTCAACGATCAGCGCAATCGTGCCGTCGTTGCGGAAATCTTTAGTCAGCTTGATCGCATGACCGAAGCGCGCCGGTCGCGATTGATTGCCGCCGAGGGCGCGGTGCCCAACGTCATCTGGCTGGTGCTGCTGGGCGGCGCCGTGGTCACGATCGCGTTTACATTTTTCTTCGGCATGGAAAGTCTGCAGTCACAGACGTTTATGACAGCGCTGCTCGCGTTGGTCATATTTGCCGAACTTCTGGTGGTGATCGCCATCGATCGGCCTTTCACAGGTGCGGTGAGGGTGCACCCCACTGCGCTTGCCGAGGTGCTTGCGGACGTCGAATCCCAGCCTGATGAGCCTCGCTAACTGACGGTCCCGCCAAGGACGTGACGTCGCACGTCTCCGATCCGCCTTGCGGGAACGCCCGGAAAAGCGCTGAATATCCAAACCCTTTCAGAAATCTCGCTGCTACTGCGGCGGCCAGCATCGATCGACGGGCGAGGGGAGGAATCATGCAATTTGCACGCGCGCTTGCGGCCTCCATGCTCTGCGCAATCGCGGCAAGCGGTGCTGCGGCACAGACCTATCCCAATCGTCCGGTCACCCTCGTCGTTGCGTTTGCGCCCGGCGGTGCCGACGATGCGACCGCGCGCATCCTCCAAGACCCGATGCAGAAGGCGCTGGGTCAACCAATCGTCGTTGAAAACGTCAGCGGCGCCGGAGGCATGATTGCCGCCGCCAAGGTCGCCCACGCCGATCCTGACGGCTACACGATCCTGCTGCATCAGGACGCGCTCGCCGCCGGCATGACGCTTTATCCGGACCACACTTTCGACGCCGAGAAGGATTTTGCGCCGATCGGGCTCGTCAACACGACGACGAATACGCTTGCCGGTCGACCGTCGCTGCCGGCGAACAATTTCGACGAACTGTTGCGCTGGATGAAAGAGCCCGGCCAGACCATTCGGATCGGGCATCCGGGCGTCGGCTCGTTCGGCCACTTGGCCGAGGTGCTGATCTTTCAGGAGCTCGGCATCAAAGTCACGCAGGTCCCCTACCGGGGCGCCGGCCCGGCGCTAGTCGATCTTTTGGCTGGGCAAGTGGACTTGGGTCCGATCTCGGCCGTCGTCGCCACGCCGCTGGTCAATTCCGACAAACTTAAGGCCTATGCGCTCATCGGCAAGAAGGATTTCGCCGGTCTGCCGCAGCTGAAGACCATGGACCAGCTCGGCTATCCAAAAGCCGATATCGACTTCTGGCACATGCTGCTGGCCCCGGCGGCGACGCCGCGGCCGATTATCGAAAAGCTTAACAGTGCGCTGCGCGTGGCGCTCACCGATGCCAAGCTGCGCAAGACCTACAACGATGGCGGCATGGATCTGTATCCGCAGGACGAAGAGAGCCCGGAAGCCGCGCAAGCTCTGCTCAAGCGCGAGGTCAAACTGTGGGGCGAGGTGATCCGCGCCAACCACATCGCCGCGCAGTAGAAAATGACTTGAACGTCGACGTGCGAGCGGCGGCAGAGGGTGCTATATAGCCCCGTTCTGTGAACAAAACCCAACGCAGCTAATAAAACACCCTCAACTGGTCCCGTAGCTCAGCCGGATAGAGCAGCGGTTTCCTAAACCGAAGGTCACAGGTTCGAGTCCTGTCGGGACCGCCATGCTTATCAACGATTTGGGGAGGGAAGGCTGCTCCGCCGCTAAGGTCGTTGCAACAACCTTGCAACAGCAGAACTGAAATCACGTTGCTAACTCCGTTCCAGCACTTGTTCCGAACCACGCGCTGTCCCCCTGCCGAAAGATTTCGATTGTTGCGCCGGTCCAGGGGTGATTTCGTAGACGCACAAACTGCGCGTTCTGTAGGACGAGAACTGTTTGCTCTTGCCATAACGTTAGCCGCAGTGTTGCGCTTCGTGCTTGCCGCCTCGCGCTGCGCGACCCCACCCCACGCTGGACAGGCCGGGGGGCCTTCGCGCGTGAAACAGGTGGTCAAAAAAAATATCTAGGACCTAAAAATCCTTCTTAACTTTTGTTTTACTGCTGTTCTTTCTGTGCGAACGGTCGGTTTATCTGACCGGAGAGCGGGTTGGCTCCACCTACCGCGACTAAGGCGGAGCCGAAAGGGATCAATCCGACATGGCGTTGAAGAACGGGCTAACGCGAAAATGAATTTTTTATATGCGGTCGTTCAGGCGATTTTTAGCCGAGGATTTGTCATCTTCCTGTACACGATCATTACGATTTTTAGCTCTGCTCAAACAATGCTCAGAAGTTCATTTGAACTTGGCGCTAGCGCTCTCGCGGGCACCGCCTTGGCCTTTTTTGCTGCATGCACGTTTGTCGGGTCATTTCTGGCAAGGAAGGAGAAAAAGTATCGCGTGATCGATCTAATAGGGATCGGAGCGATTGCGTTGATATTTATTTTCGGCGGATTTGCGCTCGCATATTGGTCGGGATTTCAAATAAACGTCCTTGACTACACTATCGATGGGTTTGATTGGTTACTTGTAGGGCTCGTCGCGGTGTTGTTCGTAACGAGAAAGCAGGATGCTCTGTGAGTGACTGCGCCGCCGAACAAATCTTCTGCAATTGGCGATTATAGGAATGATTGAGGGGGCGGTCGGACGGTATCGGGGCGCGAACGCGTCCGCCCCTCCGATGTGGCATTCGAGTTGGCCCTCAGACTGGTATTTGGCGCAGGACTGTTTGCCATCGAAGCACTTGTCACAATATTCGTGGCTCGTTGGCTTTTGAATATTTCGTCGTCTAAGTGATTTAGCTCCTACTCACCCGCCCCACCGACCCCCCACAGGGGATGAACCCGAAACGGCCCGAATGTTTGCGCACGTCGGAGCGTGCTGATTTAAGAACATGTACCGCTTGAGGGCATTGCGACTGTCGCGTGATCAGGAAAGAAAGACAGAGCAGTTAGGCTAGCATTCAACGCCTAGAGGGCTTAAGCCGCCACGGCGGTGACAAACTAAGACCGCCGAACGCTACGCCCCTGACACGGTGCGGGGTTCGGCATATCTAGCCTAGCAGGGCTAAGGGAAACATGCATCCGAGAAACCTCATTCGACTCCTTTGGGTCGCGGTAATAGCGGTGTCTCTCGGATTCGTGTGGACTGTTGGGCAAAGCGGTCTGAAGCAGACGAATGCCAATCTCTGTGAGCTTTGGCGCGCCCTCCCGTTGCCGAATTATGCGTCGTGCGAGTTTCAGCAGGCATTAATTTACATCTGGCTGGGCGCATCCGTTTTAGGCGTCCTGTATCTACTTTTTGAATTTTACAGATGGATCAGGAACAAGTTTGGCCCACAATCGGACGCGACGGCACCTCTCAATCGGTGAAGATGGCCCATTCGAGAGGCTACTTAAAGCTGAAACCTCTCGGCTAGAGCGAATGCTATTAATCGAATTTAAAAACACACATACCCATGTCATTCTAGCTGATTGCAAAGTAGAGATTACGAATATTGAGCCGTTCATGGGCCTGCGCCGTCCGCTAATTTTGCGCGATAAATTTACATTGGCCGGTGGAGACCATGTTTTTATTCCACTTGTTACTTATGGTGAGAGCCGAAGCGTTGATCGATCTGTTATTGCGGATACAGCAATTGCAGTGTGTGCGCCCGAAGGTGAAAGTCCGCATTTTCTAGCTGCACTGCCGCACGATGTAGAAAACATTCTGACTATCCGCGCGACAGCGATTGGGTCTGCCTATTACGAAGTCAAAGTGGTCGTGTGGGTGGGAGCCGGAACACGACTCAGAATCAGAAAATACGAAGGTGGCAGTGATCAGACCGAATACATGTTATTCGAAGATGCGGTGCGTGAAGCCTATGGTGCTGCACGCAATACAGATATCGGCCGCAGCGCAGAAAAAATGAATACAAACGGCGTTTTGGCGTGGTTTGCATATTATTATCATACCCACGAAATTCCTGTTTACGGCAATGTAAGGAACTCAACTCGCGTCGAACCTGTTCTATTTAGAAATATTGATATCAAAATGGAGAACGACGGGCTGATCGGTAAGGAGATATATGGCGATCTGATTTGGGAACATATGCAAGTGAAAAAATCCGATCATGCGCGGCTACTCAAAATACTGAGAGACCATGCGAGGGCCTTAAAGGATGGCTAAACAAAACAATTCCAGATACTGCGAAAGGGGCTGGAGCAATCCACCACCGTGAAACCGCATTGGCACGGTGTGAGGGTAACAAACGCACCGCGAACAAACGTTGGTACCGTTTACGGTAATTCAGCGTTTTGGCACAGGCTGACCGTCATTAAGGTGACAAACACACTGTGTGGCGCGTGAGAACGTGTAACCCGATTTACGGTTCCGCGCTAATCTGCAATGTCCGCTTTCAAGCCATTCCCGACATGGCATGACACTGGCGCTGAACGTATTGGTAGCGATTGAGCCAAAGTGGACATCAGGTCGTATAGGCTAAAGCGACATATGGGACATCTTCACTTAGGAAAATTCCCAGTTCCCGCATTCCCATTTTTTGATGTGCTCGTCGAGACGGCGCATTGTCAGTCCGCACGAACGTCATGGCGGGACGACCAGCCATATGCTTTTGCAACACTTCAAACAGCGCGAGGGCGAGCCCTAGACCGCGCTCGCTTTCAGCGACACAGACGGGACCGTAGAGATAACATTCTGACGGTGCGGGATAGGCGTTTAGCATGGCCTGAATGATCGGTATGTGTGCATTGTCGGCCAGCGAAGTGCCCAATACGTAGCCGACAACTTTACCGTCGCGGCGCGCCACGACGACCGACTTTTCCATTATCGCCTTCGTGAACCAATCTGCAGGCTGGCGCACTGAAAGAGTGCCACCATTGGCCGGTAGGTTGGGTTCCTGAAGCGCGATGATGCCGGAGACGTCATCCGGCGTGGCGACAGAAATGTCGTATTCGTTCGTCATCGAAGCAACGCCTTCACGGGAAGCCATTCTACAAATACTAAACGCCGAATGTTTGTTGCTGTGCGCTAATTCGGCGTTTGGCACACTCTCGCCGTCACACCGTTGCACACCTTTTTACTTGCGCCGCGCTGACCCCTGCGCGTCCGCTTTACCCTCCAAAGCAGACATTGGTTTGCCAACCCGGTCCATTGACTGTATTTCATCTGCCGGGTTCCCTCGGCGCAATCAGCCGTCACCTGCAGTCGCAACAGTCACAATCACGCGTGAGAGCATGACCAGTGACAATCCGGATGAAACCAGAGCCGCAGCCAATGCCGCGGCGGCGAGCGAATTCTACAACCTGCATGAAATCGTGCGCAAAGCCCGCGCCAATCTCAATCAGAACGATTGGGACTACATCGTCGGCGGGACCGAGACCGAAACGACATTGCGGCGCAACCGCATGGCGCTCGATTCGATCGCGCTGCGGCCGCGCGTCTTGCGCGATGTGAGCAAAGTCGATCCTTCCGTCGAAGTCCTCGGCCGCAAATTACGCTTGCCGGTGGTGCTCTGTCCGGTTGGATCGCTGGAGAGCTTTCATCCGCGCGGCGCCGAACCGGTGGCGCGAGCTGCGGCCGAGTTCGGCGTCGCCCATATGCTCAGTTCGGTGTGCGAACCGGGGCTCGAAGAGGTGGCCAAAGCCGCGCCCAATGCGCTGCGCATGTTTCAGCTTTATGTCCGCGGCGATGCCGCCTGGGCCGACGATTACGTCGAGCGCGCCATCAAGAACAATTACGCGGCGTTCTGCATCACCGTTGACACCGCCCATTACAGCCGGCGCGAACGCGATCTGGCCAAACGGCACGTCACCGCAGGCCGCCGCCGCGTGCAAGGCCGCGACTTTCAGATGGCGCTCGACTGGCGCACGGTCGAGCGCATGAAAAGCAAATTCAAGATACCGTTCGCGATCAAGGGGATTGGCACCGCCGAGGACGCCAAGATCGCGCTCGATCACGGCGTCGAGATCATCTACGTCTCCAATCATGGCGGCCGTCAGCTCGATCATGGCCGCGGCTCGGCTGAGGTGTTGCCGGAAGTGGTCGAGGCCGTTGCGGGCAGGGCAACGATCATCGTCGACGGCGCGTTCAATCGCGGCACTGACATCGTCAAGGCGCTGGCGCTTGGCGCCGACCTGGTCGGGCTTGGCCGCATGCAGTGCTACGGCCTCGCCGCCGCCGGGCAAGCCGGAATCGTGCGCATGCTGGAGCTCATGCAAGACGAAGTGACGCGCGCGCTTGGTCTCCTCGGCCTCACCAGCTTCGGCAAGCTCGACCGGTCCTACTTGCATCCGGCGGCACCGGCCAATGCGCCGAACGTGCTCTCCGCCTTTCCGCTGTGGGAGGTCGAGCCGTATCGGTACTGAGCCGAACGCAGATTGCGCCGAATGGGCTCCGTCATCCGCTCGTCCCCGCGAAGGCGGGGACCCAGCAAAAATTGTTTCAGTGCTTAGTCTGGATTCCCGCTTTTGCGGGAATGGGCGGAATACACAGCTATCCGACACGGCTCTGGATCAAAAATAAGCCTTAAGCCCGCGCGCCGCGACAATGTCGCCGATCTGGTCGCTGCGTGTGCCATGAGCATGCAGAAGCGCCGCCACGTCGCGCCGCAGTTCGCCGCCGCGGCGCTGCGCCACTGGCTTGAGCTGCGCCGAAAGGTAGGCGCCCTGCTGGCGTGACAGCGCGACCATGTCCCCGCCGAACGGCAGCTGCACGCTTTCAAAGCGGGCAAGCCCGCCGGCTACGTCCTCCCCCGCGCGGCCAAGGCAGTCGGCCAAGACCGTTGCGTCGATCGCCGCCTTGGTCGCGCCGGCACCGACATGCGGCCGAACCACAAAGGCAGCGTCGCCGGTTAGCGCCACACGGCCGAACGCCAATGCCGGCGATTCGAGATCGAAGATCGGCTGAAAAAAGGGTTCCGACCGCAGAAAGATCTCAGCCAGCTGCGGCGCGAGCAGCGCCTCGGCGT